>Ga0172382_10001396_pt1 | contig 43164 bp, 39 predicted proteins | sample Leawel138RmetaG_FD_122245 | JGI IMG/M metagenome (GOLD analysis project Ga0172382, IMG submission 122245) | Leachate microbial communities from a municipal landfill in Southern Ontario, Canada - Leachate well 138R metaG | ecosystem: Engineered > Solid waste > Landfill > Unclassified | place...
ATTACTGGGAAACAAGAAATAAAATGGAGAATCAGTACAGGGGAATATAATAATTTATCACAGCCAGGGGTGGGTCAATTTTCGTGAAAAAAGCGGGTCAGTTTTCGTGATAATTGACACATGCTGCAGTTTCTTAGAAGTGAAGACGGCGCAGTGGCTATTGAATACGGCCTGATTGCCGCAGGTATTGCAGTCGCCATCGCATCAATAGTGTGGCTCATAGGCGATAAGATCGAAGCGGTTTTTACAAGTGTAAATACTGCGTTAACTCCTTAAAAGCGCCAATGCCGGAGGCACAAAGGGAAAAGAGGCGGATACGTCAAAATTTTAAGGCGTATCCGCTCCCCCGTGGACAATCGGGGCAATATGCCCTGGGAAGATCGCTATGAATTATTTCACATTAGCATTGCTGGCAGTTCTGCTGATTACAGCAACCATTACTGATGTAAGAAGCAGAAAAATTCCAAATTGGCTTACTTTTTCCGCCATGACAGCGGCTGTTCTTCATTACAGCATGTCATCGGGTTTCGAAGGCCTGTGTTTCGGTATCTTCGGCCTTATATCAGGAATGTCCGTTTTTATTATTATTTATCTTCTAGGCGGAATGGGAGCCGGGGATGTCAAACTCATGGGTGCGGTTGGTGCAATACTGGGTCCTCAGGATGTTATAAGTGCCATGTTTTTAACTGTTGTTGCAGGAGGCATTTATGCTGCTTTTGTATTGGCATTCACTAAACACCTGAAAATTATTACAGGGAATTTTTTCTCACGGTCGTCCTTTTTTCCCAATGGCAGATTGTTTAAAAAACTTTACACAGCAAGGCATGAGAAAAAACCGATATTGCATTACGGCCTTGCCATTGCCATCGGAACATCAATTTCCGTGGTACTGGCAAAATCAGGATATCAATTATTTCAGATATAAAGGAGAAATATTATGAGAAGGTGGAAGGCTGTTTTCCCGCTAATGCTGGCCCTGGTGGTTGCTCTTACCGGCAGCACTATGATTTACAAGTGGCTCAATGCTCAGACAAAACCGGAGCAATTAGTGCAAGTGGAACAGGTAGAGGCGGTGCCTATTGCTGTGGCGGCTCTGGAATTGCCCTGGGGAACGAAGATTACAAAGGACATGCTGAAAACTCTTCCCTATCTGAAAACAAGCCTTCCACCCGGCTACACGTCTGATTCGGGTGTGCTGGAAGGTCGAGTTGTCATTGTGCCGCTAGGAGTCAATGAACCGATTTTGGAATCAAAATTGGCGCCCACGCAAATAACGAGCGGCGGTGTTTCAGCTGTTCTGGCGAAAGGCAAGAGGGCGGTTGCAGTAAAAGGGGATAAAGTAATCGGGATTTCAGGTTTTATAAGACCGGGAAACAAGGTCGATGTTCTGGTGACATTGACCGATCCCCGGTCGAATACCGATGTTACGAAAACCGTACTTGAAAATGTGCTCGTACTGGCAACAGGAACGCAGGTCGAACAAAAGAAAGAAGGCGAAACGGCCCCTGTGGACGTATACACCCTTGAAGTGACCCCGGATGAAGGAGAAAAACTGGCCCTGGCTGCAACTCAGGGAAAACTTCAATTTGCTTTGAGAAATATCATCGATTCGGAAACGGTGATGACAAAGGGTGCCACCATAGCCAGAACGCTGGCATCATTTCAGCATGACGAGCCCCAGACTGTAAAATTATCGAAAAGACCGCAATCGCAACTACATACGGTGGAAGTCATCCGGGAAGGCAAAGTAGTTAAACAAAAAATGAAACTGTAACCAGATGGGAGGGACTATTCACATGGCTGTAATACACATGCGTTGGAAACAATTATTTTTTACGCTGGTTTTTTCGGTTGCCATATGTCTTTTCGCAGCTTCGCTCGATGCCGCCCCCGTGTGGACGGAGCAAAGCTCGCCGGAAAAACTGCAACTTATAGCCGGGAAATCGATAATCGTAAGAAGTGCCGATCCGATTAAACGCATTTCAGAGCCGGAAAAGGAAATTGCAACCGCTCTCATTCTATCGCCGTATGAAATCTATATAACCGGGAAATCCGCCGGAGTCACATCTTTGATCGTATGGAAAAACGATAAGCAGGCACATGTATACGATATCGTGGTTTCCTTCGATACATCCCGCTTGAAAGAAAACCTTCATGAGCTTCTGCCGAATGAACAAGACATACACGTGACTGCGACCGGCAATGCCATAACCCTTTCGGGCCGGGTATCAAGCGCAGGAAGTCTTTCCCGTGCTCTCGCTCTTGCACAGGAGTTCGCACCGGAAGGCAAAATAGTAAATATGGTCGATGTCAATGGTGTGCATCAGGTGATGCTGGAGGTGAGAATTGCTGAAATGTCACGGCAAGTGAGCAAAAGGCTGGGAATAAATTTCAGTTATGCCCGAGCCGGGGAATTCGGAATCAGCCTTCTCGGAGGATTGACCGGAATTGTTAAGCCCACTGACGCCGTTTTGGGAGCAGGTGCAGTGGGATTGGCCGTTTCTCCCGCTATTAACGCACTTTTCAGGTTTAACAGCGGAAGCGCAACCTGGACCGGCCTGATTGACGCACTCAAAGAAGACGGGCTGGTTAAAGTCCTTGCGGAGCCGACTCTGATTGCTCTGAGCGGACAGGAGGCAACATTCCTTGCGGGAGGGGAATATCCGATTCCTGTCCCCCAGGGCTTTGATCAAATTACAATCGAATATAAACAGTTCGGCGTGCGGCTGATGTTTATCCCCACTGTTTTGAGCGAAAACCGGATCGGGATAGATGTCGCACCGGAGGTATCGGAACTCGATTTCACGACGGCTGTGCAATTCTCCGGTTTTGTCGTTCCAGGGATATCCACAAGAAAAGCTTCGACCAGGATCGAACTGGCCGATGGGCAGAGTTTCGCGATAGCCGGTTTGCTCAGTGAATCGGTCCGTGAAAGTGTTTCGAAATTTCCTGTTCTGGGTGATATCCCTGTTCTTGGGGCCTTGTTCAGAAGCTCTCAATTTGTAAAGAATGAAACGGAATTAATCATTATTGTAACGCCGCATCTCGTTAAACCTCTCGATTTGAGAAATCAGTCTCTGCCCACCGATTTCTTTATTGAGCCCAGCGATACAGAGTTTTTCCTGGAAGGTATGCTTGAAGGGAGGAGCAGAAATTCCAGGCAGGCAAAAGGAGAATTCCAGGGTAAATTCGGTCATTTGATGCCCGATTCAGAATAGGTGTGCAAGGAGGAGTGTATGTTCAGAATATCTTTATCAGGTATATTTCTGTTTTCTCTTTTGGCTGTAGCGGGGTGCCAGCCACAATCAATGCGGTACACGGAACTTGATGCCAACTGGGGAAGATCGTACTCAACCGCTCTCAGCAGCCAGATCTTGAATCCCGATGCCGGTGAGAATACTGAGCCGGTCAGCGGAATTACAGGGGATATGGCACTCAAGAATTTGGATCGATACACCGCAGCGACAAAGGCCAAACCCGGGAGTGCTGCGAGTAAAATGTACATAACAGAAGGAATTACGGCGGCGCCGGCAAAGAAATAAATAGCACCGGTGTGCGCAAAAATCAAAATGCGGCAACCCGCTGAGAGTAATTTTGGGATTCGCATACATAAAGAGCAGTGGTGAATAGTATGGAAAAGAAATTATGCATGAATGTCAAGGGCATTGTGGCCATTGAATTTGCAATTGTGTTGCCTGTGCTTGCCTTACTCATCTGTGGGATCATCGAATTCAGCGTTCTGCTCTATGACAAGGCCATGATCACCAATGCCAGCCGCGAGGGAGCACGAAGGGGCATTGTTTATAATTATGATACTGTAAATGATGTCAATCATCCAATAGACAGCGAAATAGAATCGGCGGTTTTGACATACTGTCAGGATCGGCTTATCACCTTCGGCGGCGATTCGGAACTGGCAACAACAATATCGAGAACAGGCGATGAAACGGGTGACGATCTTACCGTGAGGGTTACCTACCATTATGATTATCTTTTGATACCCGGATTCATAGCGCAGCTCGCAGGCGGAATCGATCTGGTTGCACAGACAGTTATGCGGATGGAATAAATCGATTGTTTCCTGAAAGAGAAACTAAATCATGGGGAGAATATTCCATGGGCGACATAAAAGTTTTTTCCAAACCTTCAGGTCAAAATGGGATTGCCGTTATTATGGTGGCGCTCACGCTGTTTCTGATGATCGGCTTTGCCGCGCTCGCTGTTGATGTGAGCTATCTGTTCGTGGCAAAGAATGAACTGCAGAATGCCGCCGATGCCGGTGCCCTTGCAGGGGCCCGGGTGCTCTACGAAAGCAACGGTCAGATGATCAACATCAATGCCAATCAGACAGCGTACGATGCCGCCGTCGTTAATCTGAGCGCAGGAACACCGGTGGAGGTGGAATGGACCGGCGGTAATGCGGGAGATGTGCAGAGGGGACATTGGAGTTTCGGGCTCGGTGATTTGCCGAGAGGGTTTTATCCAAACCCATCTGATGCCGTGGTCGATTTATGGAATACCACGGACGAAGAGCTTGACGGCAATATAGATTTCATCAACTCCGTCAGAGTGGTTGCCAGGCGAAAAACAGTACCCGTCGTGTCTTTCTTCAGTAAAATATTTGGCCATGAGAGTTTCGAATTGTCGGCCGATGCCGTGGCATATCTCGGGTTTGCCGGTACGCTTACTCCATGGGATCTCGATGCGCCGCTTGCCATATGCAGTCAGAGCATTCTTGTTGATGAAACATATTCCTGTTCAATAGGTCGCATGATCAACAGCGGTTCGAATCCCGCAACCCATCAGACCGGCGGATGGACAAACATGTCGCAGGAAGATGCCTGTTCCGGGGGTACTAACGCATCGGAAGTGAAGAATCTTGTGGTGCAGGCCTGTTCAGCCGATGGTATAAATCCGCAGATGCTTTATTTGGGAGAGAATATTGCGACAAACGGTGGCGAAATTCAATCAGCTTTTAACGAACTGTATGAATGCTGGGCCAGCAAAACGGGAAAAGCGACAACGTGGAATCTTACATTGCCGGTAATTGATTGTCCCGGCCAAAATGTCGGCCCCTGTGAAAAAATCACAGGGGCGGTAAATCTTAACATAATCTGGATTGAAGATAAGGGAAACAAAATCGATGATGATGCTCCATTTCATATGGATGATTGGAATGCAGCCGATGACCCGGCAGTAACAGATATAAATGACGGTTCTCAGAGATGGAGCAGCTTCGTCAACCATTTCAACCTGCAAAACAGTGACGGTACCCCGGCTCCTTTTGCCCAAAAATCCATTTACTTCAAACCGGATTGCACTCCCCACGAACCTGCAGGTGTCAGTGGAGGAGCAAATTACGGGATACTCGCAAAAGTTCCGGTTTTGGTCGAATAAAACCTTATTTTATAAAAATGATTAGATTAAGAAACTAAAGGATAAACAAGATGCTGAAGATACCGGCGATAGTTGAACTGGAAGTAAAAAACCACGCCGTCGAGCAGATGATTGAAAGGACCGTTCAATCTACAAACATCCTGCGTCTACGAAAGAAAGAAGATACCGGCCCGTCTCATCTTTTGATTTACGAAATGGGAGAAGATGAGGAAAAAGATTTTTCATATATTCAGACAAAACTGAATGCTTCAGAATCAGCTGAAATTTTTTTGACGTCAGCGAAGACGGATTCTTCTCTTTTGCTTCGGGCCATGAGGATGGGTGTGAAAGAATTTTTTACACAGCCTCTTCAGGAGGCGGAAATTCAAGGCGCCCTGCAGTCATTTATTAAAAGAAGAAAGGACGCACAATCAGGATCACATGGTAAAAAAGGTAAAATAATAGATATAATCGGCAGTAAAGGAGGTGCCGGTTCTACGACGATTGCGGTAAATCTCGCTGCCGGTTTCCTCCGGAAAAATAAAACCGGTTCTGTGGCTCTTCTCGACATGAATGGATTTTTCGGTGATATTCCCTTGTTTTTATCTCTGGATCCTCTGTACAACTGGAGTGAAGTGACAAAAGATATACACCGTGTTGATGAAACTTTCTTAATGAATATTCTTACACGGCATGCTTCAGGGCTTTGTGTCCTCCCGGCCCCGCCCACTTCTAACAGTTATGTGTTTCCAACAGCCGATACAATAGAGCATTTACTTGATATTATGCAGCGGTTGTTTGACGTGATCGTGATCGACGGGGGGCAGTCATTTGATGATGCTTCTTTAAAGATAATTGAACGTGCCGATTCCGTTCTGCTGATCTCCAGCCTTGATCTCCCGTTTCTTCACAATACACATAAGATGCTGAAAAACTTCGATTATTTAGGATACCCTTCAAAGGATCGAATCAGGATTGTATTAAACCGTTACAAGAAGGGAACTGAAATTTCACTGGACGATGCAAGAAAGACCCTCGATCATTCTATCTTCTGGACCGTTGCCAACGATTACAAGACAGCCTCTTCGGCTATAAACCATGGAAAAACTATCTCAAGTATCGCTCCGGATTCAATGATTAACAAAAATCTGCTCGGCCTTGCAGATCGACTGATAAAAGGTGAAGAAGGGGATAAAAAAAAGAGATGGCATTTATTCGGCCGCCGGAAGGATGCCGGAAAATAAAAGGCTTTATCGGAGGGAAATATGAATTTAGCTGTCAGTCTAGAAAATTTAAACAAGAACCAGAGTTCCCGTGCCATGCAGGATGAGTATTTCGAACTGAAAACATGGATTCACGACAGGCTGCTCGATCTGGTCGATTTGTCGCAAGTTGAAATTTTGGATCAAACGACCCTGAGAGCGCAAATCAGGCAGCTCGTTCAGAAAATCCTGGCTGAAAATGGTCATAAAATGCCATTGAATTCCGTGGAACGGGAGAGGCTTTTTGCCGAAATCGAAGATGAAGTTCTCGGCCTGGGACCGTTGGAACCGTTTCTGAAAGATCCTACTGTTTCAGATATTCTTGTAAATACCTATAAGCAGATCTATGTGGAAAGGCGCGGAAAACTCGAACTCACCGACTCCAGGTTCAAAGATGACGAACATTTAATGAAGATAATTACAAGAATAACCACCGCCGTAGGAAGGAGGATCGACGAATCATCGCCGATGGTTGATGCCAGGCTAGCCGACGGTTCTCGTGTAAATGTCATTATTCCGCCCCTTTCAATTGACGGTCCAGTTCTTTCGATCCGCGGATTTGCGGCGGACCCGCTGGAATTAAAAGATCTTCTTGATTATCAAACTCTGACTCCGGAAATAGGTGAAATGATAAAAGGGATAGTAAAAACGCGGCTCAATGTACTTATCTCCGGGGGGACGGGAACCGGAAAAACGACTTTTTTGAATGTTCTTTCTCGATTCATTCCGGAAACGGAAAGGATTGTGACAATTGAAGATGCCGCGGAGCTGCAGCTCAAGCAGAGGCATGTAGTCCGTCTTGAGACTCGGCCGTCCAATATTGAAGGCAAGGGTGAAATCACGCAGCGGGATCTTGTCAAAAACTGTCTAAGGATGCGTCCCGACCGCATTATAGTCGGCGAAGTGAGAGGTCAGGAGGCCTTCGATATGCTGCAGGCAATGAATACCGGGCATGACGGGTCATTGACGACAATCCATGCAAATTCGCCCCGTGACGCCCTGATTCGGCTCGAAAGCATGGTAGCCATGGCAAATCTTGATATTCCGGCGGAGTTTCTCAGACGGTATATCGCATCGGCAATTGATGTGATTATCCACCTTTCCCGCCTTGCCGACGGGAGCCGCAAGGTGATGAATCTTCAGGAAATCACCGGAATGGAAGGATCCGTTATTACGACTCAGGAGATTTGCTCATTCCGCCAAACGGAATTTGATAAAAACGGTAAGGTTCATGGACGATTTGTCATGCATGGTGTGCGGCCCAAATTCATAGATAAGTTCAGAGTCAACGGAATCGATATTCCTGTGGATTTGTTCGATCCATCCAGATCTCTGACAGTTTGATGGCTTAAGGAGTATATTATGAATCCTTTATTTATCGCATCATTCTTGGCTGTAACTTTAATTCTTACTGTTGTTATATCATTCTACGCTTACCATGTGATGAAGAACGGCAACAGGGAAAAAATACGTAATCGATTAAAGGCCTATATTACTGCTTCTTCAGCGAGTCCATCTATCGATATTGAAGATAAGAAGTTATTCAGTGAAATCCCTCTCTTAAATCGGATATTTTTAAAGGCTCCCGGTGTTCGCCGCCTTACCAGGCTGCTCCAGCAAGCAAATTCACCCTATCCGCCCGGTTTTTATGTTTTTTTCTCAATACTTCTCATGCAGATAGGATTCGTTACGGCAATTCTTTTTACCGGAAATTATTTTATTGCAGTAATTTCAGCCGCTGTTTTTGGGGTGTCTCCCTTTCTTTATATTTTGAAAAAAAAGAATAAAAGAATACGCAAATTTGGCAATCAGCTGCCGGAAGCACTTGATTTGATAGCACGGGCGCTGAAGGCGGGGCATGCATTTACCAGCGGCATGAAGCTGGCTGCATCTGAATTTGAAGATCCTCTGGGGACTGAATTTCAGGAGACTCTCGATCAGATCAATTTTGGTATAAGTGTGCAGGCGGCACTGAAATCATTGGGAGACAGAATAGATTGCCAGGATTTAAAATATTTTGTCGTATCCGTTATTCTGCAGAGGGAAACCGGGGGAAATCTGGCCACCATAATTGAAAATATTGCACGCCTCATGCGGGAGCGTGCAAAGCTCAAAGGCAAAATTAGAACACTTTCTGCAGAAGGGCGGCTTTCGGCAATGATACTTCTCGGTCTTCCGTTTGTCATTGTGCTTGCACTCAGATTTTCAAACCCTAAATATATCGATATGTTATTTACCGTTCCGGCCGGAAGGATAATGGTTGCCATATCGCTGATGATGATGGGGATAGGGGCACTGGTAATAAGAAAAATTGTTAACTTCAAAGTATAGCAACTCGTGAGAGGTGTACGATGTTCATTTCATATCATGATCTTCCGTTGCTTTTCGCAGCATTAGTCTTTTTAACGATCTGCCTTTTTTATGCCGGAATACTTCAGTATTTTCGTCAGAAACGTGAGAAGAAACGGCTTATGGAAAAGCTGCATGATCCATACGATGGATTCCGGTCGCAAAGTGCTGACCCTGCTGTTGCAAAAAAAAGATCAGTATCAAGTAAACTAGGTAAAATATTAGGTAAAATGGGGAAGCATGTATATGAGGGAACTGCGGAAGATTATCGCGGCATCAGATTGCGATTCCTTAAAGCGGGGCTCTATCAACTGGGTGCGCCGGCAGTATTCTGGGGTGCGAAAATTTTCCTTGCAGTACTACTGGTGGTTTCCTTTGCCCTGCTTCGCATAAGTGTTTTCAAAGTCGTCAATCCCGCCTTTACAATGATGATCGTACTATTTTTGGCTTTTCTGGGATACTTTCTCCCGGATTTTTGGCTCAGGATCAGAACAGACATAAGAAAGAAAAAAGTTATCGAAGGAATGCCGGATGCGCTTGACCTTTTGGTAGTGTGCGTTGAGGCCGGTATGGGACTGGATGCGGCGATTATCCGGGTAGGTGAAGAAATCCAGCTGAGCAACAGGGTGGTGGCTGAGGAATTCAAGATTCTCAATCAGGAATTACGCCTTGGTCAGACCCGCGAAGCAGCCCTCCGTCATCTTGCAATGAGAACCGATTCCGAAGAGGTACGCACGTTGGTAACCACTCTTGTTCAAACCGAAAAATTCGGTACCAGTGTTGCAACAGCCCTGCGCGTCTGTTCAGATTCTTCAAGGGATAAAAGATTCCAGCGGGCAGAGGAAATGGCCGCCAAAATGGCGGTCAAACTTTCAATACCATTGATTTTATTTATTTTTCCTTCTCTATTTATCGCAATTTTAGGGCCTGCGGGTATTCGTGTCTATGACACTTTTTTTAAATAGAATTGCCATTTTAATCCGAGGTAAAAAATTATGAGCACATATGGATTAAGCAGGATGCTTGTGAGAACAATTTTAATTCTTATAGTCATTGCATTGTGCGGCTGCGCGGGTTCACAGCAGAATGTCAAGTGGGCAAATAAATTTAATCGTTCATCATCTGCTGCCGATATCTCGGCACATGGAGTGCCTGCTGTACCCGAAACTTTTCTCGGCGAGATGACATCTGAGGAACTGGAGCGGTCGGGAGACATTTTGTTTCGCAGAGGAGATTTTTGTCTGGCCTATGTGAAGTATGAAAAAGCTCTTCAATTGAATCCAGAGAGTACCCGGATACTTTATAAAAAGGGGCTGCTCCTTATGAATGGCGGTGCCAATGAAGATGCAATACAAGTATTTGAAAGTATTCTTTCATCTGATCCTGATAACAGTGGCGCATATCTGTGTATGGGGCAAGCCTGTTTTCAAATGAAGAAATTCAGGGAAGCGAAAGAAAATCTTCAGAGGGCCCTGATCCTTGATCCCGGTTTGTGGAAGGCTCACAGTCTCATGGGAATTGTGTACGATTGCGTGGGGCAGCACGATTCTGCCATATCCGAATATGCCGCTGCACTTCGAATGAAACCGGATAAGGGATATATTTACAACAACCTTGGTATATCAAGTGCTCTCACCGGGCAGTATGAAACAGCGTTAGATGCGTTCAATAAAGCTCTTGAAGTCGGCTGTCGAGATATACAAAAGATCTATAATAATAAGGGGCTGGTCTTGGCAAAAATGGGACGCTATTCTGAAGCATTGCAGGCATTCAGAAAAGGCGGGAGCGAGACGCAGGCCTACAATAATCTGGGGTGTGTGTACCTGGAACAGAATAAATGGGAAAAAGCGGTTGAGACGTTCGAATGTGCGATGCACGTAAATCCTAAATTTGATGCCGGGATACATCAAAATTTAAAAAAAGCACGGATGCACGTTGTTAAACAAAATTAGTGACACATATCCAAAATACAAACGAAACACAATGAGGTTCGAAATGGGGTCACATTTATACAAAAAGCGGGTTCATATAACGATATTTTTTGTTTTGTGCCTGTTTTGCTTGGGGGGATGTTCGAGTGTACAAAAATTAACGCAGTCTCTCCCGTTATTCGAAAGACCCGCCAATGAACATCATCGGATCACAAAGAACCATTTAAAGAGATTCGCATCTGTGGTAAGGCCTTCGAAGGAAACAGCACATTCATATTATCAGCAGGCACTGTTTCATGAATATCGCAAGCGGTACACACTGGCGATCGAGTATTTTGAAAAGGTTATTTCCATAGATCCGAACTATGTCGCCGCATACAATGGAATGGGCGTGACGTATGATCTGCTGGAAAATTTCCCCCGGGCTGCCGAGTACTATCAAAAAGCTATCGCTCTTGCTCCCAATCTGGATTATGTGCAGAATAACCTGGGATATTCCTGTTATTTGCAGGGAAAAACCGAATCTGCCATTGAAGCTTTTAAAAAAGCGATAGTTCTGAATGCGAAAGAAAGCAGATATCACAATAACCTTGGTCTTGCTTACGCTGAGATAGGTTTATATGAAGAAGCTTTTGAAGAGTTCAAAAAAGCCGGGAGTGAAGCTGATGCCTATTATAACCTGGGCAAGTTTTTCTATGGAAGAGGCGCTCATGAAGCGGCATCAAGATATTTCATCAAAGCTCTGGCACTTACATCTGAAAGCATGAAATCTGCAGGAATCCCATCTCTGCCGCATATTCAGTTGCCTGTGATTACAGCAGATAACAGCTCTTTAACTGATTATGCAAAAGATGCCGGGACAATGGACGATATTGAAAGCCAACATCATAAAACAATTTCAACTGCCGCTTTACAGCAGACGGAATCAAAGATTGATAATGTATTGAAAGATAAGGCAGCCATGGAGCTGGAAGCCAAAGCGTGTACAGTGAAGTGCATGGCATTGGATTGCGATCAAAAGAAATCTGACAACGACGTGCAGGAATATTTGTGTGCTCGAAAAAGTGATACAGAGATATTTGCCGCTTCTGAAAAGAAGGGGGATATAGAAGAACAACAAAAGAAAACGCTGCTTGACAGGGTGAACGGAACTTCGGATTTCGCAATTGAAATTTCAAATGGAAACGGTATGAGTAACATGGCAAGGGAAATGGGAAATTACTTAAGAAGAAAAGACAGTTACAAAAATGTCTACATCACTAATGCAGAGCACTTTTACATGAATCAGACAATAATATATTATATGCGCGGGTATTTACGAAATGCATACCGGATTGCTCAATCCATACCCGGCTGGCAGGACATAGTTGAAATCGAACGATTTGCCAGATCTGAGATTAAAATTCGAGTTCTTGTCGGTAAAGATGTCATCCCTTACAGCAGCATATTTGATGTGTGTGCTCAGAAAAATGCACCGTGCGATACTCCGATACGATCGTAAACCGTTTATTAGCTGTTTATGCCCCGGCTGTGGTGCATCGCCTGTAAGAAGAAATGCAACAGTAGGATGTAAATGATACCTTTGGCTAATTGATACTAAAAGGCGAATAATGAGAAAATTATAAAAAAAAGAGAGCGAAAGGAGATATTTTATGGCCCAGACAACAATATTAAAGAAAAAAAAACCTTGGACTTCCAGAGAAATTAACAATTTAAAGAAAATGGCGCTTGCAAAAATGCCGATACAGACAATGGGCAAAAGACTGGGAAGGACTCCAAGAGCCATTTATGACAAAGCTTTTAAAGAGAATATTTCACTGAGATCATATAAACAATTGTCATGGACATCTGAGGAAATTCGTGAACTGAAAAAAATGATAAAGAAAAGAATCCCTACACGACTAATTGGTGAAAGACTGGGAAGATCGCCACGGGCAATATATAACAAAGCATTTAAAGAAAAAATCTCCTTTCGATCAGACAAAGCTCCCCGTTATCATCGTGAAATCTGATTCTACTCTCTGTTTGGAAAGTTTGTCAAAGGCGCCACCGAATTGAAGCAGGGAAAGCGGCTTTTCCTCATTATTGAGCATGAGCAGCTCATATATGCGGAAGTATGGGCAGAATTGCCTATCGCTTTTTTTATGTAAATTGTTAATATGAATTGACATTAAAATTATAAGATGCTAATTTTTGAAATTGCTGGAATTTCTTTTCAAGGAGGGCGCTTCGATATGTCTTAACTGTATGTTGTACTATATGATATCAGTTAAAAAAGCGATATCCTGTGATCATGAGAGCGAGCTGACTATATGCTTTAGGTGAGAAAAAAAGCATAATCTGTCCGGCGAAACCTTCTACTTGGTTCTGTCTTCCAACTAAACTCCCTTCGATTTCTAATTTTCCAATTACATTCCGGTAACCGTCTAGGTTTCAGTAGAGCGAAAAAAGCAAAACCTATTGTAAAAAGGAGGAGAACTGGTATGGGATCTTTAAAAATAGCTATGAGCCATCCTTTATTGTCGTTATCACTTAAGAATTTTCTTGAGCCATATTATGATGGGGAATTAAAAACATCAACAGATAAAAATATAGATAACGAACAAGATGCCCTGGATGCATCTGAATTGATAATAACGGACTTTTCTTCTTTGAATAACCATAGTTCAAAAGCGAAACTGATGCAAAAAAAGATTGTGCTGATAGATACCGGATTGAGTATTCATCAAAAAAGAGTAGCAGTAACCTACTATAATGTTAGAGGAATAATTTCGAACTCCAGTACTACTGAAACTTTTTTGGATGTACTCACTAAAGTACAGGATGGAGATATTTGTCTTGACAACGAAACAACGAATGAATTGGTTACTCATTATAGAAACAGGTCAAGAAGCAAACAGGTGCGCCTCCTTACAAAACGGGAACAAGAGATCATAGCTTCAGTATGCAAGGGGTTTAGTAATAAGGAAATAGCTACTGAAATGGGAATAAGTATCCCCACGGTAAAGGCTCTTTTGAGCAAAGTGTTTCGAAAACTTAATGTCGGAAGCAGGTCTGAATTGTGCGTAAACGCAATTGATACAGGCCTTCTCAACGATCTTGAATTCTGATCAATGTCAGTGTGTCATTCCGCAGAAGATGGGGGTGTACAAATCAAGGACGGTGAAGCGGTTCAAATAATGCTTCATCCCATAGGATCACACTTTTGCCCCGACTACATCCAATTAAAAATCTTTTGTTTATATTATCCGGCCAGATACGGGGTATATTGATGAGTAAAAAGTGATATGTGATATTTCCCAGTTGAATCGTATCGCCTAGTAAAGGCGTTCTTGTGTTAGATACGCTTTTGGTGTTTACCATGAATATTAAAAAAATAATGGGTAAAAATATCTTTAATTTCATGGTAATTATATTTTGCAAATGGCATGCCAGGTATTAACATATTGAAATAACTATTATTACGCATATTGAGACAGACAGGTGTAAACGAAGCATTACTTTTTTCTGTCAATTTGGTAAAATACGCAAAATAATAGTCAAAATATTTTTCAAATATCATATTTTCTTTTCAAATTATAAAGTGTGGTTCGGCTTACGCCAAGAGTCTTAGCAGTTTTGGAAAGATTTCCTCCGCAGGTACTTATTACACTTAAGATCTTTTCTTTTTCAATGCGAGTTTTCACTTCCTTGAGAGTGGCCTTTTCATCTATAAAAGGGGTAAAATGTGCGGTAAGGCTGAGATCCTTTGGGGTAATTTCCATATCTTCAGAAACAACAATCGCCCTCCGTATTTTATTTATCATCTCTCTGATATTTCCGGGCCATTCATAATGTATGATTGCTTCGAGGGATTCTTTGCTCATTTTCTTTTTTGTTGCTCCGTTTTCCTTTGCAAGAGTTTTAAGAAAGTATTTGGCGAGTATTACCTTGTCCTGGCCTCTCTCTCGCAACGGAGGCAGCTCTATCGTAAAGGTATTCAAACGGTAGTAGAGATCTTGACGAAAAATTCCCGATTGCACTTCCTCTTCAAGTTTGCGATTTGTTGCCGCTATTACGCGGACATCGACCTTGCGGGGTTTTCTGGATCCTATCCGCTCAACGGTCTTATCTTCAAGAAATCGTAATAATTTTGCCTGCAGGGGCCATTGCAGTTCTCCGATTTCATCAAGAAACAGAGTTCCTCCATCCGCCTTTTCGATTTTTCCCTTTCTGGCATTGTAAGCACCGGTAAACGATCCTCTCTCATATCCGAACAGTTCTGCTTCAAGGAGTGTGTCAGGTATCGAAGCGCAATTTATTGTTACGAGAGGTCTTCCCTTTCGTAAGCTTCTCTCGTGAATTGCCCTCGTCGTAAGTTCTTTGCCTGTTCCACTTTCACCTAGAATTAAAACTGGAATTTCTGTAGGCGCTATCTTTCTGATAAGAGAAAAAGCTTGCAGCATTTCGGGACACGTGCCAACAAATTCAAAATCATCATATCGCGCTTTATCTTTTAAAAATTCGTTATCCAGGATGTTGACTATCGACCATTTCTGATCAGCTTTAAAATCTTGTATCCGCTGAGCTATACGCTGATAAGCTGTTCTGTTAATATGCTCTATAAGATAGTTTTTGCTGTCAAAGTTAAGGAAAAGGCCACAATTAGGGCACTGTTCAGCCTTATTTTTTATTTCCGAATCACAGTATGGACATATGCCGGGCTGAAGTTTCAAATTATCAAAAATGAATTCCCACAGTTGGGAAATGGTTTCCAATCCCTTTTGATGGAGGAAACGCACTGCAGTACGTTTATCTTCCATGCGCAATACCCTTGAGGGTATATTAAAATCTGAGCCGTTGATAGAGAAATGAAGGGTCATCAAATCCATTTCATGAAGGGTGTTACTCTGAAATAAAGCTCCTCCCAGGCTTATGTTCAATATGACTCCTGAATATTGTTCAGCCCCGTCTGTCTCATTATTATAAGGTGTGCATGAGCACTTGATATTACATTTTATACGTGCGTCGATCCTAGACATTGTCCCTCCTTAATGGCTCAACACTTTATCAGGTTTAGCAGTCAGGGATAAATAAATAAGAGATTTAAGTACTCAGAATGAATAAAAAATTGATTATTATGCAATGTGAAATAAGTGTTCATCCCCCCTTGTATCCCCCTCTATGTTAATATTATGAATCAACCGTGATTTCAATAACATAAAAGCATGTATTATATAGTACTTTAGTAGTATTGTTTCGTCTGGTTTAAGTTAGTTTCCTGATCTGTGAATATGCTCAATCTCAGATTTCTCTTTTTTTATTTGTAATAGTGACCAAATCTTTTCTACTTCTTTTTTGTCAGTTGCATACTTAATCGAGTTATCATAAATAGTTAGAATCATGTTTTTCCCTGGAATGGCACTATTTTATTTCTTGCGAATCGGTTTTTAACATTTCCAAAACTCCGCTTTCATACACATTGACAAATAATTCATAACGGCTGGCGACATCAAGCTTGCGAAACACTTTTGTAAGCAAAGCTTTTACCGTGGGTATACTTATCCCCATTTCCACTGCAATATCCTTATTGCTATGTCCTTTGCATACAAGAGGAATTATTTCCTTTTCTCTTTTGGTTAAAACTTTGATTTTTTTATGAGAAGTCCTGTTTCCATAAAACATGACGAGTTCATCCGAGACCTGATTCTTCAGCCATACATCACCCTTGCTTATGGAATAGATTGTTTTTTCAAATACCGAGGAAGAAATAGTATGTGCTATAATTCCTCTTACTTTATAGTAGCTTACAGCTATTCTTTTTTGTTGGTCATTTAATCCGGTATCAATGAGAATGATTTTGGATTTTGGAAATCGAGAATTGATTTTTTGAGATTTGAGAGTAGTAAAATCTGTAAGAATAATATCATTCTGGCTGGTTGCATCATCAGACAAAGACATAGAATGCTGGCCATCAGAAAAAGATTCAAGATACTTATGTACAGATAGAGATAATAATGGGTGACTGAAAATTATCTTTAGTGCAGCCATAATAATCCTTTTTTGTTCGATATTCATTGGATTCGCAATAGCTATGCCAAAGTATAAGTCTTCAATTTAATTATACATATGTATAAAACAAAAAAAATCACTGTTCAAAATACTTTGCACTTATCCGGAATATGTACACTCCGTGCATGTTTTATAGGAGCTGTTTACAATTTCCATATTAGCTGTTGCTTCTGTTGTGGCATTACAAATATAATGGGATTGTTGAGAAATTTTTAAAACTTTGTGCCTTATGCCGCCGGCCATACCGGGAAAGCACAATGCAACAGGAAGCAATTGATGTTTGAAGCAGTATCCTTACTGTGTATTTTGAATGGAGGAATATAATATTTTTATGAATAAAAACTCCGTTATAGACGCGGTACTTTTTGATTTTGGAGGTGTCATTGCGGAAGAAGGGTTTATGAAAGGTTTAAGAGCAATGGCCCAAAAAAGCAAATATACATCCGATGAATTTGTCCGGCTTGGGAATGAGATAATCCACAGCTGCGGCTATGTGGCTGGTATGACGACTGAGGACCTGTATTGGGATTTAATCAGAGAAGAAACGGGTATACGGGGAAGTAATGAGGAATTGAGGAATGAAATATTATCAAGGTTCATACTGCGGCCATGGGTTATCGGCATAGTAGATGAATTAAGGTCCCGAGAAATTGTAACCGGCATTTTAAGTGATCAGACAAACTGGCTGGATGAATTGGAGGAAAGGCATCATTTTTTCAGCCATTTCCACTTTATTTTTAACAGCTATTATTTGGGTATCAGTAAAAGGGAAAGAAAGATTTTCAAAAAAGTTGCTGACAGTATCGGTACCGCTTTGAACAGAATAATTTTTATCGATGATCAGGAAGAAAACTGCAGAAGGGCCGGATTGGAAGGTATCCATACGCTTCTGTATGTCTCAAAAGAAAAATTGATAAAAGATTTAAAGGAATATTTTCCTGAACTTTGCGGGAACAGGTCGCTATTACGCGATGAAGAAAATTAACGCCAGCGCTGAAAGAAAAATTATGGCAAGCATTACAGGTACTCCCGACGGAGTACGGGTCGATAACTCAATATCTTGATGGAAAAAGGTGAAAGTACTCGTCTGTCTACAATTGACCAAATGTAATAAGTACGAAACAGGTTTTTTTGAAAAGGCTGAAAGCTGGGCCGGAAGAAGCTTGATAAAGACATAATTGCATAATTTCGCCGTTTCTGACGCAATTCCTGTGGCAAGGGAAACAATTGCTTTCGCTCCTTTTCTGTAAAACCAATCGACATCAAGATTTATGGCTCTCAATTCTGCGGGATAATATCCTGAAAGAATAAGAAGTACAAAGGCCAGTGCTCCGAACATCAATAACTGAAGCTGCCCGACAACGTGGGATGCGGTATATGGAATATAATCGACGGGGAAAGGAAGAATTCTGTAAAGAGGTGCAGGATATATACCTATAAAGACACAAAAAAACGCCGCAATGCCCATTGCGAGGAGCATGTTAAAGGGAGGTTCTTTGGCCCGTATTCCCGAATCCTCACCAAAGAACATGAAAAAAGGAACTTTTATCCCCGCATGATGGAATACGCCCGCTGATGCGAATTGTAAAACCAGCCATATAATAACCAGATGCTCCGTGACGGATGCATTAATGATCATTGACTTGCTTACGAATCCGCTAAAGAGAGGGAATGCGGAGATGGATGCGGCCCCGATAATACAAAAAAAGGCGGTGAGCGGCATCGTTTTGTATAGGCCTCCCAGCTGCGTACATTTTATCCTGCCCGTTACATAAAGCACAGATCCTGCAGACATAAAAAGAAGGGCCTTGTAAAGGATATGGCAGAAGGCATGCGAAACGGTTCCGTTAAGAGCCAGTTTTGTTCCTATTCCTATGCCGCAAACCATAAAACCAACTTGATTGATAAGGCTGTAAGCGAGTACCCGTCTAATGTCATTTGCGATGACAGCATAGAAGATCGGGAAAGCGGTCATAAACGCCCCTAACCATATCAGCAGTTCAGTGCCCGGAAACGTTCGCGCCAGGATGTAAACTGCGCTTTTTGTTGTAAAGGAACTCATGAATACTGCACCGGTTACGGTTGCTTCGGGGTATGCATCTGTCAGCCACGGATGAAGCGGGAAAATCGCGGCATTTAGGGCAAAACCTATTAATATTAACCAGGATCCCAATCCGTTCAGCCCGATGAAATTAAATTCAACAGTACCGGTCGTGTTAACGTAAAGGAGTATTCCTGCAAGGAGAACAAGCCCTCCTACCATATGAACAAGTATATATCTGAACCCTGCATCCAGTGATTTTTGGGTTTTTCTTGCCCATATAAGAAAAACTGAGGAAATTGCCAGCATTTCCCAGAAAATGTAAAGTGAGATAAAGTCGCCGGCATAGGTAACTCCCAAGGCGCTTCCGGCATATATGAAAGCTGAGACATGTTGTATGTCGTCTCTGAGGTGTATGGCATACATAACCCCGATAAATGATATGAGAGTAAAAATGTATCCAAAAACCATACTAAGCTTGTCCACCCTGCCAAATATGATGTTATAGTTCAGGAAAGACAAAATCCAGTATGTGCCTTCGGTCATGTTCAGCAGATTGATGAATCCCAGTATCGGAAGAAACAGCATAAAGGCCGATTTGGTTTTTCCTCTCAAAAGGGGGATTATTACTGCACCGATAATGAAGATAAAAGCAGGAGGACAACTATTTATCATAATAATTCTCGTCTCTTTTTACAATTCGGCGAAGCAGTTTTGCTATGAATATGAGAGATACGCATGAAGCGAAACCGTACACTGCAAAAAACTCAGGAACGCTTTCCCATTTGAAATGAGAATGTTTTGGAATGAATAAATCCACAAGTAAGAGCACTGCAAGAGATGCATAGAAAATATATAAAAAGAAGTGAACGTTTTTAGGGTTATCAAATATCTTCAGTTCTTTTTTCATATGAATCGTTCCTTCTTAAAAGATGCTGTATGCGATGAGGGCGCCGAGATATATGAAACTGAGCACGACGGCTATATGAAAAACCTTCTTATACCCGGGAACAGGCTTGTGAGAAAGTTCCATTCGTTCAGTCATCAATCTATCTCCCGTAGTTACAAGGACTGTTAAAAACAAAAAATACTGACAGGGGAACTGAAGATCTTTGTCTGTCGGAAGACTTAAACGCACGGAAAAAAATCGGCGCGATTGTCACTGCTGCAGATAATTTTAAAAAATGTTGCAGTTGATTACCACCGGGTTTCCTTAATAAATCTTCCTGATCCACTCTTTTTATATCGAACAAGATCCGGCAAAGAATCGAGACCGGAGTAATGAATCACTTACGGGAAAGCCAATAAACAGAGAAAACGTAATTCAAATATAACTAAATGTCAAAGAAAAAACGAGTAACCGCTATTTGTAAAACGCTCCTCATTCTGGACGAGTCGAACAATGTAATGGAAAATACGCGAAGCTGACCCAAGGCTCATTCAGCAGTTCTGTCCATTAAGAGGAGCATAAGAAGAAAAGATTTTGCCCGGCTCTCTCTGAGCGCACAGCGCCAGTGTACCGGGACAGCTTCGCGAGACGCTTCACGGTCGGAAAACAGGTCTGAGCGGGCAATCTCATGCGCGTCGGAAAATAAATACGCTCTCGCAGCGCGTACTTGGAAGTTCCAGAGGATAAGGTGCAGACGCAGTGACGAAAGATAAAACAGGGCGCGGTACATAGACTTCGGCAGTTACCGCTTGTTTGATTTTAAAACAGTATCTTTGTGCTAGATGATTGACAAGCTATCGGCCAGTGCAAGCCCTCTACGCGTTGGTTGAAGGTTCTTGTCAGTAATTCTGATAATCCCCTCTTCTATAAGTTTCGTTAAAAGGGCACTATGCTGAGCAAAAAAATCACAATGAAACTTCTGAGAGTATTCCTCAAGATCAATACCCTCCTTCGTTCGGATGCCAAGAAAGAAAGCTTCCAGACAAAGCTGTTCCGATGTCAACAACTCGGATCCCTCTATCGGAGGCATTTTATCATCTTTGATCGATGTTATATACGTATCGACAGAAGAATAATTCCACCATCTTTTTCTCCCATAAAATGAATGTGCAGACGGGCCTAAACCAAGATAAGGAGAATGAAACCAGTATTTACGGTTGTGCTTCGACATCCACTTGCTTTCCCGGGCAAAATTTGAAACCTCGTAATGAAGATAACCGGCTTCTTCCAGTTTTTCAGAGCTTTTTATAAAAAAATCATATAACAAATCTTCATTTGGCATATCGATCGATCCATTTATATATTCGATCCCTAATGGTGTTGAAGGTTCTATTGTTAATTGATAGCACGATAAATGTTCCGGGGTGTACGAGAGGGCAAAATCAAGTGTCTTGAACCAGGATTCGAGTGTTTGTCCGCAGATTCCATAAATGAGATCAAGCCCTACATTTGTGAATCCTGCGGTTCGGGCATTTTCAATTGCATCTGCCCCTTCGCGTGAAGAATGCCTGCGTCCAAGAAATGAAAGTTCATTGTTATCAAAAGATTGTATTCCTATATTTATTCTATTGACACCTGATCCATGGAGTGCTCTTGCAGATTCCAGGGTGAGATCGGACGGGTTTACCTCGATCGTGATCTCTAAATCATCTGTAAATCGAAAGGAGGAGAAAAGGGCCTGGAGTATGATATTTATCTTTCTGCCATCGAGAAGTGACGGCGTACCTCCTCCAAGATAAATAGTATCAAAACGGTCGAAGCTGTCGCGATACATATTCATTTCATCTATAAGAGACGAAATGAATGCAGGCATTTTCTGCTCAGAGGGAATGGAGTAAAAATCGCAATAACGGCATTTGGACAGGCAGAATGGTATATGTATGTAAATTCCGGGATTCATTTACTTTACATATAATTCGACACGTTTGAAGGTATCAAGTATTTTCCGATTTTAAAACCGCTACAAAGGCACTCTGCGGGATAGATACGGATCCAACCATTTTCATGCGTTTTTTCCCTTTCTTCTGCTTTTCGAGGAGTTTTCGTTTACGGGTAATATCTCCGCCATAGCATTTTGCCGTAACATCTTTTCGAAATGGAGATATGGTAGTGCGGGCAATTATTTCACCTCCAATAGCACCCTGTATGGCAATTTTGAACATCTGGCGCGGTATTTCTTCTTTCAGACGCTCGCAGGCCTGCAGGGCCCGGGGTCGGGCAATGCCGCGATATACGATCTGAGACAGAGCATCGACCTTTTCTCCATTCACCAATATATCCAGCAGGACTAAATCGCTTTCACGATATCCGATCATTGTGTAGTCGAAGGAACCGTAACCCTGAGTAATTGATTTAAGATTATCGTAAAAATCGAAGATGACGGAAGCAAGAGGCATTTCGAAATTCAGCTCTACCCGTCCTGGAGCGGGATAATTGATGTTTGAATTTTCCCCCCTTCGTTCAATGCACAACTTCATCACCGCACCCAGATACCGTTCCGGGAACATCATGGTTGCGCGAATATACGGCTCTTCTGATTTTGAAATCTGCGCCGGTTCCGGAAAATGAGCAGGGTTGTCGATGAAAGCGGATTCACCGTTTTTCATTGTAAACCGGTATCTTACGCTAGGGACTGAAAGAATGATCGACAGATCGTATTCCCGTTCGAGTCTCTCTTGTACGATGTCCAGGTGAAGGAGACCAAGAAATCCACATCGGAATCCCTGGCCCAAGGCGACCGAAGAGTCTTTCTGATAGATAAAAGATGCGTCATTGAGAGTGTATTTTTCGAGAGCCGCTGCAAGTTCTTCGTAATCATCTGAGGCAATAGGATAGATTGAAGCGAACACCACAGGTTTTGCCTCTTTGAATCCGGGGAGAGGTTTTTCACAGGGGTGGTCATCACACGTAATGGTATCACCGACACGCACGTCAGAGACGGTTTTAATTCCTGCAATAATATAACCCACTTCCCCTGCCTCAAGATGATTCTTTTTATTTCTGGAAAGTGAAAAGCGTCCCACCTCTTCAACTCGATAGGTCGCTTTATTTGACATCAGCCGAATCGTCTGGCTGGCTCTGATCATACCATCAAATATACGGCATGATACAATCGTTCCCCTGAATGGATCGTAGTATGCATCAAAAATTAAAGCCGAAAGAGGATTGTTGCTATCTCCCCGGGGCGGCGGAATTCTTTCCACTATTGCCTCTAAAATTTCTTCAATCCCTTTCCCTTCTTTCGCTGAACACGTCAAACTTGTGAATGGATCCAGTCCCAGCTCATTTTCAATCTGTTCCATTACCATATCGATATCTGCGGACGGAAGATCTATTTTATTTATTACAGGTATGACTTCCAGGTCGTGTTCCATTGCCATATAAAGATTAGCCAGTGTTTGAGCCTGAATCCCCTGAGCTGCATCAATAAGAAGCAAGACTCCTTCGCAGGAGGCTAAAGAGCGCGACACTTCGTAAGAAAAATCGACATGACCTGGTGTATCAATTAGATTCAGAAGGTAAGACTGACCGTCCCGTGCTCGATACGGGAGCGTAATAGCCTGGCTTTTAATAGTAATTCCCCTCTCCCGTTCTATATCCATAGTATCAAGGATCTGATCCTTGAAGGTACGCGTGTCAGCGAGACCGGCGAGCTGGATCATGCGGTCAGCCAATGTCGATTTGCCATGGTCTATATGGGCTATGATGCTGAAATTTCTTATTCTTTCCATAAAACACAGTACGCTGTCAAAAAAGCCTTCCGGCACAAGGGAAGGCTTCAGTAAGAAATTAAAACAAAGCGGTTATATTAACCAAGTTTATTCATAAGATCATCTGATACTTCCTTTACGCCCGGTTTTCCGTCAACACCGATGACTTTGACACGATCCTTGAAGTAATGAATTGCAGCCATTGTGCCTGATTCGGTATCATAATAAATATTATGGCGTTTGTCTATCGCAGTTTCATCCTGATCATCAGCGCGGGCTGACAATTCTCCTCCGCACACCCTGCACATCAACTTTCCGTTTTCTTCAGCCGGCTTGATTGCATCAATATAGATGTTGTTCGGGTGGTTATTGTCATTTGCACAAAGCCTTCTTCCCATTATCCTGTTTTTCGCTGTCATTCTGTCCAGTTCGATTTCAATTACATAATCCAGGGCCATGTGTTCCTTCTGTAATGCCTCATACATTGCTTCCGCCTGAGAGAGGTTTCTCGGAAAACCGTCGAGCAGCCAGCCGTCCTTGCAGTCTTCTTCCTTGAGACGGCTCAGGATCATGGGGATGGTGATTTCATCAGGGACCAGCTCGCCTTTGTCTATGAACTCCTTTGCCTTTATTCCCAGCTGGGTGCCGCCTTTAATGTTTTCTCTGAATATGACTCCTGTTTCTATATGGGGCACTCCATATTTTTTTTGCACGATTGCTCCCTGAGTTCCTTTTCCGCTGCCATTTGGTCCGAAAATCAGAATATTCATTATTTAAGGCTCCTTTCAAAAAGGGGTTTTTTCCAAGAAGAGTACACTCTTATAAGGGATTATTAGGAATATGGCAAGTATTAAAATTTGAAGAAATAAGAATACATACATCCAATTATATTACGATGAGCCTTCAGCCTGAAAAAAGCCGAAGGCTCTTACCCGTGTCGGTTTTTATTTATATGAGTGTTCCGGACCAGGGAAAACACCCGATTTAACTTCATCAATGTATGCTTTAAAAGCCTTTTTCATCTCGCTGTTCAAGTTGGCATATTTTTTTACAAATTTCGGTGTGAATTTTTCGTACATACCGAGCATGTCATGCATTACAAGAACCTGTCCGTCACAGTGAGGTCCGGCGCCGATGCCTATAGTAGGTATGGTGAGCGACTCGCTGATTTCCTTTGCCAGGTCTGCCGGGATGCCCTCAAGAACCACTGAGAAGGCTCCTGATTCCTCAAGCTTTTTTGCATCGCTTTTCAATTGTTTTGCTGCCTTATTTTCCTTCCCCTGAATCTTGAATCCTCCAAATTGATGAATAGATTGAGGAGTCAATCCCAAATGACCCATAACGGGTATGCCCGCAACTGTCATTCTTCGCACTTTTTCGGATATTTCACTTCCTCCTTCCAATTTTACTCCCTGAGCTCCTGCTTCCTTGAGAAAGCGCCCGGCATTCAAGATGGCATCATCGGTTGAAGCTTGATAGGACATAAACGGCATATCTGCAATAACCATTGTGTGCTTTGTGGCGCGTGTAACGGCTTTCGTATGATGAATCATATCCTCCATTGTGACGGGAAGCGTACTTTCGTATCCCAGCACCACCATACCTAAACTGTCTCCAATCAAAATCATTTCCACACCTATTTCATCCATCACGGCTGCTGTGCCGAAGTCATAGGCGGTGAGCATTGTTATTTTTTCACCTTTCTTTTTCATTTCTTTTACGACTGCCGTAGTAATGGTGCGCATTTCACTTTGTGTACTCATTGTACATCTCCTTTGATAATTGATAACAGTTTTTCCGCCGTATCCTCGGGCAATGTACCGTTTTTTATACCTATTTCAACAGTAAAGACTGCCAATGCCTCATAAAGCGGAAGAACTGAAGGAAATTTGGTTCGAAGCGCATCAAGATGCCTGCGAACGGTTTTGATATCCCCGCGCGAAATGGGACCTGTGAGAGACTTTTCGGGGCCAAGACTTTCTATATTACGGACGGTGCCTTTTACGAGAGGCCAGAAAGCGGTTCTTGCTTCTTCCGGGTCGAGTCCGAGGCGACCGTAAAGGCCAATAACAACGTTCATCAGAGTGACAAAATAATTTGAGGCCATACAGGCGGCTGCATGATACAGAGGCTTATCTTCATCAGTGACAAAAAAGGCATTTCCTCCCAGATCTTTCACGATCTGAACCGCCCAGGCGGTAATTTCCGGTTGAGCGGTTATGCTGAAGGTGCTGCCGGGAATATTCTCGATTACGCCCCTTACATCAACAAATGCCTGAAGCGGATGAATACTGGCTATGAAGGCTCCCGATGCTTTCGCCGGTTCAAGAAGATCCAGTCCGCCTGCTCCGCTCATATGAATTACTTTCTGGCCGGCGTTAAATGCTCCTCGGTCAGCCATATCCCTGCAAACTGATGCAATCACATCATCTACGGTCGTAATAAATACAGCATCCGCCATCGTTGCGGCCTTCGCCGGGTCGGTGAAAATTTTTCCACCTGTATATTCGGCACATTTTTTTAATGCGTCGCGTGAGTGATCTGCAAGGGCAACGATACTGTACCCTGCCGATTTTAAAAGGTATCCTACAGCTGTTCCAACTTTTCCGGTTCCGATAATTGCAATAGAATTTTTTTTCATAATTTAATAATAAAAAACCCTTCCGGCCGGGGCCGGAAGGGTCATATACATTTTTCTACTTGCTGACCTCTTCGTCTCAGTCCGGCAGCCGGATCCAAGCGATGTGTGAAAATATATCATATATATGAAAAATTTGTCAACAGGAGTAGTGTCGCCGATTGAAAAATGTATTAAACCTTGTCTCAAGACAGATACTGGTATATTCAATAAGATATCAAACGGGAGATGCTTAATGAAACGTATCGATTTTATGGTTTTCGACTTTGACGGTACGCTGGTAAATACAGGGCATGATATTGTAAATGCCGTTAATCATATGCGACAAGAATTAAATGAGCCGCTTCTGGATAAGGATACTGTTATGCGTTATATAGGCGATGGAGTAAACAAACTTATCGAACGGTCGCTGGACAAGGGGAGAATTACGGAGTTCGATAGAGCAAAAAAAATTTTTTTGTCCTATTATGAAACTCATCTGTTCGATACAACTACTTTGTATCCGGGCGCGAGAGAGACACTGGATTATTTCGACAATACCCGTAAGGTGATAATTACTAATAAAAATGAATATCTGACATTGAAAATTGTTAAACATTTCGGAATCGAACATTATTTTGAAGAGATTTTGGGCATTGATTCAAAATCTTACGCGAAACCGGATGAGCGCCTTTTATTACCCTATTTAGACAGATTCTCTGCAGGAAAACGGAGTACTCTGGTCATAGGAGATGGGGTCAATGACATCCTTTTTGCGCGAAATGCCCGTGTGCTCAGCTGTGCGCTTCTTAACGGATTAGGCGACCGTGACGAGTTGATTGCAATGAACCCCGATTTCTATTGCGAAGAAATGAAAGACTTGAGAATGCTTTTTTACTGAAAATTTTAAAAGAATCTCTTTTGCAGCCGTAAAGCAATGAATGATTTTTTAATTAAAATAAAAAATACGATCGACAAGTACAAGATGATTGTTCGAGGAGACCGTATAGGTGTTGCGCTTTCGGGGGGTGCTGATTCGATATCTCTTTTTTGGGTTCTCCTCGAGCTTGCTGCTCATTATGAAGCCTCTCTGATGATACTGCACGTGAATCACGGGCTTCGCGGCATCGAATCCGACAAGGATGAGCGATTTGTGAAAGAGCTTGGTGAAAAATTGAATATCGCGGTACAGAGCCGATCCATTCCACTTTCTGAAAGATTAAAAGAAAAAGGGGGATCTATTGAAGATACTGCCAGAGATATGCGGTACGAATATTTTGAAGAAGCGAAAAATTATTGGAATTTGACAAAAATAGCCTTGGGACATACTTTAAATGATCAGGCAGAAACGGTTTTTATGAAAATTCTGCGGGGAAGCGGATTGAGCGGAATGCGTGGAATACTCCCGGTGAGAGGTGAAATATACATTCGTCCACTGATTGAAACAAAAAAAGAAGAAATTATTTCTTTTCTTTCGACATATGATTTGGCATATGTTAATGATTTAAGTAATTTAGATGATTGTTTTTTGCGAAATAGAGTCCGTTCAAAACTTATACCGGAATTAATAGAATCCTTTAACCCTCGCCTTTTAAGAAACATCGGCCAGATGACCGATATCATGAGGGAAGATGAAGATTTCATCAGCAAAATGATGATGCACACATTATCGCGCTGGAGAATAGACATGAACAGGAGACCTGTGGCTCTTGATCTGGCTGAATTTAACAAGTGCCATATGGCAGTAAAGAGAAGAATTTTACGATTTCTGATTGAAAATATTTCAGAAGAAAAAAGAGAATTGGGGTATCGCCATATACAGTCGATATTTAATATAATTAACGGGAAAAAGCCTCATGGCATGGTCGATATTGGGCAGGGAACAATAGTGCAGCGAGAATATGATCGGCTTCTCATTAATAATATACGGGAAAATGCATCCCGAAGATCAAATTCGCCATATTCGGCGTACAAGGAATGTAACTTTATGTATCCTGTTACTATACCTTCTTTGATCCATATAGAAGAGATATCGAGGAGCATCATTGTTTCGTTTGTGGAATTAAGAGCAGTTGACTATACCCTCAAAGATACTGCATTCATGGATTACAATAAAATCGAGTTCCCTCTTAAAGTCAGAAATTTCATACCGGGAGATTCGATTGCGCCATTAGGGTTGGGGGGCACAAAAAAAATTAAATCTCTTTTTATCGATAATAAGATACCGCGAAGGCATCGAGGGTGCATGCCCCTGCTCGAAGACAGAGAATCGATACTATGGGTTGCCGGGATATGTCTGAGCGACAAAGTAAAAATAACAGAGGAGACGAAAAAAATACTTAAAGCAGAAATAATTTGAATTTTTCATTATTTTCTGATTAAGGAAGGGCGTAATTTAAAAGGAGTGATTAAGTGAATCAACTGCAGAAAAATGTAGCTATGTGGATTGTTGTATGCCTTGTTTTCATATTTCTGTTCCACATGTTCAATCAACCACAGGGAAAAGAGGACACAGTGGTGTACAGCGATCTTCTGAGCCTTGTTGAGAAAGGTCAAGTTGCTGAAGTCACTATCCAGGGAGAAACCGTCTCTGGACGGATGATTGATGGAAAAAATTTCAAAACCTATGTTCCTCAAGGATCAAATTTCGTACCTTTTTTACGGGAAAAAGGGGTGAGAATTGCAGCGAAACCTGCTGAAGGAACTTCATGGTATATGACAATTCTCATATCGTGGCTGCCTATAATACTGCTTGTAGGCGTATGGGTGTTTTTTATGCGCCAGATGCAATCCGGCGGAGGGAAAGCAATGTCCTTCGGAAAGAGCAGAGCACGATTGATGACAGATAAATCAAAGAAAGTAACCTTCAATGATGTAGCAGGAATAGATGAAGCCAAAGCAGAATTGGAAGAAGTAGTGGAATTCCTGAGCGATCCTAAAAAATTTACCAAACTGGGGGGAAGGATCCCCAAAGGAGTGCTGCTGGTTGGGTCCCCCGGAACAGGAAAAACTCTTCTGGCGAGAGCCATTGCAGGAGAAGCCGGTGTTCCGTTCCTGAGCATAAGCGGCTCCGATTTTGTTGAAATGTTTGTCGGCGTCGGTGCATCGCGCGTACGCGACCTTTTCAATCAGGGAAAGAAAAATGCCCCCTGTATTATTTTCATAGATGAACTCGATGCTGTTGGAAGGCATCGCGGTGCCGGACTCGGTGGAGGTCATGATGAAAGAGAACAGACTCTAAATCAGCTCCTTGTAGAAATGGATGGTTTCGAGTCGAATGAAGGTGTAATAATTATGTCAGCGACTAACAGGCCTGATGTGCTTGATCCGGCATTATTAAGGCCGGGCCGATTCGACAGGCAAGTTGTTGTTCCTCTGCCCGATGTAAAAGGAAGAGAAAAGATATTTGAAGTGCATGCAAAAAAAGTTCCTCTCGATTCTGATGTAAATCTTGGAATTATTGCCCGCGGGACCCCCGGATTTTCGGGTGCCGATATAGAAAACCTGATTAATGAGGCGGCACTTCGGGCTGCGCGGCAAAATAATGATACTGTCACCATGCTGGATTTTGAGTTTGCGAAAGATAAGGTAATAATGGGTTCTGAAAGAAAAAGCATGGTAATCAGTGATGAGGAAAAGCGTAATACTGCATATCATGAGGCGGGGCACGCCCTTGTAGCAAAACTGATTCCAGGCACCGACCCGATTCACAAGGTGACAATTATTCCTCGCGGAAGGGCTCTTGGGCTGACTCAGCAATTACCGGTCGAAGATAAACATACGTACCCGAAAAAATATTTGATTAATAACATAGCGATTCTTCTGGGTGGAAGGGCTGCTGAAGAATTGATTCTGAAAGATTTTACGACAGGAGCGGGAAATGATATAGAGCGTGCGACTGATCTTGCTAGAAAAATGGTCTGCGAATGGGGGATGAGTGAAGAAATGGGTCCCCTGACATACGGTAAAAAGGATGAAGAAATATTTCTCGGAAGGGAAATTGCAACTCATCGTGATTACAGTGAAGAAACGGCCAAAAAAATTGATGCCGAAGTGGCAAAAGTAGTGAGGGAAAATTATGACAGAGCGAGACAGTTGCTTTCAGATCACATTGAGATACTGGAAAAATTGGCTGAAGAACTTTTGATACGAGAAGTTCTGAATACTGATGAATTGGATTCTATAGTGGGTTTGAAAAATTTAATGGAAGAAACAGAGAACGCGAACCGGTCGAAAGAAGCGGCTGTATAATAGAATGGCATTTGCAAAGGCAGATAAATATAGGACTCGGTAGCAGCTTTCTTTTTCAGTTTGCTGGGAACATATTATCCCGCTGACATACAGTAAAAAGGGGCCGGTGAAAAGGCAGGTCGCTGTTTCATCAGGCAGGTATGTCGGCGGGATTTCTTCGATAACACGAGGTTCACACTGTGATTGGCTCGGAAAGAGTCCGAAAAAATGCGATTCAAGGCGGTATCGTAAAAAGCTTCTTATGGGAGCCCACTCCGGACAGTAGTGTTAATTGAAGAGGCTGCACTATGGTACGTATGATTCATATTTCATCAAAAGATGATGCTTTGAAAGAGCTGGAGAAAATAGGTGCGGAGCCTCAGGGGATAAAGGCAATGCTCCCCAAGATGCAGAGTTTTATTATTCATGTTGAGGGGCTTGAATGTAAAGTAGCAAACATAATGAAACAGGAGATGCTTTCAATCGGAGGAGATGTGGCCGTGGCCAGAGGAGTTGTCGATTGCAGCATCGAAAGATCCGATGCCATTATTATGGGAACAGTGAAGCAGATTGAAAAATTGAGTAGAAAAATCGAAGTTCAACCTTTCGGTATGAGGAGCATAGCAAAAGAATTACAAGATTTGATGGGTAAGACATCCAGGGTTTCGTTTATCTTGAAGACACCAGAGAGAGAAGTTGAAATTGGTGGCAGAACTCTTATTATGGGAATTCTCAACATGACTCCTGACTCTTTTTCTGATGGTGGTCAGTTTTCCAGTGTGGAGGAGGCGCTGACATGTGCAGTCAAAATGGAAGAAGAAGGTGCTGATATTATTGATATAGGGGGTGAATCAACTCGGCCGGGTTCAGATTCGGTATCAGATGATGAAGAGCTGAAAAGAGTGATTCCTCTGATAAAAAAACTGAAGAATCGAATTAAAATCCCGATATCGATAGATACGACAAAATCAATCGTGGCAAAAAACGCCATTGATGAAGGTGCGGAAATTATAAATGATGTCAGTGCCCTCAGAGCAGATCAAAAAATGACTGAGCTGATCGCCTCAACCGGAATGCCGGTGGTGTTAATGCACATGCGGGGGATTCCAAAAACGATGCAGCAAATAGATGTACAGTATAAATCAGTATGCGGCGATATTATTTCTTTTTTGCGGGAGCGAATTGAAACTGCAGGTCATATGGGGATAGGAGAAGAAAAAATTATAATTGATCCCGGTATAGGCTTTGGGAAGACAATGGGAGACAATCTGAATATCATAAAGCACCTGAAAGAATTCAGGGTTCTGGGAAGGCCGATCTTGATCGGTCCATCAAGAAAGAGTTTTATCGGCAGAGTTACTGGAAGTGAAACCGGGAAACGGATTGAAGGCACTGCTGCCGTTATCGCTGCCTCTATAATGAATGGCGCTCATATTGTCAGAGTTCATGACGTTTCTTTTATGAAAAGGGTTGCTGATATGAGCGATGCGATTGCGAGGAGTTAGAATGATATATGGAGTTGGAATCGACCTCGTAGAAGTGGAAAGAATCGAAAAGATCATGGCCAGATGGGGTGATTCGTTTACCAGCAGAGTTTACAGCGATAGTGAAAATGAATATTGTGGGCGGCACATACATCCTGTTCAGCATTATGCTGTGCGGTTTGCTGCAAAAGAGGCATTTTTGAAAAGTCTCGGCCTGGGAATGGGACGCGGTATTTGTTTAAAGCACATTGAAATCGTTGTAGACGTTCTTGGCAGGCCTATAATGAATCTGAATAATTCGACTCGGGAGGTTCTTGCAAAGATCGGTGCCACGAATGTGCATGTGAGTCTCACTCATACGAAAAAATATGCATCGGCAGTTATTGTTATCGAGCAGTAGAAAAGCAGGATAACGTTATGTCAGATAGAATTCTGCATATTACTTCAAAAAGTATTGAACAGACGCATGCGATCGGAACGCTCATTGGCAGGCTGGCGTGCCTTGGTGACGTGATTGCCCTTATAGGAGATTTGGGGTCAGGGAAAACCACCCTTACGCAAGGAATTGCAAAGGGCCTTGCCGTGCCTGAAGAATATTATGTAACAAGCCCCTCTTTCACCTTAATTAATGAATATCCAGGCAGGGTGCCTCTTTATCATTTTGATGCATACCGATTAACTGATTTTCGCGATATGGAAGCAATGGGGTATGAGGAATACTTTTATGGATCAGGAGTTGTTGTTATTGAATGGGCGGAAAAGGTATATGAGTTATTACCGGAACCCACATTATATCTTTATATTGCAAATCTGAATAATATGCGGCAAATAGACATATCTTGTCAAACCGAAAAGATTCTGGCTTTAGAAAGAGTATTGAAAGAAGGAGGTTACATATAAGTGGCATTAATAGTTCAAAAATATGGCGGTACCTCTGTCGCAGATATTGAAAAAATACAAAGTGTTGCTGAGCGTATTATCAAAACGTACACCGAAGGTAATGATATAGTTGTCATTGTGTCAGCTATGGCCGGGGAAACCGATAAGCTGGTACGCCTTGCGAATGAGGCAGCATCGGGAGGAGATCCGGAGCGTGGAGAGTACGATTCCCTTATTTCATCAGGTGAACTGGTTGCTTCATCTCTTCTGGCAATAGTCCTGAACAGCAAGGGATATGATGCAGTCTCTCTGCAGGGACATCAGATAAGGATTATTACCGATGATAATTATAGAAGCGCCCGCATTCTCAAGATTGAAACGGCATCTATACAACGGGAATTGCAAAAAAAACGAATTGTTGTTGTTGCCGGGTTTCAGGGAGTAAATGAAAAAAACAGAATCACTACACTCGGCAGGGGAGGGTCGGATACCAGCGCAGTTGCTATAGCAGCGGCTATCAAAGCTGAGTACTGTGAAATATTTACAGATGTTGACGGGGTGTACACTGCTGATCCGAACGTGTATCATAAGGCACGTAAACTCAAAAAAATATCATACGATGAAATGCTGGGACTGGCGGGTGCAGGAGCCAAAGTACTCCATCAACGTTCTGTAGAGTTGGCAAAGATATATGATGTGCCCGTATATGTTCGATCTTCTTTTAATGATGACAAGGGTACGCTCGTGACAAAGGAGGATAAGGATATGGAAAAAGAAGTTGTTTCCGGTGTGACCTATGATAAAGACCAGGCAAAGGTTACGGTTATTCATGTAGAGGATAAGCCGGGAGTCGCAGCCAAGATATTTTCTCCGCTTTCAAATCAGAATATTGTGATTGACATGATAATACAGAATGCCAGTGTGGAGGGATATACGGATTTAACTTTTACTGTGTCAAAGAAAGACATAAAGCAAGTTCAGTCGATCCTTGCGAAAATTGAAGGGGAAATAGGTGCGGAAAGGATTGACTACAATCCAGACATTTCGAAAGTATCTATCGTCGGCGTGGGGATGAAAAGCCATTCCGGTGTGGCAACCAAAATGTTCTCTTCTCTCGCGGAAGAAGGGATCAACATACTGATGATCAGCACGTCTGAAATAAAAATTTCCTGCGCTATTGAAGAAAAATATACCGAACTTGCGGTAAGAGTGCTTCATGATGCATTTGGTTTGGAAATTGAAAATTAATGTGATGCAAAAACATCACTTATTTTCAGTCAGACGCCGGCAGGACAGGCCGGCAAGAAGCTTCTATGCGAATGATGCACTGCTCATTTAGTTGCCTCCGCACAAGACAACGGTAAAAGATGATAGCGTTCACACAAAATAATAATTGCAGGTCAAAAAGATTGATAAAAAACCAGATTGCGGGGGCTGTTTTTTTTCTTCTTGTGTGTATTCTTGTTTTTTCACTGAAAACCTTTCAGCATAGTTTTGCGAACACGTTTGCGAAGGCCGGGCCGGATTATTCGAAAAAAGAAGATGCCGTAAGTATAATAATAGAGCTGAAAGGTGCCGGTGATAAAGATGGCGTGTATTTTCTTCCAGGTATCTGGAATGTGGAAAAATTTCTTCAAATGGTAAAACTTACTTCAGAAAACTTGAATAACTGCTCTTCCGACAGGCTAATGAGAAACGGAGATGTTGTGATGTTCACATTTCCGGAGAAAGAAATCGTCATAACGTCAATAGATAATTATAAAAAATTGGCACTTGGTCTGCCCATGGATATCAATAATGCGACCATGGATGATCTCATGCTGATTCCCGGCATCGGACAGAAAACGGCAGTGGCAATAACAAATTTAAAAAAAGAAATCGGCACATTCTCGACCATTGAGCAATTGGCACTGACCGGCATGGGAAACAAAAAAATAGGAAAATTAAAAAGCTATCTCATAGTATCTGATACTTGACAGAAGGAAAAGTTGATGATATTCCTCTCCGCAATCTTGTTGGGTCGGGGCGTGGCGCAGTCTGGTAGCGTATCTGAATGGGGTTCAGAGGGTCGGAGGTTCAAATCCTCTCGCCCCGACCATTTAAATCAAAGGGTTGGCGAGTTTCGCTAGCCCTTTTTTTGAAGTGTCAATTTTTCAGGTTCCTTGCATTAGCATGTAGGTTCAAGGCCCCCGATACGGAATATATCAACGAACGTTAGCGATGTATAAGGAAAGGAGAAGAGTGATGAACTTTTTGATCCAACCGAAGAAGTACAGAAGCCTCATGGCGGATGAGGGTTCTAGGGCCATCATGAACAAGACGATAGAATTTTTCGAAACTATGGGGAAGAAAAGGCTCCTGGATGATTTCCATAAGAAGATCTGGTACAAGGAATTCGTCGAGTTCATAGGCAGAGAGAGGATCTTTGCCAAGCTGCTTACCCCCAAGCAATATGCAGGGAACGATCCGGATGCCAGGTGGGACACCGCGCGAAACAACGAGTTTTCGGAGTTGTTGGCTTTTTATGGGTTGGGGTATTGGTATTGCTTCCAGGTATCGATTCTCGGCCTGGGGCCCATCTGGATGAGCCCCAACGAAAAGGCGAAGCAGAATGCGGCCCGGCTTTTGAAGGAAGGGGCGATATTCGCTTTCGGCCTGTCGGAGCGGGAACACGGGGCGGACATTTACTCCACCGAGACGAAGCTGACCCCCCGGGGCGATGGTACATATGTGGCCAATGGTGAGAAATATTACATCGGAAACGGCAACTAAGCGGAGATGGTCTCTACTCTTGGTAAAGTTGATGACGGGACGGGGGATTACACTTTTTTCGTTACCAACTTTCACCACAAGGCCTACGAACTGAAAAAAAATGTGGTCAGTCACCAGGAGTACGTTTCCAACTTCGCCCTGCACGATTATCCCATCACCGAGGACGATATCCTCTCCCGGGGTCCGCTCGCCTGGGATTCGTCCCTGAATACAGTCAACATTGGAAAATTCAACATCGGCCCGGCCTCCATCGGCGTCGCCGAACATTGCTTCTATGAGGCGATCACCCACGCATCGAACCGCATCCTTTACGGTGCACGTGTGACCGATATGCCACATGTAAGAAAGAATTTCATGGACGCATGGTTGCGCCTTGTGGCGATGAAAATGTACCAGCGCCGTGCCACAGATTATTTCCGGGGCGCCAACGAAAACGACCGGCGCTATCTCCTCTATAACCCCACGAGCAAGATGAAAGTGACCCTGCAGTCCGAAGAGGTAGTCAATCTCCTCTGGGATGTCATCGCCGCAAAAGGCTTTGAAAAGGATACCTACTTCTCCATCGGGACGTCGGATATACGAGGGCCGTCGAAACTCGAGGGGACGGTGCACGTGAATGTTCAGCTCATCCGCAAGTTCATACGGAACTACTTTTTTGACCCGGCCGAGTACGCACCGGCGGCACCTGACTTTTCTCTGAATGACGATCTGTTTCTCTTCGACCAGGGTCCGACAAAAGGGCTGGGGAAGGTGCGCTTTCATGATTACCGGCCCATATTCGATGCCTTCAGGGATCTCCCGAATGTGGCGACCTTCATAGAACAGTTTGAGACCTTCAAAGAGTTTCTGGAAAATGCCGGTCCGGACAAGGCACAGGATATGGACCCCTCGTGGTCGCTTCCTCTCGGAGAGATGTTTTCCATCGTGGTCTATGGCCAGCTGATTCTGGAGCAGGCGCAATTCGATGATATGGATCCGGCTGTTATCAATCAGATCTTCGATTTCATGGTTCGAGATTTCGCACAGTTCGCACTGCAGATCTATGGCAATCATAGTTCCCGGAACGAACAGCGCGAATACTGCAGCAGGATCATGCTGATCAAAGCGGTTCCGGATTCCGCGCAGTACAACACCATATGGGAGAAGTATGTATCAGTCCTGGATAGAGAATATGAGATGAACGATTAAAAATAAATGGCTGAAAGCGTCGGCTGGATGTGGTGAGTCAAGTTTTTTTGCTTCCCGGTAAAAATCAAATTAAAACTGCGGCTGATCGGTATGAACCGTTGACGGCTGAGTCATTCCAGTTTCAAATCTATATGAAATTAAGTAGATAGATCCTTTAAACTCAATGTTGACAATTGATAGGGTAGTTACTATATATAAATAAAAGGCGCAGGCGAGAGTGGCGGAACTGGAAGACGCACTGGACTTAGGATCCAGCCCGCTGATGCGGATAGGGGTTCAACTCCCCTCTCTCGCACCATTCGTTTACTACATTAAAGGAGTCGTTTAGTGGGAGAATTAGCTGCGGAAGTTACAATTGAAGATTTGAGTCCTGTGAAGAAAAAGCTGTCTTTCGAAATTCCCTGGAAGGAAGTGCAAAGGGAACTGGATGCCACCTATGGGACATTCAGCAGGAAAGCCAAGGTGAAAGGTTTCAGGCCGGGTAAGATACCGAGGAATGTTCTGGAATTGTATTACAGAAAAGATGCTGAAGCAGAGGCGCTTTCAAATCTGGTTTCCAGGCGCTATGCCGATGCGATTACAGAACATGATATCTTTGCGGTTGCCCAGCCTGTTATTGACCAGGAAGAGCTAAAAAAAGATGAACCTTTTTCTTTCACTGCAACAGTAGAGATAAGACCGGAATTTGAGCCCGAAGATTACACGGGCCTCGAGATAACGAAAGACGAATACGATGTGACTGATGAGGATGTTAATTCCCGCCTTCATCAGATGAGAGAAATGTATGCCACTTTGGAAGAAGTGACGGAGGAAAGAGAAACGAAGGAAGGAGATTTTGTCGTTATCGATTTCGAAGTCACTGTTGACGGTAAAATCAGGGATGAGCTTGCGACGGAGAATTATACACTTCAGATCGGAGGAGGAAAATTTGTCGCAGATTTTGAAGACAAAATAAAAGGTTTAACAAAGGGACAAGAAAAAACAGTAGAAATTACTTTTCCCGATGATTATCAGCCTGAAGAATTAGCCGGGAAGCAGGGTTTTTTCAAAGTAGTGGTAAAGGCCATACGTGAGAAAAACGTTCCGGAATTGAATGATGATTTTGTAAAAAATTTTGAGCAATATGATAGTGTGGACGGTCTTAAAGAAGCAGTCCGGAAATCCCTTGAAGATGAAGCAAACGTGAAGAGCGAATCTGATGTGAAACAAAGGCTGATTGACAAACTTCTTGAAAGAAACAAATTTGAAATACCTTCTGTATGGATTGAACAGCAGATTTATTACATGATGTTAGATTCACAGAGAAGAATGATATCCAACGGAATGACAGCGGAAAAAGCAGCTGAGTTTAGCATGAATTACTGCGATCAATTCAGGGAATCAGCGGAACGGATTGTCAGAAAATCTTTCATTCTGGCCAAGATTGCCGAAAAGGAATCAATCACTGTTGAAGAAAAGGATATCGAAGAACGGCTTAAGAGCATTGCGGGGATGTATGGACGGACGTATGATGAGCTTGATGAGGCCTACGAAAAAAATCAAATGAAAGATAGATTGAAAGACGAGCTTCAAGAAGATAAAACTATTGAATATCTCATTGATAAGGCATCTATAACAGTGCAAAAGAAAGATAGAAGCGAAATCGCTGAAGAAAGGCGGTAAAGATGAGCCTGATTCCCATGGTAATAGAACAGGATGGAAGAGGTGAGCGGGCATTCGATATATATTCACGGCTGCTTAGGGAACGGATTATATTTCTTGGTGCTCCTGTTGATGATAATATAGCCAATCTCATTATTGCGCAAATGCTGTATCTTGAGTCTGAAAATCCGGATAAGGATATCTTTTTTTATCTCAATACGCCTGGCGGGGTAGTAAGTGCAGGACTGGCGATATATGATACAATGCAGTATATTAAACCTTCAGTTGCAACTGTGTGCATGGGGCAGGCCGCAAGCATGGGTGCTATTCTTTTAACGGCAGGAGAAAAGGGTAAACGATATGCGCTTCCTAATTCACGAATAATTATTCATCAGCCTTTGGGAGGGTCGCAGGGACAGGCAACGGATATCGGCATACAGGCGAAAGAAATTTTAAGACTGAGGGAAGAATTGAATAAAATATTGGCGTTACATACAGGACAGCCGGTAGAAAAAATAGAAAAAGATTCTGACAGAGACTTTTATATGACCAGTAAAGAGGCGGAGGAATACGGTATAATTGATCATGTAATTGAAAAAAGGTCGTCTCTGACAAACTAGAAGGGAGCCTATTCGCATGGGTAAAAAGCGAAAAGACGATAACGGTGAGCAAGGGACGCTTTTTTGTTCATTTTGCGGAAAAACACAGAACGAAGTAAGAAAACTCGTGGCAGGGCCTGCAGCTTACATTTGCGACGAGTGTATCGATTTGTGCCGCTGTATAGTAGAAGAAGATGGTGGGGTGCAGGATATAAGGGATTCCAGGGAAGATATCCCCGATCCCAAGGATATTAAAAAATTTTTGGATCAATATGTAATTGGGCAGGACAGGACCAAGAAAATTCTTTCTGTTGCTGTATACAACCACTATAAAAGATTATTCGCGGATTATGACAGGGACGGAGTTGAACTGCAGAAAAGCAATATCCTGCTGATCGGCCCGACTGGATCGGGCAAGACGTTATTAGCAAGAACGCTTGCGAGGATGCTGAATGTTCCCTTTACTATAGCTGATGCAACGACACTGACGGAAGCCGGATATGTGGGGGAGGATGTGGAAAATATAATTCTCAGCCTTCTCCAAAATGCCGATTATGATGTGCAGAAAGCATCTCGAGGTATAGTGTATATTGATGAAATAGATAAAATATCCAGGAAATCGGGGAATCCATCTATTACAAGAGATGTATCTGGCGAAGGAGCACAACAAGCATTATTAAAAATTATTGAAGGGACTTTGGCGAACGTTCCTCCAAAAGGAGGGCGTAAGCATCCGCAACAGGAATTTATTCAGGTAGATACAACAAATATACTTTTTATTTGTGGCGGTGCATTTAACGGGTTGGAAGATATAATTGAAAAAAGAGTGGGGGTAAATTCTGTAGGTTTTGGAGCGGATATAAAAAGCAAGAAAGAAAAAAATGTAGGTGAAATTCTGGTTGAAGTACAGCCGGAAGATCTTTTAAAATATGGATTGATTCCGGAATTCATAGGCCGTCTGCCGGTAATAGCAACCTTGAACGATCTCTCAGACAATGATCTGGTTCGAATTCTTGTAGAACCTCGAAATTCAATTATCAAGCAGTATAAGAAAATGTTCGAAATTGAAAATGTGAAACTTTCTTTGACCGAGGGAGCTCTTAGAGCGATCGCGCGTTTATCTGTTTCGAGGAAATCCGGTGCACGAGGTCTGCAGTCCATTATGGAAAGCATAATGCTCGACATTATGTATGATATTCCTTCCAGAAGTGATGTAAAGGAATGTCTGATTAGCGAAGATGTTGTAACCAATAATGAAAAACCGATATTGTTATTTGAAACAAAAACAGAAGCTTGTGAAAACAGCAGGCAAAAAGAGATAGGATAAAAAATGGGAATGTTTAATCTAAACAGAAATGATGAAAAAAAAGATATGGGGCTGATTGTCCCGTTGCTGCCATTGAGGGATGTGGTTGTATTTCCTCATATGATAGTCCCGCTCTTTGTGGGAAGGGACAGGTCTATAAGCGCTCTTGAATCCGCTATGAAATACGAAAAAGAAATATTTCTGGTGGCGCAGAAAAACGCTGAAAATGATCACCCGGTGGAAGAAGATATTTATTCAATCGGGACGGTTGGTTCCATAATTCAACTTCTCAGGTTGCCTGACGGTACGGTGAAAGCCCTGGTTGAAGGCAAGCAAAGAGGAATAATAAGGGAATATGTACCTAATAACGACTTTTTTCTTGTAAACGTAAATGAACTTGAAGAGACATATCACGCAGAAGATAAAGTTAAAGTTGAAGCACTGATGCGAAATATTTCAGAAGCTTTCGAGCGCTATGCGAAAATGAGCAAGAAAGTTCCTGCAGAAATGGTAACTACAATTTCTTCTGCAGATGATCCTTCAAAGCTGGCAGATGTCGCGGCTTCACATCTTCATGTGAGACTTGAAGAAAAACAGAAGATCCTGGAAACTACCGATGTGGCGGAAAGACTGGAGAAGATATATTCGCTGATGGTGTCTGAAATGGAAATTCTGGAAGTGGAGAGCCGCATCAAAAAACGTGTAAAAAAACAGATGGAAAAGACCCAGAAAGACTACTATCTGAATGAGCAAATGCGCGCCATTCAGAAGGAAATGGGTGAAGACGACAGTTTTAAAAATGATATTAGGGAACTGGAAAAAAAGCTGTCTGAAAAAGATATGTCCGATGAAGCTAAAAAGAAGATAGAACATGAAATTAAAAAATTGAAAATGATGGCGCCGATGTCGGCTGAAGCTACCGTGGTTCGTAATTATATCGATTGGGTGATCTCGCTGCCCTGGTATGAAAAAACCAAAGATCAAGATAATTTAAAAGAATCTGAGGCAATTCTTGAAGAAGATCATTATGGACTGAAAAAAGTCAAGGAAAGAATACTGGAATATCTGGCTGTGCAGATTTTGGTAAAGAAAAAGAAGGGTTCCATTCTTTGTCTGGTAGGCCCTCCCGGTGTGGGGAAAACATCGATAGCAAAATCGATTGCCCGAGCGACCAATAGGAAATTTGTAAGACTTTCTCTTGGGGGGCTGCGCGATGAGGCTGAAATTAGAGGCCATCGCCGTACATATATAGGTGCGCTTCCCGGAAAAATAATTCAGTTGCTGAAAAAGGCCGGATCAAATAATCCCGTGTTTTGTCTGGATGAAATAGACAAACTTAGCTCTGATTTCAGAGGAGATCCGGCATCGGCTCTTCTGGAAGTACTTGATCCGGAACAGAATCATGCATTTAACGATAATTATCTGGAAGTGGATTACGATTTATCAGACATTATGTTTATTACAACTGCAAATGTGCTCCAGACAATTCCTGCCCCTCTGCAGGATCGTACGGAGGTAATAAGGCTTGCAGGCTATACGGAACCCGAAAAATTGAATATAGGGAAAAAATATCTGGTCTCGAAAGAAATGGAAGCAAACGGCCTCACGGATGCGGATATCAGTTTTTCCGATGGCGCCCTCTTGAAGCTGATACGAAATTATACTCGTGAAGCAGGTGTTCGTGGGCTCCAGCGGGAGATCGCCTCGATCTGTAGAAAAGTGGCGAGAAAAATAGTGACCGATGGGGCGAAAGGCCCTGTCAAAATAAGCGCTAATTCGGTTGAAAAATTCCTGGGTGCAGAAAAATATCGTTACGGTGAAACGGAAAATGAGGATAAGATCGGTCTTACTGTAGGGTTGGCATGGACCGAAGTTGGTGGAGAACTTCTCAATATTGAATCGACAGTCATGCGGGGAACAGGACGGCTGACGCTGACGGGAAAGCTTGGAGATGTAATGCAGGAGTCCGCTCAGGCTGCGCTTACCTATGTAAGGTCCCGTGCACATCAGCTTGGTCTTGATGAAAATTTTTATCGTAAACTCGATGTGCACATCCACGTGCCCGAAGGTGCAATACCGAAGGACGGCCCTTCCGCCGGTATTGCTATGGCAACATCGATTGCGTCTTCATTTTTGAATCGTAAAGTAAAAAGCGATATCGCCATGACCGGAGAGATTACGCTACAAGGCCGGGTATTGCCGATCGGAGGTTTGAAGGAAAAACTTTTAGCCGCTCATAGAGGAAATATAAAAACGGTCATCATTCCTCGTGAAAATAAAAAGAACTTGGAAGAAGATATTCCAGCCAACGTTCTTAGGGATATAGAGATCGTTCTGGTGGAAAATATGGACCAGGTACTTGCAAAGGCTCTTCTCCCGGCGGAAGAAACCGGACAAGGAGAGACAAACGCAGGTGTAATGTTTCAGAATAGAGAAGAATTACGTGTAAATGCATAAATAGTGTAATTTGTTCTTGACAAGCAGCTAGTTTTTGTCTACACCACTCTAGCCGTATTGGTCAGATCACGAGGGCGGATAGCTCAGTTGGGAGAGCGCCACGTTTACACCGTGGATGTCACAGGTTCAAGTCCTGTTCCGCCTACCAAATCAGGAAGATTAGATGCGGGGTCGTAGTTAAGTCGGTTATAACGCCGGCCTGTCACGCCGGAGGCCGTGGGTTCGAGTCCCATCGACCCCGCCAGAAAAATTAAAGGAGATAGCCCATAAAGGTATCTCCTTTTTTATTGGGTGAAGGAGTATCATTTTGTTTTGAAGATAC
>Ga0172382_10001401_pt1 | contig 43126 bp, 33 predicted proteins | sample Leawel138RmetaG_FD_122245 | JGI IMG/M metagenome (GOLD analysis project Ga0172382, IMG submission 122245) | Leachate microbial communities from a municipal landfill in Southern Ontario, Canada - Leachate well 138R metaG | ecosystem: Engineered > Solid waste > Landfill > Unclassified | place...
CCGATCGGTAAGGGTCAGCGGGGCCTGCTGGTGGCGCCGCCGAAGGCCGGTAAGACATTGATGCTGCAGAACGTGGCGTCCAACATCGCGCGCAACAACCCCGAGTGCCATCTGATCGTACTGCTGATCGACGAGCGTCCGGAAGAAGTGACCGAGATGCAGCGCACCGTACGCGGTGAAGTGGTCGCCTCGACCTTCGACGAGCCGCCGAGCCGTCACGTGCAGGTCGCCGAGATGGTGATCGAGAAGGCCAAGCGCCTGGTCGAGCACAAGAAGGATGTGATCATCCTGCTCGACTCCATCACCCGCCTGGCGCGCGCCTACAACACCGTGATCCCCAGCTCCGGCAAGGTACTGACCGGTGGTGTCGATGCCCATGCCCTGGAAAAGCCCAAGCGTTTCTTCGGTGCTGCACGTAACATCGAGGAAGGCGGCAGCCTGACCATCATCGCCACCGCGCTGGTCGATACCGGCTCGAAGATGGACGAGGTGATCTACGAGGAATTCAAGGGTACCGGCAACATGGAGATCCATCTGGATCGCAAGATTGCCGAGAAGCGTGTATTCCCGGCCATCAACATCAACCGCTCCGGCACCCGCCGCGAAGAGTTGCTGACCAGCGAGGACGAACTGCAGCGCATGTGGATCCTGCGCAAGATCCTGCACTCCATGGATGAAATTGCCGCCATCGAATTCCTCCTCGACCGTCTGAAGGATACCAAGACCAACGACGAGTTCTTCCTGTCGATGAAGCGCAGCAAGAACTGACCAGCTGGAAGCGGTACGTTGCAAGCGGTAAGCCGGCCTCGCGGGCTTGCCGCAGTTCCACTGCCTGCAGCACCCCCAGCAGTCGGATGCCGCATTCCACACCCCATTCACGGGCGGCGGCTGGGTATCCATCAGCTTGCCGCTTGAAGCTTGAGGCTTGAAGCTGCCATGCAATATTCCGATCTCCGCGATTTCATCAAGGGCCTGGAACAGCGCGGTGAATTGAAGCGCATCCAGACACCCGTCTCCCCCGTGCTGGAAATGACCGAAATCTGCGACCGCACCCTGCGCAAGGGCGGTCCCGCACTGCTGTTCGAAAACCCCACCGGGTTCGACATGCCGGTGCTCGGCAACCTGTTCGGCACACCCGAGCGCGTGGCGCTGGGCATGGGCGCCAATGACGTCAGCGAGCTGCGCGAGATCGGCAAGCTGCTGGCCTACCTGAAGGAACCTGATCCGCCCAAGGGCCTGAAGGATGCCTGGTCCAAGCTGCCGCTGGTGAAGAAGGTCATCTCCATGGCGCCCAAGGTGGTGCGCGATGCGCCCTGCCAGGCCACCGTGATCGAAGGTGATGACGTCGACCTGTCGCAGATCCCGGTGCAGACCTGTTGGCCCGGCGATGCCGGACCGCTGATCACCTGGGGCCTGGTGGTCACCCGCGGTCCGAACAAGGACCGGCAGAACCTGGGCATCTATCGCCAGCAGGTGATCGGCCGCAACAAGGTGATCATGCGCTGGCTCAGCCACCGCGGTGGCGCCCTGGATTTTCGCGAGTGGTGTGAAAAGCACCCTGGCGAGCCCTTCCCGGTAGCGGTGGCACTGGGCGCCGACCCGGCGACCATCCTCGGCGCGGTGACACCGGTGCCCGACACCCTGTCCGAATACGCCTTTGCCGGCCTGCTGCGCGGCCAGCGTACCGAGCTGGTCAAGTGCCGCGGCTCCGAGCTGCAGGTGCCGGCCGGTGCCGAGATCGTGCTGGAGGGGGTGATCCACCCCGGCGAGATGGCCGACGAAGGCCCGTTCGGCGATCACACCGGCTACTACAACGAGGTGGACAGCTTCCCGGTATTCACCGTCGAGCGCATCACCCAGCGCGAAAAGCCGATCTACCACAGCACCTATACCGGCCGTCCGCCGGATGAACCTGCGGTACTCGGCGTGGCGCTGAACGAGGTGTTCGTGCCCATCCTGCAGAAGCAGTTCCCGGAGATCACCGACTTCTACCTGCCGCCCGAGGGCTGCTCCTACCGCATGGCGGTGGTGTCGATGAAGAAGCAGTACCCCGGCCATGCCAAACGGGTGATGCTTGGCGTGTGGAGCTTCCTGCGCCAGTTCATGTACACCAAGTTCGTGATCGTGGTCGACGATGACATCAACGTGCGCGACTGGAACGACGTGATCTGGGCTATCACCACCCGCATGGACCCCAAGCGCGACACCGTGATGATCGACAACACCCCGATCGACTACCTGGATTTCGCCTCGCCGGTCTCCGGCCTGGGCAGCAAGATGGGTCTGGATGCGACCAACAAGTGGCATGGCGAGACCACCCGGGAATGGGGTACCGCCATCGAGCAGGACCCGGCGGTGAAACAGCGCATAGATGCCATCTGGTCCGAACTGGGAATCGATTGATGAAAGTCACCCTGCAGCCTTCCGGGCATGTGATCGAGCTGCTGCCCGGCGAGCGCATCATCGACGCCGCCCGGCGTCTGGGCTTCGATGCGCCGCAGAGCTGTCGCAATGGCAACTGCCATATCTGCGCTGCCAACCTGATCAGCGGCCGGGTGCTGCAGCATGGTACCGAGCGGCGCAGTGGCGAGCTGTTCACCTGTATCGCCGAGCCGCTGGAGGATTGCGAGCTGCTCTGGGAAGACGTGCTCGCACCGGATGAACTGCCCCTGCGTACCCTCGCCTGCCAGTTGATCGAGATTCAGGATATCGGCGGTGATGTCTGCCGCGTCCTGCTGCGCCCCCCGGCCGGCAAGCCGCTGCGCTATCACGCTGGCCAGTATCTGCTGCTGGAGCGCTTCGATGGGGAGCTGTCAGCGTTTTCCATCGCCTCCGCCCCGCATGAGGGACGGGTTCTGGAATTGCATATCCTGGTCCGCGAGCAGAATACCCTGGCGTTGGTGGAACATATCCGCCAGCAGCGCATGGTGCGTATCAAGGCACCGCTGGGCGACTGCAGCCTGCCACGCCTGCCCGAGCGGCCGCTGGTACTGATCGCCGCCGGCACCGGCCTGGCGCAGATGCAGAGCCTGACCCAACACTGCCTGCATGAAGGCTTCCAGTTGCCCCTGCACCTGTACTGGGGCGTACGCCAGCCCGTGGACTTCTACCAGGCACCGCATTGGGCGCACTGGCAACAGCAGCCCAACCTGTACCTGCATCAGGTGGTCAGCGACGTACCGGACTGGGATGGCCGCCAGGGCATGCTGTCCGAGGCGGTGTGCGAGGATCTGGCCAACCTGGCCGATTACGATTTCTACCTGTGCGGCTCACCGGCGATGGTCTATGCCACGCTGGATGCGCTGCTGGCCGCTGGCGCCGTGGAGCAGCAGATCCATTCGGATGTGTTCGCCTATGCGCCGCGCGCGGACATTTCCAACGACTCTGCCTGAGCCGCGTTTTCGGGTTGTCGAGCCCCCGCTCGACGACACGGCCTCGCCGTCAGTATCAAGCCGCGCAGGCGTAGCGCGGGGGCGCTACACCCCAGACGCGCGCGGCTGCGGCAACTGCGGCAGGTCATGCACCATCAGCGCGAACCCCTGACGCAATACCTGCTGGCTGGCCTGGTGCTCGCCCATGTGCTCCAGCAGACGCACCAACTCGGCGCAGGTCTGGATATCACGGCGGCTGGCGAAGCTGGCTTCCAGGTACTCCCGCGCCTTGCCCCACAGACTGTTACGCAGCGCCAGCCGCCCCAGTGCCAGCAGCAAGGTCGCATCATGCGGGTGATCGGCCAGCCAGCGCTCGGCGGTATCCAGCTGGCGGGCCGGGTCGGCGCCGCGTACCAGACCGTAGATATGCACCAGCCGATCGCTGTAGAAATGCGACAGGGCTTCGCGCAATACCTTCTCGGCATGCACCTCGGCACCGGATGCCCGCAACTGCAACGCATAGGTCTCGATCAGCGCGACGTCCTGCCGGAGCGGCTTGGGCACCCTCTCCCAGACATTGCTGACCGGGTTGGCCGAACCTGCCTCGAGACCCTGGGCGCGCTGGGCGGCCTGGGTCAGCAAGGCAACATAGACCTGACGCTCCAATGCCTGCTGATCGGCCTCGTTGTACAGATGATGGCGACGCAGTTCCGGCAGCAACTGTTCGAGCCGCTCCCAGTCCTCCAGACGCAGATACAACTGCCCCATCAGCTTGAGTGCGTACAGATGCTTGGGATGCTCCTTGCGCACCCGGGTGAGGGTCGCCAGGGCCTGTTCCAGCTGGCCGCGGGCGATCTGCAACTGCGCCTGGGTCACGGCGATGGCGACATCGGCATTGGGCGTGGTTTCATAGGCTTCACGCAGCAGATTATCGGCCTCGCGATAATCCTCTATCTCATGCGCGGCACGGGCGGCAGCCAGGTAGTTGATCAGCGGCTGGTCGGCATGCGGCGCGGCGCGGCGCAGCAGACGCAGGCTGTTGGCCCAGTGCCCTTCGGCAAACTCCAGCAGGCCACGGGTGGTGACCTGGTTGGCACGCCGCGCGCGGTTGTGCCGTGACCAGGGGTTGACCCGGCGGCTGGAGGCGTTGATCACCCGCACCACGGCTCGCAGCAACGCCAGCAACAGCCACAGCGCCAGCAGCAGGGCCAGACCGACCCAGATGCTGGTTTCCACCGATATGTTGCGCCAGGCGATCAGCAGGTAGCCTGGATCCTCCGCCACCGCCATGCCCAGCAGGGCAGCGATCAGCAGCACCACCAGCACCGCTACATAGCTCTTACTCATCGGAGCTCTCCCCACTGGCGGCAGGGCTCTTGCGACTCTGGATGTAGGCCGCCAACCCCTGTTGCAGCGGAGCCAGGTCCGGCGCGGTAACGCTGACCCGCTCAGCGGCCAGTTGCACCAGGCGGTTCTGCATGGCGCGTACCTGCGGATTGTCCAGCTCGAAGAACAGATCGAGAATACCGCCGGCACGCTCCAGGCTGTCGCGGTAGATTTCGCCCTCACCGCGCAGCACCGCCCACTGGGCCTGCTCCAGAGTCAGCTGCAGAGTGCGCCGGACGCGCTGCATTTCCGCCTCGTCGAGCAATGGCGTGATTACCTTGCCGCGCTGGAAGTCGACGCGTACATAGCGCTCCAGGCGCATCAGCATGCGCTCGCCACGGGTGCGCCGGGCCAGACGATCCTCGAATTCCTCCTCCGGCGTGACCTCATCCGGGTCGAACACCGGCACCGGCAGCGCCACCAGCTCGGCCACCTGGTCATGCAATGCAGCCAGTTTGAGGAACAATCCGGAGCGGTCAACCAGCGGCAGCGCCTCTATCTGGGTCTGGTAACGCGCCAACTGCTCGCGTACGGCAAACACCCCGCTATCGGGCTGGGCCTGCAGGATGTCGTCCACTGCCTCCAGCAACTCCCGCGCCGAGGCCACATCCTGGGCCGCCAGCAGGCGCAGCGAAGCCAACCGCAGCATGTACTCGGCCTCGGCCAGCTTCCAGTCCGCCCGCGCATCGCCCTGCAGCGTATCCAGGCGCTGGCTGAGTGCCTGCTGGCTGCGTTGCAGGTCAGCGGTCAGGCGCTGCAGTTGCTGCCACTCCTCGGCCACCGGCAGGCCTTGCAGGCGCTGCTCGGCGCTGCGCTGGCCCTGACGCTGGCTATTGGTCAGTTCGGTAAGGCGGTTTTCCAGTTGCTGCTGGTACGCCTGGCTGTGCTGCTGCGCCTGGTACCACTGCCAGCCGGACAGACCCAGCGCCGCAGCGGCGACCAGCAAGGCCAGAACGGCGACACCGCGCCCGCCGCCACCGCCTTTCTTCTTCCCGGGGGGCACCCGGGGCGGAGGGGTGCCGGTATTCCCTGCAGCCTTGTCGGTACGCTTGTCACTGGACTGCTCGGCTGCCGGTGTCGCCAGCGCTTCTGCGGATGGCGGGTTGGCGCCTTGATTGTTGTCTTTTGTCGGTTCCACGCGTTTCCCCTTATGGCGTGAGCGGGTGCGCGGCGACCGCAGCCAGTACGCTGTTGTCGTCGGCGCCCTGGCAGGACACCACATCGGTGCAGCCCAATTGCTGCGCCAGGGTGGCGACCCGCTCCCCCGGGACCCAGCAGCGCCAGTGGCGCTGCTGTTCCCATGCTGTTCCAGCCGCGCACTGCCAATGCTGCAGTGCCTGGCCACTGAGTATCACTATGCCGCGGCAGCCATCGGTCGCAGCGGCGGCCAGCTGCTGCGCCAGTGCTTCCGGCATGGCGCGCCGATACAATTCCAGCAGATCGACCCGGCCGCCGGCCCGGCGTATGGTTCCAGCCAGATGCTCGCGCCCACCCTCACCGCGCCAGATCAGCACCCGCAGATCGGGCAGGCCCAGCAGCCGCTGCCAGGCCGGCAAGCGCAACAGCGCTTCGCTGTCCTGGCCGTCCAGCGGGATCTGCACCGGCAGTCCGTATTCTTCCAGCACCGCGGCGGTCCCGCCGCCAACGGCAAACCATTCGATACCCAGCGGCGGTTGCGGCCAGTACTGGTCCAGCCGCTCCAGCCCCAGGCGTGCGGCGATGGGGCTGACCACCATCACCGCATGATAACGATCCAACTCCAGTATCAGGCTGCGCTGCTGCGGCGTCTCCGGCTGCGGCTCGATCTGCAGCAGGGGCAGACTGCGCGCGGCGATGCCCTGTTGCTGCAGACGCGCAGCCAGACGGCGATTATCCTCCTCCGAGCGCGTCAGCAGCACATCGCTCACTGGCCGTCCGCCTCCCGGTACACGGCATCGAGGATCTGCTGCGCGCCCTGGCGCAGCAGATCCTCGGCCACCGCGACGCCCAGTTGCTCGGGCTGCGACTCGGGACCACGCGCCTCGGCGGTGATCAGCCGCTGGCCATCCGGGTCGCCGACCAGCCCGCGCAGCCAGATTTCGCCATTGCTGCGTTCGGCATAGCAGGCGATCGGCACCTGGCAGCCGCCGTTCAGGTGATTGTTCAGCGCACGCTCGGCGCGTACCCGCAGGGCGCTGTCCAGATCGTTCAGCGGTGCCAGCAGCGCGTGCAGTTCGGTGTCATCACTGCGACACTCGATACCGACCGCGCCCTGCCCGCCCGCCGGCAGACTCAGCTCGGGGGCGATGGCGCTGCGGATGCGGTCGTCGAAACCCAGGCGCTTGAGCCCGGCGGCGGCGAGGATGATGGCGTCGTACTCACCGGCGTCCAGCTTGGCCAGACGGGTATTGACGTTACCGCGCAGGAAGCGGATCTGCAGGTCCGGGCGGCGGGCCATCAGCTGGGCCTGGCGGCGCAGGCTGGAGGTGCCGACCACACTGCCCTGCGGCAGCACGTCGATGGATTCGAAACGGTTGGAAACGAAGGCGTCACGCGGGTCTTCCCGCTCGCAGATGACATACAGCCCGAGCCCCTCGGGGAACTGCATGGGCACGTCCTTCATGGAATGCACCGCCAGATCGGCTTCGTTGGCCAGCAGCGCGGCTTCCAGCTCCTTGACGAACAGGCCCTTGCCACCGATCTTGGCCAGCGGTGCGTCCAGCAGCTTGTCGCCGCGGCTGACCATGGGCACCAGGCTGACGGTCAGGTCCGGGTGCAGTTGCTCAAGGCGCGCTTTTACATATTCGGCCTGCCACAGGGCCAATGCGCTCTTGCGGGTGGCAATTCGCAGATGTCGACTCATGGGATTCTCGTCCTGTACCAACGGGCATGATACGCGATGCCCCGGTTATCATCCACGCGGACCCATATCAGAGTTCTTCCATCAACTTGCGCAATCCCGGTACATGACGGCGGCTGACCGTCAGGGTCTCCTCCGGTAGCCCCTTGAGGTGCAGGTGAAAATGCCCCATGGAGCTGCGCTGCAGCCGTCCTATGCGGTTGCGCGCCACCAGCGCGTTGCGGTGGATGCGCACGAAGTGCTCGCCGAACTCATCCTCCAGCGCCTTCAAGGGTTCATCCAGCAGTAGCTCGCCGGCACTGTGACGCAATGTCACATACTTGTGATCGGCAACGAAATACAGCACATCCTCGATCGGCACCAGTTCCACTCCCTTGCGGGTGCGCGCACTGATATGGCTGCGCGCCTGCTGCGTTTCGGTGACGATGCCGGCCTTGCCGAGGCTGGCCAGCTGCAGGCGATTGAGCTTCTGCGCCTTGCCCAGAGCCTCGGCCAGATCCTCGCTGCGCACCGGCTTGAGCAGATAGCCGACCGCGCTGACGGCGAAGGCCTCCAGCGCATATTCGCCATGGGCGGTGCAGAACACCACCGCCGGCGCGTCGGTCATCTCGCACAACCGTGCCGCCGCCTGCAGCCCATCCATGCCCGGCATGCGGATATCCAGCAACACGATGTCCGGGTGCAGTTTTTCAACCAGTTCCAGCACCTCCTGCCCGTTGGCTGCCATGTCCGGCAGCACGGTGTAGCCCGGCAAGGCGGAGACCAGCCTGGCCAGGCGCTCCCGGGCAAGAGGTTCATCATCGGCGATAAGTACTTTCATGCCTGAATGACTTCCTGTGCGTTAAGTGGACGGTTGCTTACAAGGATAGACCAGCCTGCTGAAGTAGCGCGGCCCGTCCTGCCACGCCTCGACCTGGGCCGCCGGGCCGAACAGGGCGGCCAGGCGTGCGCGGATATTGTTCAGTGCCATGCTGGCTCCCTGGTGCTCCGATTGCTGTGGACAACTATTGGAGACCAGCAGTTCAACGCGCCCCGCACGGTAATGTCCGCTGACCTGGATGTCGCCGCCGGCAATGCATGGCTGCAGACCATGCAGAATGGCATTCTCCAGCAATGGCTGCAGCGTCAGCAGGGGAAACGGCAGGTTGTCCGGCAGCCCGTCGACCTGCCACTGCACCTGCAGGCGCTCGCCCAGACGGTACTGTTCGATGCGCAGGTAACCCCGGCACAGACGGTACTCCTCCCCCCAGGTAGCCACCGCATCGGCGTCGGCGAGGTTGGCGCGAAACAGGTCGGACAGATCCAGCACGGCATTTTCCGCCTTGTCCGGCTGCGTGCCGATCAGGCTGACGATGCTGTTGAGGCTGTTGAACAGGAAGTGCGGGCGGATACGTGATTGCAGCGACTGCAGGCGCGCCTGCAATGCTGCCTGGTTCTGCGATTGCCATTGCTGCTGCAGGTAGAAGTAGCGCAGCAGCATGCTGGTCATGATCAGCGCGATCAGGCCATGGCGCAGCAACTGCTCGGTGTGCAGCGGCGGGGTGCCGGCCATGCCCTGGTACAGCACCCAGTCGGCAAGCACGGTGAACAGCAGCGCCAGCCCCACCACCACCGCATAACAGCAGGCAATCGCCAGCCCCAGCGGGCGACGGCGCATCCAGTTGCGCAGGCGGCACAGCAGAGCGGCGGACAGCAGCACTATCCATTGCACGAACAGCGAGGCCATCGCCAGCTGCAGCCAGTCGAAGCCCTCGGCCACCGGCTGCGCCAGCACCCAGACCAGCACCATCAGCTCGGCCAGCACCACCAGGGTGAACACCGCAACGGGCGAGCACAGGTCCGGGAGGAAGAAGTCCTCCCCTGCCTGGGGCTTGCTCAACAATGACCAGAATCCATTCTTCATCCGCGCAGTGTCCGCCAGCCGGGCGCCCTCGTGCAAGCGTGAAATGCTATGCTATGCGCCTTTTCACATCACAGCTGCGGAACGATCCGAGACATGAGCCAAGATCAGACTACCAACCAATCCTGGGGTGGCCGTTTCAGCGAACCGGTGGACGCCTTCGTCGCCCGTTTCACTGCCTCGGTCGATTTTGACAAGCGCCTGTACAAGCATGACATCCAGGGCTCGATTGCCCATGCCAGCATGCTGACCAAGGTCGGCGTGCTCACCGAAGCCGAGCGCGACAGCATCATTGATGGCCTGAACGCCATCCGCGCCGAGATCGAGGCCGGTCAGTTTGCCTGGCGGGTCGATCTGGAAGACGTGCACATGAACATCGAGGCACGCCTCACCGACCGCATCGGCATCACCGGCAAGAAGCTGCACACCGGCCGCTCGCGTAACGACCAGGTGGCTACCGATATCCGTCTGTGGCTGCGTGAAGAGATCGACATCATCGTCGCCGAGCTGGAGCGCCTGCAGCGCGGCCTGCTGGAACAGGCCGAGCAGCACGCGGCAGTGATCATGCCCGGCTTCACCCACCTGCAGACCGCCCAGCCGGTGACCTTCGGCCACCATCTGCTGGCCTGGTTCGAAATGCTCTGCCGCGACCGCGAGCGTCTGCTCGACTGCCGCAAGCGGGTCAACCGCATGCCCCTGGGCAGCGCCGCGCTGGCCGGCACCACCTACCCGATCGACCGCAACCTGACCTGCGAGCTGCTGGGCTTCGATGCGGTATCCGGCAACTCGCTGGATGGCGTATCCGACCGCGACTTCGCCATCGAATTCTGCGCCGCCGCCTCGCTGGCGATGATGCACCTGTCACGCTTCTCCGAGGAGCTGGTGCTGTGGACCAGCGCCCAGTTCAACTTCATCGAACTGCCCGACCGCTTCTGCACTGGCTCCTCGATCATGCCGCAGAAGAAGAACCCCGACGTGCCGGAACTGGTGCGCGGCAAGTCCGGCCGCGTGTACGGTCACCTGATGGGCCTGCTGACCCTGATGAAGAGCCAGCCGCTGGCCTACAACAAGGACAACCAGGAAGACAAGGAGCCGCTGTTCGACGCCGCCGACACCCTGCGTGACAGCCTGCGTGCCTTCGCCGACATGATCCCGGCGATCAAGCCCCGTGTGGAAGTGATGCGTGAAGCCGCCCGCCGCGGCTTCTCCACCGCCACCGATCTGGCCGACTACCTGGTGCGCAAGGGCCTGCCGTTCCGCGACTGCCACGAGATCGTCGGCCATGCGGTGAAATACGGGGTGGACAGCGGCAAGGACCTGGCCGAGATGAGCCTGGAGGAACTGCGCCGCTTCAGCGACCAGATCGAGCAGGACGTGTTCGAGGTGCTGACCCTGGAAGGCTCGGTGAATGCCCGCGACCATATCGGCGGCACCGCTCCCAATCAGGTGCTGGCCGCGGTGCAGCGCGGACGCGACCTGCTGGCAGGCTGAGCGCTCGGCCAACACCATGCCCGACTCCGACCCGCGCCCCCGCTACCGCGTCAGTGCCGACCGCAGCTCGGCACGGCGGCGGGTGCGCTATGTGGAAAGCAGCCACCCGGATGACGGCAGCTGTACCCTGTGCCAGCTGGACGAGCTGGCACAGGACGAAGCTCAGAGCGCAGCGCTGACCGACAGGACGAAGCTGCCGGCACCCTCGTCGCCATAGCTGCCGCTGCTCAACTGGTAGTCGCCGGCATCCAGCCATAGCTCGAGCTGGGCATCGGTACCGCCGGCGCTGTCATCATCCTGCTCCTCCAGCCCGGCACCCTGCAGCCCGAGTAGTGCGTCGAACTGCGATGAGCGCAGGGTGATACGGTACAGCCCGGCCTCGCTGATGCTCAGCTGTGTGCTGGTCGGCTGCCCGCTCATCAGGCGGCCCACCCGGGTTTCACCGGCGGCGATGCCGTCACCCAGCATGGCAACCTGGGTCAGCTCGGCAGACAGGGTGAACATCCCGTCCACACCATCCAGTTGCGCCGCCTTGACCCGGTAGCTGCCCGGCTCGACCGCCACACTGATCAGCGCATCCCGATCACCACCGCTGTCATCGTCACGGGTGTTGATACCCTGCCCGTTCAGCTCCAGCAGACTGTCGAAATCATCCGAGCGCATGCTCAGTTGCAGCAGACCGGCCTGCTCGATTGCCAGCGTGTAGGTCTGCGGATGGCCGGTGAGCATACCGGTCCGCTCTTCGCCCAGCGGCAGTTGGTCACCAGCGCTGAGGGAAATACCCTCAGGCATCTCCCAACGCTTGAAACTCAGGCTGTAGATCCCTTCATCGGCGGTATCGATCCCCCCGGCAATCACCTGGTAACTCCCCTCCTGCAGCTGGGTCAGCAGGCGTGAATCGGTCCCGCCGGCACCGTCGTCATCCGTGCGGTTGAGCCCCGGGCCCCGCAGTTTCAATACCGTGTCGAATTCGGTGGAACGCAGCACCAGCTCGTACAGCCCCTGCTCCGCGATTGTCAGGGTATAGCGGTTGCCGCCCTTGCCACCGTTGGACTGCAGGCGACCCAGGATCTCCGCCCCCGGCTCCAGCTCACCATCACTGGTGACTTCAGCGGTGCTCAGTTCCAGGCGGAACGGACCGAAGTCGCTGGCGTTGCTGCCACTGACCGCCAGGCGGTAGATGCCATCCTGCTCCGGCTGCAGATAGAGCTGCTCGGCACGCGGGCCGCTGATCAGACGGCTGTCCTCGGACAGCAACAGCAATGTCGGTTGCTGCAGCGCACCGCTGCTGCTGACCCGATACAGGGTACCGGCCTGCAGTTGCAGCGCGAAGCTCTGCGTGCGCGAACCATCGTTGAGATTGACATCACTCTGGCTGGTCAGCTCTCCGGCCAGACTGGCCGGCATGTCGCGCACCGGTGCGGCAGAGGTAGAGGTGGCAGGCTCGTTGCAGCCAGACAACAGGATCGCAAGTCCGGCCAGCGGCAAGGCAACGGCACGATGAGCAAAGTGCATGGGGTGTCCTTTTGTGCTCGATAAGGGGGGAAGACTATAGTCCGATTCTTGCCGCTTGGGCAGCAGCTTGAAGCGACCAATCAACCCACAGGCGTAGCGCGGGCGCGCTACACCCCAAGGGGCTAGCCCGCTGGCTGCTGCTGGGTGATGCAGTGGATATTGCCGCCGCCCAGCAGAATTTCCCGCCCCGGCACCATCACCACCCGGCGCTCGGGAAACAGCGACTCGAGGACCGACTGGGCCTGGGCATCCTGCGGGTCGTCGAACGAGGGAGCGATGATGCCGCCATTGACGATGAGAAAATTGACGTAGGAACCGGCCAGCCGGATTAACGGGGTACGCGGCTGGCTGCCGGGTACCTGATCCACCCCCGCGCATTCCTCTGCGCTGGCATGGATCGGTCCGGGTATCGGCATGCGGTGCACGGTCAATTGCCGGCCCTGGGCATCGGTGGCCTGCTCCAGCACCGTCAGCGCCGCCTGACAGCGAGCATGGTTGGGGTCTTCCGGGTCATCGGTCCAGGCCAGCAGCACTTCGCCGGGCCGGACGAAACAGCAGAAGTTGTCCACATGCCCATCGGTTTCATCGTTGTACAAGCCTTCCGGCAGCCAGATGATGCATTCAACGCCCAGATAATCCATCAGCATCCGTTCGACTTCATGGCGCTGCAGGTGCGGATTGCGGTTGGGGTTGAGCAGGCATTCCTCGGTAGTGATCAGGGTGCCTTCGCCATCCACATGGATGGCTCCGCCTTCCAGCACGAAGCCGTCGGTACGGTAGCGCGGACAGCGCTCCAGGCCGAGGATCTTGTCCGCCACCTGATCGTCCCGGTTCCATGGCCAATAGAGTCCGCCATCGAAGCCGCCCCAGGCATTGAAGGTCCAGTCCACGCCACGCAGCCCACCCTGACCATTGCTGACGAAGGTCGGCCCGGTATCCCGTACCCAGGCGTCGTCGCTGCTGATCTCCACCACGCGGATCGCCGGGTGGTCCAGTTGCAGGCTGGCATTGGCATACTGCGCCGCCGACACGCCCACGGTCACCGGCTCGAAGCCGGCAATGGCCCTGGCCACCTCGGCAAAGGCGGCCTGCGCCGGTTTGGCGCCCAGGCGCCAGTTATCCGGGCGCTCCGGCCAGAGCATCCAGGTCTGACTGTGCTGCGTCCACTCGGCGGGCATGGCATAGCCGTCGGCGCGGGGGGTGCTGTGCAGGGTGTACATGAATCAGGACTCCAGCGAACCATCCAGGGTTTTCAACGGGCCATACAGGTTTGGCCGACGGTCACGGAATACGCCCCAGGCACTGCGGACATGTTCCAGTTGGTCCAGGTCGAACTGTTGCACCAGTACCGTTTCATCGGAAGCATTGGCCTCCTGTACCTTTTCACCGAACTGGTCGGCAATGAAGGACGCACCATAGAAGGTGATGTCGTAACCGTCCTGCTCCTCCCGACCGACCCGGTTACTGGCTACCAGCGGCATCAGGTTGGCACCGGCATGGCCCTGCTGCACCCGCTGCCAGTGATCCCTGGAGGTGATCGAAGCGTCATGCGGCTCGCTGCCGATGGCGGTGGGATAGAACAGGATCTCCGCCCCCTGCAGGGCCATGGCCCGGGCACTTTCCGGGAACCACTGATCCCAGCAGATACCCACGCCGATACGCGCATACCGGGTATTCCACACCTTGAAACCGGTATCACCGGGATTGAAATAGTATTTCTCGTGATACCCCGGCCCATCGGGGATATGGCTCTTGCGATACACGCCCAGATTGCGACCGTCGGCATCGATGATGGCAATGCTGTTGAAACGCGCCCGCCCGGACAGCTCGAAGAAGCTGATCGGCAATACCACCTGCAACTCCCTGGCGATTTTCTGGAAGTGCGCGATAGCCGGATTGTCCTCCACCGCGGTCGCCAGCAGCAGGTATTCGGGATTGGGCTTCTGGCAGAAATAGGGCGTCTCGAACAGCTCCTGGATCAGGATGATCTGCGCCCCCTTGGCGGCAGCCTGGCGTACCAGCTGTTCGGCCTTGGCGATATTGGCCTGGCGATCCCAGCTGCAGCTCATCTGGGTGGCGGCGACGGTAACGAGGCGGGACATGGCGTTCTCCGGCAGGTGAATGATGTATCAGAGCATAACCCATGCACTCCGCCATCGCTTCCCTCCCAGCACTCTCATCGCGCTCTGAAACGCCACTGGCTGAGCACTATCCCGGCAAATACACAGCCTGCGCCCAACCACTGCCAACCAGTCAAACTCTGACCCAGAAACCAGTAACCCAGTGCCAACGCGGACACCGGGCTGAGCAACAGCAGAATCGAGATGAATACCGGGTCCAGTCCCCGCAGGGCACGAAACCACAGCAGATAGGGCAGCGCCGTGCCGAGCACCGCCAGATAGAGATAACCACTCAACTCACTGGAACTCAGCGGCGGCGGCAACCCTTCATACCACAGCATCAAGGGAAACAGCAGCAGTCCACCCAGCAACAACTGCCATCCGGTAAAGGCCAGCAGTGGAATGGGCATCTGCCAGCGTTTAACCAACAGTGTGCCCAGCGCCATGCTGAGCGCCGCCACGGTAGCCGCCAGCACGCCGATGCCATCCCAGACCAGGCGACTGGGCGATACCAGTACCAGCGCCACACCGACCAGCCCCAGCACTACCCCTGACAACGTTTGCAGGGCGGTACGCTGGCGGAATAATAGCCAACCGAACCCCACCACCAACAGTGGCTGGGTACAGATCAGCAGGGCAGCCAGCCCACCCGGCAACCGGTAGGCGCTGACAAATAATGGCCAGTGCAACAACGACATGCAGAGTGCGCTCACCACCAGCAGCCTGAGCCAATCACGCCGCGCTGGTACATACCGGGTGAGCAGTACCATTACCAGTCCTACGGGCAGAATCCGCAATACCGCCGCCGTCAGCGGTCGATCCGGCGGTAGCCACCCGGTGGTTACCAGGTAGGTGCTGCCCCAGACCAGCGGCGGCAGCGCCGCCATGATCCATAACCGATTCATATCGCTCCCTCTCCATGCAGCTTGCCAACGTGGTGCGCTCTGAACCTGGCCGCAGATGATAAAGACGCCATGGCACTGGCTTACTGTCTTACTCAGCAATATGGATGCCAACCCACCCCAGCAACACCGGTGCCGCCAGTACCGCCGCGGGCGACTGCAATCCTGAGCCGGGGTCCAGTTCAGGATGAAGGCGTTTCTTGCATATTGCAGTGGCCAGGCTGTGCCATGACGTAGTCCAGCTGCCGGTGGATACCGCCAATGCAGGGCGTCGGCAGCTGGCTCGTTTCTTGCTCCGATATCAGTGACATTCGCTGAGGGGGTTCCGTGATGCAACGTATACATACCCAACCTGATCCGTTTGAGTCCTTTGCCCTGTCCCAGGCAATAGCCGTTGGCGAGTGGATCTTCGTATCCGGGCAGGCAGCCCTGAATGATCAGGGCGACATTGTTGGGGAGGGCAACTTTCGGCTGCAGGCCGAGGCTGCGTTTGACAACCTGCAGGCGATTCTCAAGGCCGCGCACGCCAGTCTGAAGGATGTGGTCAAGGTCACCATCTTCGTGACCGACATGCAGTATTTTCCCGATGTGGTGGAGCTGCGGCGGCGCTACTTTACCCCGCCCTATCCAGCCGACAGCATTGTCGAAGTAAAGGCGCTGGCATTACCGCAACTGATGTTCGAGATCGAGGCCATCGCCATACGCGGCGCAGGTAGCGCATGAATGGCCGAGCGCAGACGCGTTACAGCTCTTCCTCACCGCCTCGTATACGCTTGAGCCGCCGCCACAGTGTGGTCTGGCTGATGCCGAGATACTCCGCGGCCTGTCCCTTGTTGCCACCGAACATCTGCAGTGCCTTGACGATTTCCTCCTGTTCGATGTTGTGCAGATGCCCGCCGCGCGGCTCCGTCGGCGGTTGCTCGTACAGTTCGGGCAGAATTCTGGGCAACGACTCGATCAGCAGTTCACAGTTGCCGTACAGTTTCAGCGAAACGATCAGGCGTTCAACGTAGTTCTCCAATTCCCGCACGTTGCCAGGCCAGCGGTAACGGCGAAAAATCGGGGAAACGCCCTTGACCAACTCATCCACCGCCACCTCGATACCGTAGCGCAGCGACTCGTTGCGCATGAGGAACTCGGTCAGCAGCGGAATGTCTTCCGGGCGCTCGCGCAGCGGCGGAATATGCACCTGGAAGGTGCTGATGCGGTAATACAGATCCTCCCGGAAACGCCCGGCGCGCACCTCCTCCATCAGGTCCACGTTGGCGGCCGCGACGAACTTGATATTCAGCGCGATGGAGCGGCGTGAGCCGACCGGCGAGACTTCACGCTCCTGCAGGACCCTGAGTAGCTTGGCCTGCTGGGCCAGGGGCAGCGAGTTGATCTCGTCCATGAAAAAGGTACCGCCGTTTGCGCTTTCGAGCAGGCCCGACTTGCCACCACTCTTGGCGCTGGTAAAGGCACCCTCGGCGTAGCCGAACAGCTCGGATTCAAACAGCTCCGCCGGAATCGCTGCGCAGTTGATGGCGACAAAGGGCCCATCGGCATTGGCACTGGCCTGATGCGCCTGGCGGGCGGCAAGCTCCTTGCCGGTACCTGTCTCACCCCGAATCAGCACCGTACCGGGAGTGGCCCCATACACCAGCAGCTGGTTCTGCACGTCCGCCATACGGCCAGACTGGTAGACCAACCGGCGATTGTCACCACTCGGTACGGCCACCGGACTGGGCACGACATGGTAGAGATAGCCCACACGCTCACCATCGACCTCGAACGGCTGCTTGCTCAGGCTGCACAGGCGCTCACCCAGCAGCAGCCCCTCAGCGCTGATACTCTCAGCCTCCAGCACCCGGCTATCAAACAGCCCCTCCAGCCGGCGCCGACGGTTGAGTGACGGAACCAGACTGCTGGCGCCAGCATTCCACGATACCAGCCCGCCCTCGCGGTTGGTCAGTATCTGCGCGTTGGGCGTCTGCTCCATCAGAAACTGCACCAGCGCATGCTGCTGCTGTTGGCGTTTGTGTTCGCCGGCATAACGTATCGCCTTGCGTACCAGGTTACGGCAGGACTCCCGCGAGTACAGCAGTACCGACTCCAGCCCCCACTGCTGGGCCAGGTCACAGGCGTAGCTGGAGCCAATAACCACGCCAAACCCCTGGTCACGCAGGTTGTGGAAGATCTCCTTGGCATGTTCTGCGGTGCTGTAGGTGTGATGAGACAGCTCAAGCCCCTCGAACAGGCCGAGCAGTTCAATGTTGGTCTCCTGTCGCTCATAGGTCATCAACAGGATCCGCGAGGAGATCCGCCGGGCGGTGATGACCGCCTGGACCAGATCCGTTTGCTCCACCTTCAAGGCCAGTACCGGCATCGGCAAGGTGTCGTTCAGATAAAAGGCATTGGCACCGGCGCTGATGAAGACATCCACCGCCTGGCGTTCGATCAGGTCCCGGGCGGCGCGCACCGCATCATTGAAAATGTTGTCAATGATGGTGATGCTGGCCAGCGCCTCGAATTCAGGTATGAGACTGTGCACCAGTCTGCTCAGCTTCGAGTTGCCGATCAGGCACACCCTGACCCGTTCAAGCTCCGCATTGGCAAATTCCACGTTCTGACCTCTTTTATTGTTATAAGGGACAGTGGAGCGCTCAGGAACGAAAGATCCAGGGTTCCGCCAGCAGTCTTCCAGCCTCGTGTTCCCTGATCTGCTCAGCATACTGCAAGGTCTCGCCAATTTCGTCCAGCCCGCTGAGCAGATGCTGACGCCGCCCCTCCTCAAGCTCGAAGAACCAACGGAGACTGCCGACTCGCAGCGTCTTTTCCGTCAAGTCCACCTGCGCCTGCAACCCGGGATCGGCCTGTGCCAGGACGAACAACTGGTCGATGTCGGCCTGCGGCAATCTCAGCGGCAGCAGGCCGTTATTGAAACAGTTGTTGGTAAAGATATCGCCGAAGCTGGGTGCGATGATGACCCTCACACCAAAATCCCGCAATGCCCAGACCGCATGTTCACGGCTGGAGCCGCAGCCGAAATTGGCCTGGGCCAGCACCACGCTACCCTGTCGATAAGGCTCCCGGTTGAGAATGAAGTCGGGATTTTCCCGCCGTGATGCCAGCGGGGTATCGATCTCTCCCGGATCCAGGTAGCGCTCGTCGTCGAACAGGAAGGGACCGAAACCATGGGAGTCCAGGCTCTTCAGATACTGCTTGGGCAATAACATGTCGGTATCCATGTTGGCCCGGTTCAGCGGAATGATGATGCCCGTATGCTTGATCAAAGGCTGCATGGCTCAAAGGCTCCTGAAGTCGACCAGTTCCCCGGCCACTGCGGCAGCGGCGGCCATGGCCGGGGACATCAGATGGGTGCGCCCGCCCTTGCCCTGACGCCCTTCGAAGTTGCGATTGGAAGTGGCGGCACAACGTTCGCCCGGGTTGAGGCGATCCGCATTCATGCCCAGACACATGGAGCAACCCGGCGCGCGCCACTCGAACCCCGCCGCCTTGAAGATGCGGTCCAGCCCCTCACGCTCGGCCTGCAGCCGCACCAGCCCGGAACCCGGCACCACCAGCGCCTGGCGAACGCGAGCATGTACCCGATGATTACGCAGCACCGAGACAGCCGCGCGAAGGTCCTCGATGCGGGCGTTGGTACAGGAACCGATGAATACGCGATCCACGGGTAGTCCAGCCAGCGGCTGTTCCGGTTCCAGCCCCATGTAGGCACGGGCACGCTCCCAATCCAGCCGTTGCAGGGCATCGCGTGCCTGTGCATCGCTGGGAACACGACCGTCAATCGGCACCACCATGTCCGGAGAGGTCCCCCAGGTGACCTGCGGCTGTACATCCTCGGCGTCGAGTTCGACGACCTTGTCGAACGGCGCACCCGCATCGGAGTGCAAGGTACTGCGCCAGTTCTGTATCGCCTTTTGCCAGGTCTCGCCCGCAGGCGCCATGGGCCGCCCCCTGACGTATCGCTCGGTGACCTCATCGTAGGCCACCAGCCCGACCCGGGCGCCCGCCTCGATGCTCATGTTGCACAGCGTCATCCGCCCTTCCATGCTCAGGGCCTCGATCGCCGTGCCAGAGAATTCCAGGGCATGACCACTGCCACCGGCGGCACCAATATGCCCGATGATGTACAAGGCCAGGTCCTTGGCGGTAATCCCCGGCGCCAGCCGGCCATTGACCTGGATACGGAAGTTCTTCAGCTTGCGGCTGCGCAGCGTCTGGGTCGCCAGTACATGTTCGACTTCGCTGCTGCCGATGCCATGGGCCAGCGCAGCAAAAGCACCGTGGGTGGCGGTGTGGGAATCACCACACACCAGGGTCACCCCCGGCAGGGTAAAACCCTGCTCTGGCCCGACGATGTGGACTATGCCCTGCCGCGCGTCATCCAGCGCAAACAGGGGAATCTCGAAGTCCCGGCTGTTGCGCTCCAATGCCGCGATCTGCCGCCGGGCGATGGGATCGGCGACGCCGCCAATGCCCTGTTCGCGGCTGAGCGTCGGCACGTTGTGATCCGGTGTCGCCAGGCTGGTATCGAGCCGCCAGGGCTGTCGACCCGCCAGGCGCAGGTTGGAAAATGCCTGGGGCGAGGTTACCTCGTGCAACAGATGGCGATCGATATACAGCAGAGCCGAGCCATCCGGCATCTCCGCGACCCGGTGCCGCTCCCAGAGTTTGTCATAGAGCGTTTGTGCTCCCATATGTACCTCGAGACAATCAATTATCAACGGTATCGCGCGTCTTCAGCGATGGTGAGGCGTCCAGGGTATCCAGCGATACAGCGCTTCAGTGGTACCGTTGGCGACACGGTAGCCGCAGTAACTATCCAGCCGCCCTCCCGCTTGGGGCTGGATGATGCATAAAGGGCGCCTGCAGCTCCGCTCGTCGATATCAGCCAGTTCAAGTGCCTGTCTGCTGCGATCCAGCTCAGTACCTGATACCTCGCGCTGTACACCATCAAGGCGTGCGACGTTGGCCTTGAAATGCCCTACCCAGGCGGCGACATACTGCTCACACAGCGGCGACTGCCGGGGCAACTCCGGCGGTGCGACACCGCCGGGCTGGGAGGCGCAGGCGCTCAAGCAGAGCGACAGCACGCTAGCCAAGCAGCGCAAGGCACTCCTCCACGCTGCGAACGTCCGCATACTTGATATTCAAGTCCCTGAGGTTGGCGGCATGCGCCTGCGCATCGCGATCCCCGGTGGCCTGCTCGGGAATCAGCACCCGGAAGTCGTGCTGCAATGCATCCACCGCAGTGGCACGCACGCAACCACTGGTGGTCAGGCCGGTGACCATCACACCATCGGCCCCGGCCTGGCGGATCAGCTCCGCCAGGTTGGTGCCGAAGAAGGCGCTGGCCCAGAACTTCACGATCACCGGCTCATCCGGCCCGGGCTCCAGCCGCGGATCGATTGCCACCAAGGGTGAACCTGCCTGCAACACATCCAGTACCGGCAATTTTTCGCGAAATACACGGGCCTGCGCCGGATCGTCATAGGCCACGGTGGTGAAGAACACTGGCCAGCCGCGCCGGCGAAACGCCTCAAGCAGCTGGGCATTGGCCGCCACCACAGCGTCACAGGCACTGGCCAGCGGGCTGCGTTGTGGATCGGTAAAACCCACGGTCAGGTCAACCAGCACCAGCGCATAGCGCTGGGCTGGGGTCAGGGAACGGGAATCCAGAGCCATGCCACACCTCAATTCCAGGATGGGGTAACCGGTGCCGGCAGGCCGGTTTCCTCAAGGCAGCGCGCCTTGAGCTGATCCAACGTGCCACCACGATCAAACAGCTGAAGTTCGCCACGCGCGGCGGCCATCTGCTCGCGCAGGCCTGCGGTGGCCTGGGTTTCGACGGCATCATCGACGATCACCACGCCATAGCGGCGAGCGCCGTCAATGCTGACCAGGCCCTTGCGCACATCGCGCAGCACCAGTGCCGGGTCACGCGCCAGGGGGTCACCCCAACCGCCACCGCCCCAGGTATCGAACAGCAGCAGATCACCAGCCTTGACCTGAATGTTGTCGCACTTGGCCGGCAATATCTGCCGGCTGCCATCGGCCCGCAGCAGCTCCTTGCGACTGCGCTCACCGGGCGACCCGCCGTTGACGCCCCAGGGATAGGTCAACCAGCGATCGTCATGGATGGAGACATCCCCGTCGACCAGCAACCGATAGGCCACGCGCAGACCGTTGCCGCCCCGGTGCAGCCCCGCGCCACCGGAGTCGGCCAGCGTCTCGTAGGTTTCGATACGCAGCGGGAAGTAGGCCTCGACGAATTCATTGGGTACGTTGGTAAAGCCCGGCCACAGCGAGTGGCCATCCGGTCCATCGCCCACCGGCCGCCCGGGAATGCCGCCAAAGCCGATCTGGAACAGCTGGAACCACTCGCCTTTCTGGTCATAACCGGAGTACATGAAGTGCGGCGAGTCGGAAAAACCGGCCGCGTTCATGGCTTCCGGCGTGCCCTGGCCGAGCAGTCCGCCCATCATGTCGAAGATGCGGCCGAGCAGATGCGTGCGACAGGACAGCGCCGCCGGGAAGTTCGGCTTGAGGATCGAGCCCTGGGGAATACGCACCTCGACCAGGTCATAGAAACCATCGTTGAGCAGAATCGCCGGATCATAGAGACTGATGGTCAAGGCGCCGAAGAAGATCTTGAACATCTCTTCGTTGACATAGAAGTTGACCGAGGAAGGAGCCTGCGGGTCGGTACCCTCGAAGTCGAAGATCGCCTTGTCCCCTTCCCGCCACAGCGCGCAACGCAGGGTGTATGGTCCCAGTCCGGCACCGTCATCACAGATATAGTCTTCGAACTCCTGACGCTGCTCAGGCACCACCCGGGTGATGACCTCGCGCATGGCCCGGTAGGTACGGTCGAGCATTTCCTGCTGGGCACTGTAGAAGGCGTCATCGCCGAAGCGCTCGGCCAGTTCGACGCAGCGCCTGCCCGCGGTACGGCAGGCGGCGACGATGGCATTCAGGTCGGAGCGGTTCCAGCGCGGCATGCGCACGTTGTGCAGAATGACATCGAGCATGTCGCTGTTCATTTCCCCGCGGCGATACAGCTTGACCGGGGGAATGCGAATACCTTCTTCCCAGATGGTGCTGGCATTGGTCGGCAGACTGCCGGGAACCTTGCCACCCACATCGGACATATGCCCGAACATGGCAGCATAGTTGATGATCCGCCCATCCTTGAAGATCGGCATGAGCACCAGCCAGTCCGGCAGATGGCTGACGGCGCCGTTGCACAGATAGGGGTCATTGGTCAGGAAGATGTCCCCTTCTTCGATCTCGCCCTCATAGCTGTCGAGGAAACCGGTGATGAAGGAGCCGAACTGACCGACGATCATCTTGCCCTCGGATGTGGCGATCATCGGGAAGGCATCGCCCTGCTCGCGGATGCCCGGACTCATGGCGGTACGGAACAGTACCGCGTCCATTTCCTTGCGGGCGTTGGCCAGCGCGTTCTCGACAATATCAATGGTGATGTTGTCCACGTCGATACGCTGGAACGGGGTGTTGTTGGTCTGTTTTATTTTCGCAACCATTGTTGTTACTCCTGACCCTGGGGGCGAATCAATAGGTTGCCGACATGATCGACAGCGGCTTCGTAACCGGGAAATAGGACGGTGGTCGAGTCCATCTCCATGACGATGGCAGGACCGGGCACCACCAGCCCCGGAGCCAGGCGCTGACGCTGGTACAGAGTGGCCTGGTGCTCTTCACCGGAAACATAGATGGTCGAGGTTCCGGTCGCCGCGTCCTGCAGGCTGACGCCCTCGGTTGCAAATACCCGCTCGGTGATCTCCGGGCGTGGCGAACGGGCGATGGCCCGCAGGTTGACCAGTTCATGCGCCTCGCTCAGGGCAAAGGTGAACAGCTGTTCGTGTTCGACGTCGAAGGCGCTGGTGATCGCCACCAATCCCTGCTCCTGTAGCGCCTGGAGCTCGATATCCAGCGTCAGCAGCAGGGCCTGCCCCTGATACCGCACGTCTGCCTGCCAGGTCAGCTGTTGCAGTTCGGCCGGCACGCCCTGCGATGCCAGCGAACCGCGCACGGTATCGCCCAGTTGCTGCAGGGTTTGCAGCACCTCTTCCTTTTCAAGATCGCTGATGCGCTTGACCAGCGAACGGGACGCTTCGTCCTTGACCCGGGTCGTTGCATCGCCATAGGCACAGAGCACCCCCGGCGCAGGCGGTACGATGACCGGCCAGGAGTTCATCAGAATGCCCATGGCATTGGCATGCAACGGGCCTGCACCGCCGAAACCACAGAGCGCAAAATCACGCGGGTCGTAGCCCTGCTCGACGCTGATCAGGCGCAGCGCACCGTACATGTGCTCGGTGGCGATGCGCACGATACCCTCGGCGGCGTCGTACAGCGACACTCCCATGGCATCGGCGATCTTCTGCACCGCAGCGGTGGCCAGGTCCCTGCGCACCTGAAAATCACCACCCAGCTTCTGTTCGGCCGGCAGATAGCCCAGCACCACGTTGGCATCGGTCACCGTGGCGTCTTCACCGCCACGGTCATAGGCCGCCGGTCCCGGCACCGCCCCTGCGCTTTCCGGGCCGACGCGCAGCGCTTTGGTCAGTTCGGGAACGGAGGCAATGGAGCCACCGCCGGCACCCACCGTGCGTACATCCACCGATGGGGCGCGCACCGACACATCCCCTACCCGCGTCTCCCGACGAATGCGCGCCTGGTTGTTGTCGATCAGCGCCACATCCGTGGACGTGCCGCCGACATCGAAGGTCAGCACCTTGCTGAAGCCACCGCGGGAGCAGAACCAGATAGCCCCCGCCACACCGCCGGCCGGCCCGGACAGCAGCATGTTGACCGGCGTCGCTGCAGCCGACTGGCTGGTGGCCAGGCCACCGTCGGAACGCAGGATCGACAGTTGCACATCCGGGCGCAGGCGCTTGACCAGCTCGCTCTGCAGGTGCTCCATGTAGGCCGCGACCTGCGGACGCACATAGCTGTTGACCACGGTGGTTTCGGTACGCTCGTACTCCTGCATTTCCGGCACCACCTCGGAGGACAGCGAGACCGGAATGCCCGGCATCACCTGCTGCGCCAGCTCATAGATGGCCCGCTCGTGCACATCGCTGGCATAGGCGTTCACCAGGCTGATGGTCAGCGCTTCGATACCGGTTTTCCTGAGCCGCTGCAGCTCCTCGATCATGGCCTGGCGATCGAGCTCGCGCACCACATTACCCTGAGCGTCGATCCGCTCATCGGCCTCGACCGTCCATTCCAGCGGTGCCAGCAGTTCCCCCTTGTTGAAGGTGACCCAGCCGCCCAGGCCGCCCGGTACGAAGGAGCGGGCGATATGCAGTACCTGCTTGTAGCCCTTGGTGGTTACCAGACCGACCTTGGCACCACGACGGGTCAGGATGGCATTGGTAGCGACGGTGGTACCGTGCATGACCGAGCGGATATCCGAGGGCTCGACCCCGGAGATCCGACACAGTTTTTCTATTCCCTGGAGCACCGCAATCGAGGGATTGTGCGGTGTCGAAGGAACCTTTGCGGTAAAACTGTCGCCGGTTGCATCATTGATAAGAAGCAGGTCGGTGAAGGTCCCGCCCACGTCTGCACCCAAACGAAAACTCATGTTGCCTCCAGCACTTTTATTGGAATTATGTTGCGCCATGGAAACCGGGGTGCCCGCACCCCGGCGGCCAGATTAACGTGCAGCCCTTTCCAGCTCACGTAGAGCGATATCGTCGGCGGTGATCCCGGGCGTGTTCAAACGCGGACCACCGAGGACGAACACCGTGCCATGACGCCGCTGGTAGTCGATGGTGAAACCCGCAGCCGAAACAATACCGACATCACCGTCCTCGGTCTTGATAGTCTTGAGGTGATAGTTCATCCATTTCCAGAACTGGCCCTGGCGATCATAGGCCTCAGCCTGGTAGAAACGCGGGAACTCCACATCCATATACATGACTTTCTTGCTGTAGGGGTGCTCCGGCGGCGTGGTCGCCTCCACGACCCAGACCTCGCGGGGTTCCCAATGATCGTTGGGGTTCCAGTGTGGCCAGTTGTCCAGGTCGACTACAGGAAACTCGGCATTGCCGGAGGCCTTCTGGTTCCATGTATCCCCGGTGGAGTTGGCTACAGCCAGCATCCAACGTTTGCCCAGCAGCTTGTACTCCGGATACCAGGTCGGGTGGGCGTTGAAGATCTCGATATCATCATTGAGCTGGTCGGTGCCGCCGATCGGATCCATCCAGGTACCACCCGAGAGACGACGGGTGCGCCGTACGGACTTCACATAGGCCCATGAATCCTCCAGCTTGGGCGAGTCATAGCGAATGGTGAACAACCCCAGGCCCCGGATATCGTTGGGGTAGGTGGCATACAACAGCGTCTTGGTGAGGATACTGCCATCACCCTCGACCACCTGGTCGGTACCCAGGCGCCCCTTCAGGAAGTAGCGCTTGAATGCCCATTGCTGGCGCCGCTCCAGGCCCACCTTATCGTTGAGGAACAGGTAACCGAAGTTCGGGTAGTCCTGCATGTTCTTGATCGGCTGTGCGTAGTGATGATTCCAGATCAGTTTGGCGGCCGCATCCGGGTCATCCTCGCTGACATTGGGAAACGGTATACCCGCCACCCAGCCTTCAACCACACGGGTGTCGGGGTTGTATACCGCCTTGCCGGCGTTCTCCTGGGTTGCCGCCAGGTAGTCCCTGCCCAGCACAACCGGTTCGGATGCCTTGAGCCTCAGGCTCAAGCCTTCATTCTGGATCAGCAGCTTCATCCGCTCGGTCAGCAAACTGTCTATGCTGTGACCTTCGAAGCTGTCGCTCAGGTGTTGCTCAAGACTCTGCTTATTGATGACGGTGCCTGGAGCCAGCTCCGCCGCCTGGGCAACCAGGGAGGCGGACAGCGTCAGCGCCAGAGCGGCCGTCAGTCGATGTATGGTGAGTTTCATTATTGTTATCTCCCGATCAGAACTGATAGGTAATGCGCAGCGACAACTGGTCGTTGCCGGCGAAATAACCGAACAGGTTGGTATTGTTGAACCCCTGCAGTGCACGCTTCTGCCGCTGATCATCGAAGAAGATGTCCGCTTCGGCACGTATTCTCCAGTGATTACCATAGGCAAGCTCGACACTCGGAATCACGAAGCTACCGCCGTAGCTCAGGTCGGTCCCCAGCGCCAGCGACGGGTTGATACGGTCGTTGTCATAGTTGGTAGCCAGAATGGCCGTGGCGATGGTGGAATGCTCCTTGGTACGGCCGCTGAAGCCGGCCGAGTTGACTATCTCGTCATCACGATCGAAGTTGGTGATCCAGGTATTGAACAGCTGCACCGAGAAGAACGATGGACGGCTGGTCCTGAGATAGCGCTGCAGGCTCAGCTGCTTGTCCATGCGCAACATGGTCTTGACCACATCTTTCTCGATGATGCCGCAGAAACCCGGGAAGAACGCGCAACCACCGACCTCTCCCGCTTGAATACCGACGTTGTACGGCGCGTTGGGGATGTAGGAAATTTCGGTTGAGAACACCGCATCAAGCGACTCGACATAGCGGTTGGCGGTGACACCGAACACGTCCACGAACGGGAAGATCAGTTCGCCCACCGTGGAGTTCGGGTCGGAGCGGTAGTCACCCTTGTAGGCACCCTCGAAGCGGCGGCCACTGGCCGCGTCGCCCACACCCAGGGGGTTGTTCGGGTTGGGGTTGATCACCGGGTTCAACGACGGACCATGGAACCAGCCCAGCGAGTACTCCCACTCCCCGACCATGCTCTTCCAGCGCAGGCCGTAGGACGGATCGTCCATATCAGCTTCTTTATGATTGAAGTTGTATGGCACATCCGCACCGAAGGTGGCCGACTCGAAGGTGATGCCCTTGTTCGGGTTATTGGCCCAGCGCCCACCTTCCAGGTCGAAGCTGTTGCCGCGATCACGCGCCCGATTCATTCGGCCGGGGATGTACAGCAGTTGCAGGCTGCCATTCAGGCTATCGAAACGCTCAATGACGTTGACCATCCACAGCGACTTGCGCGAGTCCTCGTTCTCCGGCTCCAGGAAGGAGCGGATACGATTGTCATAACCGTGGATGACGTCCAGCGACTGGAAGAAGTCGGTTTCGCCCCAGACCACCTGCTGTTTACCCAGTTTCAGCGAGGTGCTGGGCCGTACGTCGGTCTGCCACCAGAACTCGCGAATCTCTTCGCTGTTGTACACATCGTCCATCAGGTTCACAGCGGACTTGGTGCGGTTGCTGAACAGATCCGACGCCGCGTTGCGATCCATGGCGCGCTGCAGATCCTTCAGGTAGTCGGTCTCCACTTCCCGGGCAACGCGGCCGGAAATATACAACTGCGAATTGCCCAGCTCCTTGTACATGTTGAGTTTGAGGATGGTTCGGGCCATGGACAGGTCATACCGGTAATTGCCCCGACGCTCGGCGCCAACCAGCCCGTTTGGATCCCGCGTATCCATGACGTAGGGATTCTCGAGGTTCCACGACAGGTGTTCGCGAATGTAGCCGCTGAACTCCCAGTCCTCGAAAAAGCCAGCGTCAGCCCTAGCCAGATCATGCGCTCCCATACTCGCTGCCAAGACCGCACAGGCAAGAGAGGTTCGCATGGCGCTCGATTTTGTCTTGTTATACGCGCTCATATTCATTTCCCGATGTATTCAGGTTGGTGAGGTTGCCCTCTGATGGGGCGTGGTTCGACTGGCTGGCGCCAAAGATGAAGTCAGGTTTGAACACCAGCGCAAGCGAAGGCATGACGAAGAGGGAGGTCAACGCTGACACGGCCAGCCACAGGCCGATCAACATGCCCATCTCCGCCTGAAAACGCAGTGATGAAAAGGACCAGAACAGTACGCCGGCGGCCAGCGTGAAGGCGGTCAGCACCACCCCACGGCCCGCCGAACCAAGGGACTGCAGTACCGCATCCAGGTGATCAGCTTCAGGATGCTTCTCCAGGTACTCCTTCATCGAGTCGACGATATAGAAGGCGTAATCCACCCCCAGGCCTATGCCCAGCGCCACCACCGGCAGGGTACTGATGCTCATGCCGATCCCCTGCCAGGCCATGAAGGCGAAGGTCACCACGTTGGAGATCAATACCGGAATGATGAAGAAGATCCCGCTGACCGAGGAGCGATACACCACCAGGCAACAGAGCACCACCACCAGGAAGGCCAGGGCGGTTGCCGCGATCTGGTCATTCAACAGAATCTCGTTGACCGCCGCGATAATCCCCAGCACGCCACCGAACAGCTTGACCTCAACGCCCTCCAGCGGGTTTTCGGCGATGAACTGGTTGGCGTAGTGGGTCGCCTTGCGCAGGGTGTCGCCCTTGTGGTCACGGAAGAACAGGGTTACCGAAGCGTTGTTGAACACCACATCGACAAACTGGTTCAGGTCATCCGGGTCGGCCCCCTGCATGTAGAAGCTGATCAGTTCGCCATTCTCCATGCTGCTGGCCCCCAGCTCGCCGTAGCGCGGATTGCCCTCGTAGAGATTGCGCCGGATGTCGATGACGATATCGGCCAGCGATACCGCACCGCCGATCTCCGGCTGACGCTCCATATAGCGCGAGAAGCGCAGCATCCAGTCCAGCACTTCGGGGCGTTTCATCGCGTCCAGCTCCCCGCCTTCGAGCACCACGAACATCTGCTCGGAACCGGGATACAGCTGGTTGATCAAGGCACTGTCACGGTTGAACTGCGAGTTCTGCCAGAGGATCGGCGAGCCATCGCTGGCATCCCCCACGTTGACCTTGGTGGCTTCGAACATGAAACCGGCCAGCAGCACCAGCGTGATCGGCCCAACCCAGTACCGGGCACGGGTGCGCACGACCCACTTGGCTCCCGACAGGATGGCCCGCATGAACCCATCCAGGTTGAAGGGGTGTGCATAGCCCTGCGGATGGCGGATGTACGACAGCAATACCGGGGTAAGAAACACCGCCGAGACCGTGATGCTCATCACCCAGATGGCACCAACGATGGCGACCTTGTGCAGCAGCGGGATGGGCGTGATGATCACGCAGAGGATCGCGCCGGCATCGGCGTACAGCCCCAGCATGCTCGGACGGAACAGCTCACGCATGGTCTGCTCGGCCGCCTTGCGGGCGTCCAGCTCGCCATTCAGTATCAGATCGTCAAAGCGGGTGATCATCTGCACCGAATGGGAGAAAGCCCGGGCCGTGATGATGAAGGCAACGACGATCACCAGGGGGTCGAAGTTGTAGCCCAGCAAGGTGCCGATCCCCAGCGCCCAGACCGCCGCCACCACACCGGCGATCAGCGGCAGTATGGTGCCGCGCCAGGTGCGGGCGAATACGAACAGCAGCACCAGCATGGCCATCAGCGACAGAACGGCGATGCTGACCGTCTCGTCCAGGTAGTGCGACACCCAGCCATACAGGATCGGCTCACCCACCAGGTGCAGGCTCACCTGATCCGCCACCGGCGAGGCATCCAGCAGCCCCTGGATCTGCGGAAAGATGGTGCTGTAGTCCACCAGGTGATCGTAGAAGTCCACCTGGATCAGCGCAGAGCTCAGGTCCCGATCGACAAACAGGCCATATACCAGCGGATTGTTCAGTACCGCCTGGCGCAAGTCCCGCATCTGCTCCGCTGTTGTCGGCAGGTCTGGCCACATCAGCGGCCGGGTTTCGATGCCTTCGCTGGAGGCGTTGACGCGCTTGAGCTTCTTCGAGGCCAGCGAGGTAATCTGCATGGGATTGACCCCTTGCACCTGTTGCAGACCAACCGTAATGCGCTGGATCTCCCTGAGAATCTCCTGGCGGAAGATGTCGCCTTCCCGGGCTTTGACCAGGATGGTGACCCGGTTGCTGGCGGCAAAACTGTCCTGGTATTTCTGGTGCACTTTTACGTAGGGATGATCATGGGGAACCATGTCACTGAAACGTGTGCGGATATCCAGCCCACTCAGTGCCAGTGCAAAGCCCAGGGTGATGATGCCGACCACGACCAGCACCACAAGGCGATGGCGGATGGCCCAGGCGCTCAGACGCGCGGTGCGAGTTGCAAGGTAATTCATGATTATTGTTCTCCGGGCCAGATTTGCAGTTGGTCCCCATGCAACAGCCCAAGCTGCTGCCCGATCAGCACCACACCGTCGTCAGTTGCCAACAGGCGGTTGTGATAGCTCATGTCCAGTCCTGCCGGTGCCCAGGCATGCCACTGGCGTTGAGGGTCTTCACTTCTGAACAGGGCTCCCCGAGCTCCGGTCACCAGCCACTGACCGTCGCGCTCCACCACATCGAACAGATGCTCACTGGTGAAAGGCGGTACCAGTCTCCAGTTGTCGCCACCGTCATGACTGATGAACGCCTGGCCGCGGTTACCTACCGCCATGCCCGTGGTGCCGCGAAAATAGACTGCCCGCAGGCTTTCGCTGCCCAGCTCCTGCACACTCCAGGTGCGGCCACGATCCTGGCTGCGCAGCAGGCGGCCAAACTCGGCGGCGATCCATAGATCGTCATCCACGCCCGCGCTGATGGCATTCAGGTTGATGTCTTCGTCCAGCCCCAGCGCCTGCCAATCAGTGGCCTGCTCGGAGCCGCGGAACAAGGCCCCCATCTCACCCACCACCCAGAACTCGCCATCAAGGAACTTGACGCTCTGCAGCTTGCCGGCCAGCTCCGATACCTGCAGTTCGAGATGCTGCCAGGGGCCGTCCAGCACCCGGGTCCAGACCTGCCCCTGATTGCCCACCACCACCTTCTGGCCCATGGGCGATACGGCAATGGACTGCAGGTTGCTGCGTTGCGGCAGCTCTTCGCGAATCCAGCTGCGCCCTGCATCCTCACTGGTCAGCAGTGCGCCGTTCTGGCCTACCACCCAGATGTTCTGATCCAGCACGGCGCCGTCAAAGAAGGCATCCCGACGTTCCAGCAGCGGCTGATCCAGCGGTACCGGATCGACCGAAGGCTTGATGAATACCGCGGCGTAGGCCAAACCGCCGATCACCATCCATGGCGCCAGGCGCGCCAGCCATCCCCCAAGAAAACTAAACATTGCGAGCCTCCTGCTGCTTGTGCCACTGGCGCTCAAGCCAACGGAAAGAGTGGCCACCCAGTTGGCCACCGGTCAGTTGCTGCACCTGATGCACGGCTGCCACCAGCGCCAGGGGGTCAATACCGGTGCGATAGCCCATGGCATCCAGCATCAGCACCAGATCTTCGGTGGCCAGGTTGCCGGTCGCCCCCGGTGAAAAGGGGCAACCACCCAGGCCGCCGATGGAACTGTCGAACTCCCGTACACCGCATTGCAGCGCCGCCAGCACGTTGGCCAGCGCCATGCCCCGGGTATCGTGGAAGTGACAGGAAATCCGGTCCGCCTGGCACCATGGCGCCAGCGGCTGCAGTACTCGCTGCACGCCAGCCGGATTGGCGGCGCCTATGGTGTCGGCAATGATCACCGTGTCTGCCCCGGCATCCAGCATCCGCTGCGTCAGCTCATGTACCACCGCTGGCGGCGTGATACCCTCGAAGGGACATTCAAAGGCGACGGCAACATAAGCCCGCGCATTCAACCCGTCAGCCCGTGCCCGCTGCATCAGCTCGGCACCGATCTCGGTGGCCTGGGCCAGACTCATGTTGATGTTGCGCTGGTTCATGGTTTCGGTTGCCGACAGCACCACGGCAACCGAGCCTACGCCGGCTTCGCAAGCCAGTTGATAACCTTTCAGGTTGGGGACCAGCGCCGAGTAATCGACCTCGTTGCGCATTGGCAGGCGTGCAAACAGCTCGCCAGTGCCGGCCATTTGCGGCACCGCTCTGGGTGATACGAAGCTGCCCATTTCAACCGCGCGGATACCGGCCTGCAGCAACACCTCGATCATGTGCAGCCGCTGCTCCAGGCTCAGCGTCCGACCCTGGCTCTGCAGGCCGTCGCGGGGCCCTACCTCGTTGATCTTGACGACATCTCTCATGGTCAGCCCACCGCCTTCTGTTGTTTCAGTTCGGCGATGCGCGCTGCGTCATAGCCCAGAATCTGCTGCAGGACCCTGTCGGTGTGCTGGCCCAGCAGGGGCGGCGCGGTGTAGGTATCGGCGCTATCGGCACTGAGTTTGATCGGGTTGCCAGGCGCCTCGACACTGCCACCCAAGGGGTGGGGTACATCCACCACCATCTGCCGATGGCGTACCTGCGGATCGGCCAGCGCCTCGCTGAAGCGATTGACCGGGCCACAGGGCACCCGCACCGCGGTCAGCTGTTCAACCCAGTAGGCGGTGGTGTTGGCCTGCAGTACTTCATTGAGAATGCCGTCGATCAACGCCTTGTTGGCCAGGCGCACCGGCTGGGTCTTGTATTTGGGGTCCTTGAGCTGCTCGACATCCAACAGCCCTACCAGGTTGTCCCAGAAACTGTCGAAGATGACCGCGATGACAATGAAGCCGTCGGAAGTGGCGTAGGTGTTGTAGGGCACGTGCACGAAGTGACCGTTACCTAAAGGCTCCGGGTTCTCGCCACTGAGCAGGTGCATGGTCGCCATGTAGTTCAGCATGCTGACCTGGCAATCGAGCATGCTGATATCCACATGCTGGCCGTGGCCCTTGCTGTGCCGGGCCTGCAGCGCAGCCAATACGCCCATGACCGCAAACATGCCACCGCCCAGGTCACCAATGGGTATACCGGCACGCATGGGCGTATTCGCATCCAGGCCGGTGATCGACATGCCGCCGCCTATGCCCTGGACCACCTGATCGAAGGCGGGCCGCAGATAGTTGGGCCCATCCTGCCCAAAGCCGGATACCGAGCAGGTAATGATGCGCGGGTTGATGTGCTTGAGGTGTTCAAAATCGATCTTCAGCTTCTTCGGCACACCGGCGCTGAAGTTATCCAGAACGACATCAGCCTGACGTACCAGATCATGGAATACCGCCAGACCCTGCTCGCTTTTCAAGTCGATGCAGACGCTCTGCTTGTTACGATTGAGCGTAAGGAAATAGGCCCCCATGCCTTTGAATGAGTGCCTCGGATCACCAGCCAGCAACGCCCGCGTACCTTCACCCGCAAGAGGTTCAACTTTGATCGTCTCGGCCCCGAGGTCCGCCAGAAGCATCCCGGCGTAAGGGCCGGACAACATATGCGTCAGATCGAGGATGCGAATCCCCTCTAAAGGTTTGCTCATGGTTTTTTCTCTTTATACTTATTGAGTTCTACAGACTTGATAGCAAGTACCTTGCCAACCACCTTAAAAACACATAACCCGTTGTTTTATAAAGTATAAATAAGCAGTCAACGCACCCCGATCGCATAAACTGAAGCGCCCCGGTTGCAACTTGAAATACCAGTTTCACATTGAACAAAAGCGCGGAATCCGACCCGGTTGTGTGGCGCATGCGCGGGGCCTGGCAGGTTTCTGGCGGGCAAAAAAAAGCCGGCACCCGGAGGTGCCGGCAACGCCTACTGGCGGAGCAGTCTTTACATGAATCTAGCCATCTCCATCGGGCCACTGAACTGCTCGATGGAGCCCGGCTCGATATAGCGTTTCCAGTTATCGAAAATTTCCCGGCCAGCCAGAAATCCTTCGAAGATCGCATGATCGGTCTTGCGCGGAACAACCGCATCGCCAACCCGGTGGACGTTCGGCAAAGCCGCCTTCAACTGGTGGTACAGCGCATCCTGGGGAAGGTGGCGCACCGCCAGGACGATATTGTCGAAACCCGATAATGTTTCCTCGTCACCGGTATACAGGTTGAATATGTCAACCTCACTGTCACGCACCTGGCTGACCCAGGCATTGAGGGTATAGGTCAGCCCCTGGCTGAACAGATTGGCATAGACCACCGGCTGATCCAGGGTGGTTCCCAGGCGATGGAACAGCGCATTCCAGCGCGTCAGCACATGAACCTGGTGGCCATTGTCCACCAGCAACTCGGTAATGCCGGCGGAGTAGCGGTTGCCCTCCTCATCCAGTACCAGCACGCGCTTGCCGACTTTTTCCGGGTGCGCCAGCACATCCAGCGCAGTCAGCACCCTGTCGCTGTCCAGGCCTGGCACCTTGTCCACCAACGGGTTGATGTCGGAGTAGCCGCTGCGATCAGGTAACGAGCCGGTAGCGACGATGACCCCGTGCGGATTCAATGCCTGGATCATCTCGACATCGGCCTCGCAGTTGAGTTTGATCTGGACGCCGTGCTTGGCCATGTGGACCTTCAGATCCTCGGTTATCCAGGCAAAGGAATCCCGCCGCGGCAGTCGGATAATATGATTGACCTGGCCACCCAGCTCGGCACCTTTCTCCAGCAGGGTCACCTGATGGCCGCGCTTGGCCAGCCCTTCCGCTGCTTTCATGCCCGCGGGCCCACCGCCTATCACTACCCAGTGCTTCCTGATCGGGGCCAGCTCCAGTGTCTGCGGACCGAACACTTCCTCGCGGCCGGTAGCCGGGTTGATCTGGCAGGTCATGGAAGTGCCATGGAACAGTCGCGAGACACAGCCCTGGTTGCAGCGCAGGCAGTGATAGATCTCATCTTCCCGGCCTTCCGCGGTCTTGACGGCGAACTCCGGGTCAGCGATCTGGGCACGGGTCATGGCCACCATATCCGCCCCATCACGCGCCAGGATCGCCTCTGCCTCACCGGCGCTGCCGATACCGGACACACAGAATACCGGGATCTGTACCGCCCGCTTCAGCCGCGCAACCGGGTCGACCAGCCAGCCATTGGGTACATCGTATGGCGGCATGATGTAGGTGGCGGACTGGTACACTCCCGCGGTGGCCATGATGTAATCGATATCCCCCGTGGCCTCGACCGTGCGTGCGACCTCGATCCAGTCCCCGATTTCCATGCCGCCGGGCACCATCTCGTCCATGGACAGACGAATGCCGACCACAAAATCCGGCCCAACCCGCTCACGCACTGCCCGTATCACTTCGAGCGGAAAGCGCATGCGATTCTCGAAGCTACCGCCATATTCATCGTTGCGCTTGTTGAACAGCGGTGAAATGAACTGATGCAACAGGTAACTGTGCGCCAGGTGCACCTCGACGCCATCGAACCCTGCCTGCTTCGAATAGTCAGCCGACAGCACCCAGCCGTCGATCACCTCATCCATGTCGCTACGCTCCATGGCCTTGGCCATTTCACCAAAGACGGGCGACTTGATGTTGGATGCCGACCACAGCACGCGGTAGTCGTCCATGGCATGGGTCTCGCCCATCACCCCGAAGTGGTTGAGCTGGGCAAAGATATGGGAACCGAAACCATGCACCACATCGGTCAGCGCACGGTCACGTTCGACCATCTCGGGACGGTAACCATAGGAGTAACCACGGCAGAAGGTATTGGAGGTGGGATGGATCAGGCGGTTGCCGGTGATCATCAGACCAATGCCACCCTTGGCCCGGGCGGCATGGTAATAGACATCGCGATCGGTGGTCAGGCCTTCAGGCGAGTTGAAGGCCATGGCGTGGGCCGACTGCATGATGCGGTTGCGCACCGTGATGTTGCCGATCTTCAGCGGCGAAAACAGGTGGGGATAGCGCTCGACGGTCATCAGATTATCCTCCGGATCCAGCGCGCCAGCGCTGGCCCGATATCTTGTTATGGTTGATCAGGCCTGCGGGGCGCCCATGGCGCTGCGCCAGTCTGCACCGAAGCCTTCCAGCTCGCCTTGCTCGATAAAGCGCGCCGGATCGCCCAGCAGCTCACGACCGGCCAGCATGCCCTCGTAGATACTGTCCTGCAGCGGGCGCGGCAGGTTGGCATCGCCGATGCAATACAGCCGGGCGACCCGCCCCTGCAACTGGCGGTAGAGTGCATCCTCCGGCTGGTGCCCGGCGGCGATGACGAAGCTATCCGCCTCCAGCACCTCGCTGTCCTCGTCGGTAAACAGGTTGAGCAACTGGGCGCGCTCACCCTCTATGCGCCGAACCCAGCTATTGATCGTGTAACGCAGCCCCTTGGCGAAGACATGCCGATAATTCACCGGCAGATCCAGAGTGAGCGCCAGGTTCGGTGCCAGTGCGGTAAAACGACTGACCAGATGGACTTCATGGCCACGGTCAAGCAGGAATTCCGCGGTTCCCAGGGCATAACGCCCACCATCCTCGTCGAACAGCACCACCCGCTTGCCGACCCGCTCCGGTGCCTGCAGTACCTCGATGACGCTGAGCACATTGTCCTGCTCCGTGCCCGGCACTCGATCCACTGCCGGCCGGGTCGAGGTAAACGCGGTCTTCAAGGGAGTCGAGCCGGTGGCCAGAATCACACCATCAGCGCCCCAGCCCAAGATCGCCTCGGCATCCAGCCCGGTATTCAGGCAAATCTCCACCCCGGCCTTGCGCAACTGGCGCTCCAGATCGCGTGCGATAAAGCCGAATTTCTGCCGACGTGGCAACTGGGCGGCGAGCAGCGTCTGCCCGCCAAGCTGCTCGCCACGCTCCACCAGTGTGACCCGGTGACCACGCTGGCGCAGGGTCAGTGCGGCCTTCATGCCCGCCGGACCGCCACCGACCACCAACCAGTTCGCTGGCCGTTCGCTCTCCTGCAGCGTATGCAGGCCGAAACGCTGCTCGCGCCCGGCTGCCGGGTTGACCACACAGGAGATGGCATTGCCCGCCATCAGGCGGGCAATGCAGGCCTGGTTGCAACGGATGCAGTGGGTGATCTCGTCCTCGCGGCCTTCGAGCAGCTTGTTGCAGAACTCGGGATCGGCTATCTGGCTGCGGGTCATGGCCACCATATCGGTGGCACCTTCGGCGACCAGGGCCTCGGCCTTGGCCGGGTCAACGATGTGACCGACAATGAAAACGGGAATATCACTGACCTGCCGTAGCGCCGCGCGCAACCGGGCACCATCCTCCACCAGCCAGTTTTCCGGATAGTCGCCCGGCGGAATCTGATCCGCATGCGCTGCGTAGGTACCAGCCGTGGCACTGACGTAGTCGATCAAGCCGGTCTCCACCATCTTGCGGGTCATATCGATGGCGGTATCGGCCTGCATCCCGTCGACCGTGCACTCATCCAGGGAAACGCGGATGCCAACCACAAAATCCGGCCCAACCGCATCACGTACCCGGCGCATGGTTTCGATCGGGAAACGCACGATATTGTCCAGGCTGCCGCCGTACTCATCGGTGCGCTTGTTGTAGACAAAGGACAGGAACTGCTGGTGCAGATAGCCATGGGAATAGTGCAGCTCCACGCCATCGAAGCCAGCCGCCTTGGCATTGCTGGCGGCCAGGGCAAAGTAGTCCGAGACCTCTTCCATCTCGGCCTGGGTGATTTCCTTGGCCCACTCGTTGTAGGCCGGCGACTTCATGGTGGACGGCCCCATGAGCAGACGGTAGTCATCGAGGGCACCGCTACGCCCCTGAGGGCCGAAGTGGATCAGTTGAGCGAAAATGCGGCCGCCAAAGGCATGCACCGCCTGCACCATCTGCGCATCACGCTCGATCATTTCCTGGCGATCACCCCGCGCCAGGGAGCGATTCGGCCCGGTGGACTGCGGATGGACATGCCGCGCGCCGGTCACGATCAGGCCAATGCCACCCTTGGCACGCTCGGCCTGGTAGTGGATATCACGGTCATTGGTCAGGCCGTCCGCCGAGGCAAAACCCTTGGCATGCGCAGTCTGCATCAAGCGGTTGCGAATCGTGACGTTGCCGATTTTCAGGGGCGAGAAAATCGAGGGATAGCGGAGCTCCCCTGGTTGTCTGGGTTGGGTCATCTTGCCTTATCCTTTGTTATTCTTTTGCATCAGGCAGGGGGTCGCCAGGACTCAGGGGCTATCGTTGCCTCCACCTGAGCGACCCGTTGTCATAGGTGAAGATCAGCGCAGTACGTTCTCACCACTCATGAAAACGAATACCCGGCGAAACTTGCCTTCTTCGACATACCAGAAGTTGCAGTTTCGCAGACGGGTTTCGTTACCCTGATAATCCTTGAGATAAACATTGAATCGTGCACAGACAGTTTGTGTAGTTTCATCGGCCGCCACTTCAAAGTCGCCATGCCAGATCTCTTCATAACCGGAAAACAGGTTCTCGAACATCTTGCGCACACCAACATGGCCACTGTGAGTAAGGTTGTCGGTCTGAATGGTGAACTCGACGTCCTCGTGACAGCAGTCCAGCACTTGCTGCATATTCTTCTTATCAACATTACCGAAGTATGAAAGGGTCGCCAGCTCGGTCAGTTGTTCGCGGGTCAAACGGGTCATGTCACTCTCCTGATTATTATTGTCAGTTAACGAATGCGTGATAGGCCGCATCATTCGGGTTTTCCGGCGCAGGGTAGGCTTTGCGGCTGTGGCTCAACCCCAGGCTCAACATCAATTCACAGAGCTTGTAGGCCACCTGGCCTGGATTGATTACCGGAATCGGCAATCGCTCAGTCAGGTAAGCGTGGGACTGGTGCATGGTGGTCGAGCCAAGGACGATGACATCCGCGCCATCTTCGTCCATGGCCTTGCGCGCCTCCGCCTCCAGCTTGGCAAACACCACATCTTCCTTGCCACCAAGCAGCTCCTTGAGATCTGGCCGGGTATCGATCGAGCGCAGTGATGCCACACGATCCCACAAGCGGTACTCGGTCAGGGTTTTTTCATACAGGGGGAACCACTCATCCCACATGGTGATGACGCTGAACTTCTTGCCCAGCATGCAGGCCATATAGAACGCCGACATACCTGGCGCGATTACCGGAATATCTAGACGGGAACGCAGGGCAGCCAGCCCGGAGTCGCTGACGGTATCAATACATACCGCACTATAACCTTCATCCTGGGCACGTATGCCCGCCTCGACCACCGAGAAATCCATCAGCAGGACGTCATAGGCACTATCAGCCAGCGAGGCTCCGCGAGCTACCGGGACAAACTCGGGATGAAAGCCAGGCAGGATCAAACTGTCAGGTAACTGCGAAGCACGATTCATTGCACCGGCCTGATCCATGGGGATCGGGATGATGACCTTGATACGGTATGTCATGATGTCTCCTTCCCGGCGCTCTGGCTTTCCTCGGAAGCGCCTACTTATTGTTGTTCCGGATACCAATGCAATAAGGCGGCCAAGTGTGGACAAATCGACTCCAGCCTTTAGGAAGTGTGGCTTCAACAACAGTGGATCGACATGGCTGCTCGGTCAGCAGTGCAATATGAAATCGTTCAGTGCAATAGGAAATGAAGGCAGAATAGGAAACGCCGTGTCAGTATGACACGGCGCTCCAGCTTCATACGCGTGCGTCCAACAGCTTAATCCGATTCCGGGAACGCCTCCTCCAGGCCCGTTTCCATGGTCAGACTCTGGGCAATGCGTATGTAAGTGTCGTTCTCCGAGGTATACGCCGGCCACTCGAAGTCCTCGATGGAAGGGTCACCGCTACGGGCAAAGTTGGCCCACATGGCACGCATGTTGTCGGTTACCGCCTCATCATTCGGGTTCCAGCCCGGGTGGTTCATGAAGAAGCCTTCCGGTGTCGGCGTATCTCCCCCCACCGGGTCCTGCAGGCCGGTCAGCCCCAGCAGGTAATGGGACAGGAAGCTGTCCGGATAGTCGAATACGTACACCAGCTCGGCACCGTGATAGGCCAGCGCGCCCTGGCTCGACCAGTTGTCCGGCAGATGATCGAATACATAGGTGAAGACCGCCGACGCGTTGTTATCAGCCATCCACGGCATGTACCACTTGAGGCCATCGATCAGGCCAGGTGTATCGCCCTGGTTGGCACCAGCGATGACCGGTACATCATTGTGTGCCCCGGCCTCAAAACTCTCGCGGATGCCGTCCAGCATGTAAATACCATCCACGTTCGGCGAGAATAGCCGACCGGTGCTGTCCGCCACGGCCGCCAATTCAGGCCAGGGAACGGCGCGCAATGCCGCGGCGACGTCCTCGGCATCCTGCACCTGGAGCGCTTCGGCAACAGCGACGCCATCGGCCTCTTCCGCCGCCAGCAGGTTCTTGATCGGCATCAGTTGATCATCGGGCCCGGCCATGCCGCTCTGCACTATGGCCTTGTGGAACAGCCCGCTGGCCATGGGTGAGTTGATCAATGACAGTACCTTGCCGCCGCCACCGGACTCACCAAAGATGGTGACATTATCCGGGTCGCCGCCGAAGCCGGCGATGTTGTCACGCACCCACTCCAGCGCCGCAATGAGGTCCAGTTGCCCGTAGTTGCCCGAGGTGCTGTCCGGCGACTCGGCGGTCAGTGCCGGATGCGCCATATAGCCGAACGGCCCGAGACGGTGGTTGACCGTGACCACCACGACGCCTTCCTGCGGCAGGGAGGTGTTGTTGAAGGCCTTGGTGTTGCCGGTGAGGATGGCGAAGCCGCCCCCATGGAACCAGACCATCACCGGCAGTTTCTCGCCATCATGCCCATCCGGCACGGTGATGTTCAGGTACAGGCTGTCCTCACTCATCCCCCCTTCACCGAAAGCGGCATAGGCCGGGTTCTGTGCCGACTGGTCAGCCCAGCCGGTGGCCCAGCGCACGCCCTCCCAGGCCTCCGGCTTGACTGGCGGTTTCCAGCGCAGCTCGCCCACTGGGGGCTTGGCATAGGGCACCCCATACCAGGCCCAGGTACCGTCCGGATGCTGGAAGCCCGATAGTTTGCCGTATTCGGTATCGACCACCTTCTGCGGCGCAATGGCACGGCCCAGATGCTCCTGTGCCTCCGCCTCGGCCACCACTGCTCGCGGGCCGGGGAAGGTATCGGTGAACAGCGGTGGCTCGGCGCTGTTCAGATCCGCCAGCAAATCGGCCAATGACGCGCTGAAGGCGGCGTAATCCATATCGAAGGCCAGACGGTCCGCGTAGTCGGACACCCGTTCGGCTATCTCGGGGGTAATGGTGATCCCATTGCTGACATTGCCATCCTGATCCAGGGTCTGCAGCAAGACGGCGATATTGGTAACTGTCTCATCGGTGTGATCGTCGGCATCCGCGACCAGATCCAGTGGTGTGATCACCTCCGCTCCGTTCGCTTCCCCCAGTTTCAGATCGCCCAGATAGAAGGCGACGGTTTCGTTGTGTCGATATTCGAAGGTGCCCTGACTGTCGGTCACCCCATCCTGGCTATCGGTTGCATAACGCAAACCGGAAACCGGACTGTCGACAAATACCCCGGTGCGGGTGTCGTGGCGCTTGCTGCTACCGCCGCCTCCGTCAAAGCAACCGGTCTGGCTGGCTGCCAGGGCAAGGATGGCAAGCAGCAGCGGCAAGCGTCCCGCCGCGCTGCGAAGTGCATTGTTGGTTGTCATGTTCTGCCTCATTGTTCTTGTAATCAGCGAGCCGGGAAGATTTTTCCCGGCCCTACAAGGCATAGACAAAAAAGCGGAACGCATCAAGTCGATACTACAAATGAAATCAACCCACCCTCGGAACAGATGACATGTTTGACCTCTATATCTACATCCCCAGCCATCCCGGCAGCGCCAGAGAAATCGCCGGCACATAGGTGATCAACACCAGGAAGCACAGCAGCAACATCAGCCAGGGCGCAGCGGCGCGCATGACCGAGGTCACCGGCATGCCGGTCACCGCCGAGGTGACGAACAGGTTCAGGCCCACTGGCGGGGTGATCAGGCCGATCTCCATGTTCACCACCATGATGATGCCCAGGTGGATCGGGTCGATGCCCAACTGCATGGCGATCGGGAACAGGATCGGCGCCAGGATCAGGATGATCGCCGAGGGCTCCATGAAGGCGCCGGCGATCAGCAGCACTATGTTGACCACCAGCAGGAACATCCAGGGCGACAGCTCCATGGCGGTGACCCAGGCGGTGATGGCCTGGGGGATCTGTTCGGTGGTCAGCACGTGGGCGAACAGCATGGCGTTGGCGATGATGAACATCAGCATGATGCTCAGCTTGCCCGCCTCGAGAATCACCTTGGGGCATTCGCGCAGGGTCATGTCCTTGTAGATGAACACCGCCACGAACCAGGCATAGACTGCCGCCACCGCAGCCGCCTCGGTGGGCGTGAACATGCCCGAGTAGATACCGCCAAGGATGATGATCATCAGCGACAGTCCCCACATGGCCTTGTGTCCGGTGGACAACCACTGGCGGAAGCTGGCTCTGGGCAAGGCCGGCAGGTTCTTCTTCACGGCGATGATGTAGATCGCCACCATCAACGCCAATCCCAGCATCAGGCCCGGAATCACCCCGGCCATGAACAGCTTGCCCACCGACTGCTCGGTAGCCGCTGCGTATACCACCATGACGATGGACGGCGGAATCAGGATGCCGAGGGTACCGGCGTTACACACGATGCCGGCACCGAAGGCCTGGGGATAGCCTGAGCGCACCATGCCGGCAATGGCGATCGAGCCGACCGCCGCCACCGTGGCCGGGGAAGACCCGGACAGCGCCGCGAACAGCATGCAGGCCATCACCGCACCGATCGCCAGACCACCACGGATATGCCCGACACTGGCATTGGCGAAGTCGATCAACCGCCGCGCCACACCGCCGGTGGTCATGAAGGCCCCCGCCAGCAGGAAGAACGGAATCGCCATCAGGGTGTAGTGCTCGGAGGTTTCGAACAGCTTGATCGCCAGCGAGCCTACCGAGTCGGGACTGAACAGGATGATGGTGAGCGAGCCTGCCAGGCCGAGGGATAC
>Ga0172382_10001403_pt1 | contig 43060 bp, 39 predicted proteins | sample Leawel138RmetaG_FD_122245 | JGI IMG/M metagenome (GOLD analysis project Ga0172382, IMG submission 122245) | Leachate microbial communities from a municipal landfill in Southern Ontario, Canada - Leachate well 138R metaG | ecosystem: Engineered > Solid waste > Landfill > Unclassified | place...
CCGGTCCATCACCGCAATCAGCCGACCAAAGAGCGCCTCTGCACCAGTCTGATTTTTCACCATGGGGCTGCCTCCATTGCGCCATCCAATATGTTGATAATATATATTATGTTAAATGATTGATAATGAAAGATCAGAATCCCGCCATTCGAACCAGCAGCACTGCGGCAGCAATAATCACGCCCCAGATCAACGCCAGACGGAAAATCTGCCGGGAGCCCAGGCGCGCCAGATAAGACCTGTTCAGCGCCAGAACGACGAAAAGTGTCGCCGCCAAGACTGAAATTGCCCACAAAGGCGGCATTTCAGCCCGCCTCCCATAGCCGGCCATCATAACCAGGCGTCACTGTGGGGGGCAGTTCGTCCAACAGCGCATTATGATCCATCGACTGATCCATATGGGTCAGCCAGGCTTCGGCGGGCCTTGCCGCTGCGATCCATTCCAGCGTTTTTGCCAGATGGCTATGGGTCGGATGCGGCTCCCGGCGCAGTGCGTCGACGATCCATAGATCCAGGCCCTGCACCGCGGTCATGCTTTCCTCTGGCAGCGCGTTTACGTCGGTTGAATAGGCCACCGCCTTGCCACCGGCTTCAAAGCGATAGCCGACGGACTGGATCGAACCATGATGCTGGCGGAATGGTCGCACAGTAATCGCGCCGAAGCGCATTTCATCCGACAATGCATGGGCTTTCGCCGTCGCCGGATATCCGCCCTTCCCGGCGAACACATAGGAAAATCTGCGCGTTAACAGTTCACGCGTATTGCTATCCATATAGCAATCGACTTCCTTGCGCGTAGAATAGAATAATGCCCGCAAATCGTCGATGCCATGGGTGTGATCCGCATGATCATGCGTGAACAGCACAGCGGTCAGCCAGCCGACGTCAGCGTCCAGTAACTGCGCCCGCAAATCCGGCGACGTATCGACAAGAAGCCGCGTATCCCCGGATTCCACCAGGATCGATACGCGGCGGCGATTGTTGCGTGGATTGGACGGATCGCAGGCGCCCCAGTCGTTCCCGACGCGCGGCACACCCGAGGAAGCACCCGAACCGAGCATCCGCACACGCATCAGGCAGAAATCCGCGTGAACAGTCGCCGCGCGTTGGCGGTGGTGCATTCAGCAAAAGCATCTAAAGACATGCCGCGCAATTCAGCGAGATAGCGGGCCGTATGCGCCACATAGGCGGGTTCGCAGGTTTTCCCCCGCACCGGAACCGGTGCGAGAAATGGCGCGTCGGTTTCCACCAGCATGCGATCTATTGGCAGGGTTCGGGCAGTTTCCTTCAGCGCGGCAGCATTGCGGAATGTGACAATACCAGACAGTGAAACATAAGCCCCAAGTTCCAGGCAGGCATCCGCCAGCCATTGCGTCGAGGTAAAGCAATGCAACACCATGGGAAAAGCGCCCTTCCCCATTTCCTCTTGCAATATCGCTGCCGTATCTTCATCCGCATTACGTGTATGCACAACCAACGGCAGCCCGGTTTCCCGGGATGCCGCGATATGCGCGCGAAAGCTCGTTTGTTGCTGGCCACGATCGGAGTGGTCGTAATAATAATCCAGCCCCGTCTCGCCAATGCCCACTACCTTCGGATGCCTGGCCGCGGCAACCAGTTTCGCCGTGTCGATGCCGGTATGCTTGTCGACCTCGTGCGGGTGGATGCCGACGGTCGCCCAGACCTGTTCATTGCGCTCCGCGCTCGCAATCACCTGGAGCCATTCGTTTTCGCGCGTCGAAATGGAGATGAAAGTGCCCACTCCGGCTTCCCCGGCACGTGCCAGCACCCCGGCCTCATCCTCTACCAGGCCGGGGTAATTGAGATGACAATGGGTGTCGATCAGCATCAGGATTCCGGTTCCACCCAACGGGGGAATACGCCAACAGAAGCCGGCAGCGGCGTTCCCGACCGCAACCTTGTGCCCCATGATGAAAAATTGCGGGCATCTTGTGGAATAGCCAACTGATCCAGGAGTTTCGCGCCACTCGTGGGCATGGCAGGTTGCACCAGTAACGCCAGTTGCCGCACCGCTTCGGCGGCGTGATACAATACAATATCCGCTCGCGCCGGATCCGTTTTCCGCAGCGCCCAGGGCGCATGATCGTTCAGATACAGGTTGGTTGCAGAGACCCGAGCCCAGATCGCGTCGAGCGCCTGATCCGGTCGAACCGCCGCATGCGCCACGCGGCATTCCTCCAGCAAGCCACCCAGTTCCGCAAGTAACGCCCGGTCGCTGTCGGTGGCTGGCCCGGCAGGCGGAACCTTGCCGTCGCAGTTTTTGGCGATCATCGATAGCGTACGTTGCGCCAGATTGCCGAGATCGTTGGCGAGATCGGCGTTGATGCGCCGTCCGATCGCCTCATGGCTCCACTCGCCATCCTGACCGAACTGGATCGCGCGCAGCATATAATAGCGCAGCGGATCGACGCCAAAACTTTCCACCAGTGCCCCGGGCTCGACAATATTGCCGAGCGATTTCGACATTTTCTCCCCCCGGTGGAGCACAAATCCGTGCCCGAACACACCACCCGGCAACGGCAAGCCGGCGGACATCAGGAAAGCCGGCCAGTAGATGCCATGGAAGCGCACGACATCCTTGCCGATAACGTGCAGATTGGCCGGCCAAAGTTTCTCCCAGCCTTCCGCTGGCCAGCCGCTCGGGGTCAAATAATTGGTGAGCGCGTCCACCCACACATACATGACATGATCGGGCGACCCCGGCACCGGCACGCCCCAGTCAAAACTGGTGCGGCTGATCGACAAATCCTTCAGCCCGCGCTCAACAAACGCCCGCATCTCATTCAGACGGCTCGCGGGGCGCACATATTCAGGCCGTTCCGCATATAATTTCAGTAACGGCTCCTGGAAGCGCGACAGACGGAAAAACCAGCTTTCCTCTACTGTCCATTCGACCGCCGTTCCGGTCGGCGCGAGCTTCGTGTCATCGTCGGCGACGTTCAGTTCGCTTTCGTCATAATAGGCTTCGTCCCGTACGGAGTACCAGCCTTCGTAGCGGCCGAGATAAATATCGCCCGCATCCACCATACGCTGCCACAGCGCCTGTACGGTCGCCTTGTGATCCGGGTCGGTGGTGCGGATAAATCGATCATAGCTGATGTCGAGCTGTGCATCCATTTCCTTGAAATGTTGCACCATTTCGTCAACGAACGCTTTTGGTTCCACACCGGCGTTGCGCGCGGCCTGGGCGATTTTCAGCCCATGTTCGTCACTGCCAGTCAGAAAATAGGTGTCCCGCCCGTCCAGACGCGCGAACCGCGCCAGCCAGTCGACCGCGATGACCTCATAGGCATGGCCAACATGCGGCCGGCCGTTGGGATAGCTGATGGCTGTGGTAACATAATAGCGATTCTTGTCGGTCATGGGCGTGGAGATTTTCCTTCGAGCTGGCCCGCGCGGACCAGAAGCTGACCCAATGCGAATGCCACCTGCACCCGGTCATAAGCAAGCCTTACAGCATCCTGCGCCAATGTATCCGCACGCTCATATAATGTCAGCAGTTCAGCAGACGGTGCGCGCCGGGCCGCCTGCGCCAGCCGGCGCGGGGCCAAAATCGTCAGCGCCTCCATGCGGGCCTGAGCCGATTGCGGCTGGAATTGCCGGGCGAAGGTCGTCAGATCGCCGCCACGCAACAGACTTTCGATGGCGTCTCCCAGACCATCCACGCCCTCCCCCGCAAAGCGTAACGCCTCCCCCGGCGCGCCATCCGCCAGAGCCGTCAGCGCATCCAGCCGCTCCGGCTCGACTCCTGCCGCTTCCAGCACCTCCCGGCATTGCTCCGTGCCCAGTTTGCGAAATCCCATCGACCGGCACCGCGACCGGATCGTCGGCAACAGCCTTGCCGGCGCGTGACTGATCAGGAAAAACACCGTTTGTACAGGTGGTTCTTCCAGACTCTTCAGAAAGGAATTTGCCGCAGCACGATTCATATCGTCGATGGAGTCAATGATAACGGTGCGCCACGCGCCAAGCCCCGGCGTCGAGCGGAACAGCGCCTGCAATGCGCGAACCTGATCGACCTTGATCTCGGCGGCAACCTTGCCCTTCTCGTCAACCTCGCGCGCCAAAACCCGGTGGTCGGGATGGCTCCCCGCCGCCACCAGCCGAGCCACCGGATGCTCTTCCGAAATGTCAGCGCCCTGCCCCGCCAGCAGTTGCAGCGCCGCCAGATCTGCGAAGCGGCGCTTGCCGATGCCGCGCGGACCGGTCAACAGCCAGGCATGATGCAACCGCCCGCTGGCCAGCGCTGCCTCAAACTGTTTCCGTTGATCCGGGTGCCCAACCAGCATGACAGGGGGCTACCCTTGAGTCGTGCGCAAAACAACCCCTTTGACGGCACCCGGATTTCCGTCCATGGTCGGTCATTACCCCGGGGGGCCACTGAGTCCGTGGCTGAGAGGCAGACAGGCAAGTCTGCGACCCGTCGAACCTGATCCGGTCCGTACCGGCGTAGGGAGGGATTGCTTTGCCCGCAACGCCCGCCTTGCGCCTGAATGACCCTTGGCGCGAGAGGCAAGATTATGGCTGACATCCCTTCCCGGCACGAAACCATGCAGGTGACGACTGGTCCGCTGCCGGCGTCCCGAAAAATTCATATCGCCGGCACAATTCACCCGGACATCCGCGTACCCATGCGCGAAATCAATCTGGATACCGATAGCGAACCGCCGCTTCGCGTCTATGACACGTCGGGTCCCTATAGCGACCCGGCGGTGCACATCGCCATCGATCAGGGCTTGCCGAAGCTGCGCGCCCCCTGGATTACAGCCAGAGGGGATACCGCCAGCTACGATGGCCGGCAGAGCAAACCGGAAGATAATGGCCTGTCCCAGGCGGGCAAGCGCGAGGTTTTGCCCTTCCCGCTACCCAATCTCCGCCCCTTGCGTGCAACCGGGGGGCGTGCCGTTACACAAATGGCCTATGCGAAAGCGGGCATTATCACGCCGGAAATGGAATATGTCGCCATCCGTGAAAATCTTGGCCGCCGCGCATCCGTCGAAGGCCAGGTGCGCGATGGAGAGAGCTTTGGCGCGGAAATCCCCGATCATGTAACGCCCGAATTCGTGCGCCAGGAAATCGCGCGCGGTCGCGCCATTATCCCGGCCAACATCAATCACCCCGAAGCAGAGCCGATGATTATCGGCCGTAATTTCCTCGTGAAGATCAACGCGAATATCGGTAATTCGGCGGTTAGTTCGTCGGTCGCCGAGGAAGTGGACAAGATGGTCTGGGCGATCCGCTGGGGCGCCGACACGGTTATGGACCTTTCCACTGGCAAGAATATCCACGACACACGTGAATGGATCTTGCGTAATTCCCCTGTTCCCATCGGCACCGTGCCAATCTATCAGGCGCTGGAGAAAGTCGGTGGCGTCGCCGAAGAACTCACCTGGGAGATTTTCCGCGACACGCTGATCGAACAGGCTGAACAAGGTGTGGATTATTTCACCATTCATGCCGGGGTACGCCTGCCCTATATTCCGCTGACCGCAAAGCGCGTTACCGGCATTGTCAGCCGGGGCGGTTCGATCATGGCGAAATGGTGCCTTGCACATCACAAGGAAAGCTTCCTGTACGAGCATTTCGCGGAAATCTGCGAGATCATGCGCGCCTATGATATCAGCTTCTCGCTGGGCGATGGTCTGCGTCCCGGCTCCATCGCCGACGCCAACGACGCCGCGCAATTCGCCGAACTCGAAACGCTTGGCGAACTGACGAAAACCGCCTGGGATATGGATTGTCAGGTGATGATCGAAGGCCCCGGGCATGTGCCGATGCACAAGATCAAGGCCAATATGGACAAGCAACTGGCCGTTTGCGGCGAAGCGCCCTTCTATACGCTTGGGCCGCTGACTACCGATATCGCACCCGGCTACGATCATATCACGTCCGGTATCGGCGCCGCGATGATCGGCTGGTTCGGTACGGCGATGCTTTGCTATGTTACGCCCAAGGAACATCTGGGTCTGCCGGATCGTAATGACGTGAAGGTGGGTGTTATCACCTACAAACTGGCGGCGCATGCGGCGGACCTGGCGAAAGGTCATCCGGCGGCGCAGATGCGGGACGACGCGCTGTCGCGCGCCCGGTTTGAATTCCGCTGGCGAGATCAGTTCAATCTTAGCCTCGACCCGGAAACGGCGGAGCAGTTTCACGATCAGACACTTCCCGCCGAGGGCGCGAAGACGGCGCATTTTTGTTCGATGTGCGGTCCGAAATTCTGCTCCATGAAGATCACGCAGGAAGTTCGCGAGTTCGCAGCACAGGGAATGGCCGCGAAAAGCGACGAATTCCGCCTTTCAGGATCGGAGATTTACCTGCCAGCCGTAGATGGTTCCGCCAACTCCGGCGTGTAAATCCAGCAGCGAATACATGCCCGGGACTGACTACTCTATCCCGGGCATGCTTGGAATTTGTTAACGATGCGATCTTTTGAGTATGTATTCGGCCTGGTCGGCGTTGCCGCACGTCGCCGGCGGAACAACAGCCTGGCGCAAGTCGCCGACTGATTTATTTGCAACAGAAGTGTCGGACGGGCGGGAGGGCAACCTCCCGCCTGCCTTCCCTTTATTCGCGCGCATGGCGATCCGTCGAAAAGCACATCTCGGGGATCGCTCGCGCCGGGCGCGCTGACCGCCCCCCTTGCAAGCATTCCCGCTCTTTTTTCGCCCGACCGTTCACTGGCCCTTCCTCACTCGAACGTTCGGTATTCCGAATGGCCTGTCACAAAATTTACACTTGACGGTCGTGCGATCCTCGCTCATTGCGTCGTATAATGTCCATGTGGACGATAATGGTACAGTCTAGGGAGGCATTATGCCGCAATCGAAACGTCGTAATTTGCTGAAGATTTCCACGGCCCTTGCTGCTGTAACGCTGGCCTCCCACGCTGCGGCCCAGGACAGCCCAACCGACAATTTCGCCAACGCGACGGAATCCGCCTCGTCGGAAATCGTCGTAACCGCACAGCGTCGCTCGGAACGGCTCGTCGATGTGCCCATCTCGATTTCCTCGGTCAGCGGCGAGGCGCTGGAATCGTCGGGCACTTCCTCGCTGTATAATCTTACGCAGAATGTTCCAGGCCTGCGTCTGGACAGCAGCGGCCCGTATGTGATTCCCACCATCCGCGGCGTCGGCAGCTCGCTCAGCGGTCCTGGCCTCAGCTCGAACATCGCCGTTTATATGGACGGCTATTATATCCCCAATCAGCTGGGTTCGGACTTCCAGTTGCTGGGCATCTCGAACGTGCAGGTGCTGAAAGGCCCGCAGGGCACATTGTTCGGTCGCAACTCTACCGGTGGCGCAATTCTCGTCACCACGAAGGATCCGACCTTCAATTCGGAAGCGACCATCCGCGCCAGCTACGCCTCGTTCGATCGCCTTAACCTCAGTTTCTATGGTTCGACGGGTCTCACGGATAAACTCGCGATCAACCTGACCGGCTTTTACGAGCAGGGGGATGGTTATGTCCGCAATGTAAATACGGGCAACAAGGACAGCCAGTTCGACAAATGGTCCGTGCGCAGCAAGCTGCTGTTCGAGCCGAGCGATGCCGCCGAATTCGTACTCACCTACGGCCACTCCTATGTGAATGACCCCTCTCCGTACGTCACCAGCAATTACGAAGGCATGTCGGCCGGCAATGTCGTGCCAGGCGTGGAGGTCGCCGATGGCCGCCGCGTCACCAGCAATGGTATTCAGGCCGGTCACAGGTTCCGTGGAAATAATGTGTCCCTTACCGGGGATTTCGATGTCGGCTTCGCCAGCCTGAAATCCTATACGCAATACCGCCGGGAACGTTCGGCGGAACAGGCCGACTATGACGGGACGGAATTGTCCATCTTCGAGCCGGACTGGCGGGTGATTGACCGCACGGTCACCCAGGAGCTGAACCTGTCGTCCAACGAGGGTGGCCCGCTGAGCTGGGTGCTTGGGCTGTACTATTATAACAACCGCAATGCCTATCGTGATTTTGGCGCGGTAGCCGGTGGTTCGCCACGGTTTAAAATCTTCGACACCACCATCACCAACGAAAGCTGGGCAGGTTTTGCCGATGCGACCTACGAAATTACGCCGGGCCTCTTCCTGACAGGCGGCCTGCGCTATGGCAGGGACAAGGTGAAAGGCCATTACGACCTCGCAGCCGGACCATCGGATGGAGCTTCGCGCACGTTCAACAATTTGTCGCCGCGCGTGATCGTCCGTTACGAAATCGACAACTCGACCAACGTCTATGCGTCGTACAACCGGGGCTACAAGGCCGGCTTCCTGCCGATCGCGTCCTTTGCCACTTCTCCGGAAGTCAAGCCCGAGCATATCGATGCCTTTGAAGTAGGCCTGAAAACCGCCCAGGGCCCGATTCGTGCGGAAGCGTCCGCCTTCTATTACAATTACAAGGCGCTTCAGGTTGCCGCCTATATCGGCGTGAACAGCATCTTCCGTAACGCCGCCACATCCCGAATCTGGGGTCTGGACGGACAGGTCTCTGCGAACATCACCGACAATTTCGATATCAGCCTTGCCGGCACCTACACCAACGCGGAATATCGCAATTTCGAAGGTGCGGTCGCCTATGCGCAAGACCTCAATCCGGCCAGCCCCACTTATGGCCTTTTCAACACCTTCGCAGCGGACGCCAGCGGGATGACCATGCCGCGTTCACCCAAATTCATCGCGAATGCGGGCGCGCATTATCAGACGACACTAGCCGATGGCCGGCTCGATCTGAACGCCAACTTCTATTACACCACGCGCTTCTATTATGACCCGATCCACCAGTTCGGCCAGGGCGCCTATGCGCTGGTCGGATTGCGGGCGACATATACGAGCCCTGATGAGCGTTGGGCCTATTCCGTATATGGCACCAACATCACGAACTCCAGTTATCGCAGCCAGGTTCTGCCCGGCACCTACGCGATCCAGCAGACGTTCGGCGAACCGGCAGCAGTCGGTGCATCCATAACGTTAAACTTTTAATTCACCCTGCCCCCATCCCGGCGGTTCACCAGCTTTCCCTCCCGGAACCTGATGGTGAACCGCCGGTTTTTTTGTAACAAAATAACGCGCGTTCTCCGACCGGACTTTCGGGCAAAAAAATGCCGCCCGATCACAAGACCGGGCAGCACGCAGGTTCGGATATCAGACGGGATCAGGCGGCTTCCGTCGTATCCCACTCCAGATAGAGGTCGGCCAGCGCCGCAACGCCCCCTGCCCGCCATTCCGGTTGGGTACCGGGCTTTATGCGGAAATGCCGGATGCGGCGGCTCCACTCTTCCAGCAGAACGCGCATTTCCATACGCGCAAGGAAATTGCCGATGCAAATGTGCGGGCCGGTCGAAAAGGCGATATGCTTTCGATCTTTCCGGTCCACATCAATCACTTCGGGATTCGGGTTTTTTCGATCATCCATACCCCCCAGCATCAGCGGGCACGACACCATATCGCCTTCGCAAAAGTGCGCCCCGGCAATTTCCACGTCTTTCTTGACGATCCGGGTTTGTTGCACGATCGAGCAACGCCGCAGCATTTCCTCGACGAATTCCGGGCTGCATTCCGGGTCGGCGATCAGCCGCTCCTGAAGCTCGGGATGATTGGCCAACTGGTAAAAGGTGAAGCCAAGGGTATTTGCCACCGTGTCCAGCCCGGCGATAAAAAGCAGGAAACCCATGGAACGCAGTTCGTCGTCTGTCAACGACCGGTCCCGAACCTTTTCATTGACCAGCTTGGACATCAGATCATCTTCAGGTTCGGTCTTTCGCTTTTCGAATTCGGCCCACATGATCGACATCATATTTTCCTGCAATTCGATGCGGCGCTCGCGCGTGGTAATACCGAAATATTCCAGCACGATTTCGCGGAATTCATCGAAGCGATCGAGCGGCAGGCCCATGAGTTCCATGAATACGGACGTGGGAAAGGCCGCGCCGATTTCCTCGGTAAACTCGCACCCGCCGTTGGCAATCACGTCATCGATGAGCCGGTTGGCCCAATGGCGAATTTTGGGCTCCATCGCCCGGATCGTCTTCTGGTCGAAATGGCGCATCAGCGCCATGCGAAACGGGAGGTGATCCGGCGGATCAAGATTCAGCGGGATCATCACATAGGGGCTGTTGGATTTCGGGATATCCAGTTCGCGATTGGAAAAATGCGTGGTGTCCCGCAACACCTTTTCCATCAGATCATACCGTGTAACGACCCAGTGCCCGCCGTTGCGCGGCGTATAGAAGATGTCCGGCGCATCCCTGTGCAGGGTCGCATAGCCCTTTTGCAAATCTGTCTGGAACCGTGAGTCGTCAAAGTGGTCAAAGTCAAAGATTTGCTCATCCTTGACATAATCCGGAACCTGATCGCGTAATTTCGCATTGGCCATGATGCTCACTCCTTGCACATGTTATGATTAAAGGTGTCCGGCGCTGCTGTGGTGGCGGCGTCTTCGAGGATCAGATCGGCCCCGCGCCAGGCAACGGCCATCGCGGGCGCCTGGGTGTTGCCAGCCAGCATGAACGGGAAAACAGATGTGTCCGCTACGCGCAGTCCTTCGACGCCGCGCACGCGCAACCGTGAGTCCACCGGCGCATCGTCGCCCTTCCCCATCCGGCACGTCCCGCACGCGTGGTAATTCGCATAACCAAATTTGCGGTGAGCTTCGGCAAGCTCTTCGTCACTTTGATATTCGGGGCCGGGTACAGTTTCTTCAATCACAAAGGGCGCGAGGGCGGATTGCTGCACATATCGGCGTGCTTCCCGCATCAGTTCCACCATATGGCGACGATCCGCTTCGTTTGCGAACGCCGGGGAGATACGGGGCAATTCCGTCGGATCCGACGAGCGGATCATGACTGTACCGGACGCGGAAGGCCGAAGCATATAGGCGCAGATATTGAGGCCACCGGCGGTTTCTACCCGGGGCTTCGGGCTGTTACGATCGAACGTATAAGGAGCGATCAGAAACTGGCTGTCGAGACGGGTGCTTTCCGGCAACAACCGGAACCAGGCCCCGATTTCATAGGCGGCGCTCGTCATGGGGCCCTGACGCCCCAGGAAGTACCGGGATGCATTCAACAGGAGCCGCCAGCCCTGATACTGCCGGTTCTCTGAATCCTTGTCGCGCACGCGCCATTGCATAACGATGCCGCGATGCTCCCGCAGATTTTGCCCGACACCGGGCAGGTCTTGCACAACATCAATGCCGAGCGCCGTCAGGTGCGATGCGGACCCGACACCGGATCTTTGCAGAATGGCCGGCGTCGCCAGTGCGCCCGCCGCCACGATGACTTCGCGGGTTGCATGCCAGGCTGTCTCCGCGCCTTCATGCTTTCCCGATATTCCAGTGGCCTTCTTTCCCGTGAAGAGAATTCTGTCCACGGTGAACCCGGTCGCAACGGTGAGATTTGGGCGATGGCGGACGGGATGCAGAAACGCCGTCGCCGCGCTTTCACGTTGACCCTTGTGAATAGTGCGCGGCGCATAGCCGATACGTGCCTGATCGGAGGGGTCGTTCACATCCGCGCATTTTACATAACCCAGTTGCGACCCTGCCTCGATGATCGCTTCGGTTAACGGGCTACGATCTGTCGGCATCGTTATATGCAGCGGGCCGTTATCCCCGCGCGTGGCGTCCGCGCCAAGCTCGTGGTTTTCCAGTTCCCTGTAGGCTTTGGAAATATGAAGCCAGTCCCAATCTTCCCCGGCCAGTCCCGCCAGTTCTTCATAGTCCGCCGCCTGCCCGCGGACATACATCATGCCATTGATCGCGCTGGACCCCCCCAGCGTCCGCCCTCTCGCCCAGAACTCGCCAGCATCGTTGGAGGCATGCTCCGGCTCGGTCATAAATGGCCATATCAGCTTCAGATCGCCAATGATTTTGGCCAATCCGCGCGGCATTTGGATGAAGGGATGGTCATCGGGTCCGCCTGCCTCGACAAGCAAAACCCGGTTTCGGGGGTCGGATGAAAGACGATAAGCCATGATGCAGCCGGCGGAGCCTGCGCCAACGACGATATAATCGAACCTGTTTTCCTGCGAGGGCATCATACAATCATCCACTTCATTGGGCCGTCAGTCCGCCATCCACCACCAATTCCGTCCCCGTGACATAATCCGCGTCAGTCGACAGCAGAAACGCCACTGCATCGGCGACATGGCCCGCCCGCCCGGTGTGGCGCATCGGTATGGAATTGGCGATGGTGATCGATTCCGGCGCGGCGCCGCTGCGGGCCGTATTCTGGATTTCCGTTTCGATCACGCCAGGGTGAACAGAATTTACCCGGATCCCTTCAGCTGCCCATTCTATGGCCAGCGCCTTGCTCATCAGCCGCACACCGCCCTTGCTCGCCGCATAGGCCGTGGTGCGGGGCATTCCCACCAGCCCGGCTGTCGAGGAAATGTTGACGATAGACCCGCCCTGGCCTTGTTGGCGCATCTGCCTGATGACCGCGCGGCACCCGAGGAAAACACTGGTCAGATTGACGTTGATCTGCCGCTCCCACGCATCCATGGCAAGATCCTGGACAGGCGCGAGGACGACAATACCGGCATTATTAACCAGCCCATCAATCCGGCCATGATGGTTGACGACCACGGAAATGAGCTGGTCCCACCCCTGTTCGCTGGTTACATCCTGCGCGTGGCCCTCGGCCACAAATCCTTCCGCGCGCAGACTGGCCGCACGCGCTTCAACCTTGTCCTTGTCGAGATCGGTCAGAATCAGTGTCGCGCCTTCGGCAGCGCATCGGCGGGCGGACGCAAAGCCGATGCCTGCTTCCGATGCCGCCCCGGTGACAATGAGCACGCGACCGGCAAGACGTCCGGCCCCTCCGTCCGATTTTATCCTGTTCACAGGCGCTCCTCCCTCAACTCCGGGCCAACCCCCTCAGGCAATGCTCATCGCACCGTCCGCTGCGATGCTGGCGCCGGTGATGTAGGATGCCGCGTCGGACAGCAACCATGCCGCCGTGGCCGCGATCTCTTCCGGTTCCGCCTGCCGGTCGAGCGGTATTCGCAATGTCCCCTTGAGACCGGGAGTGGATGCGCTGGACCGTTCTGCAAGGGGCGTTCGTGTCGCTCCCGGCAACAGGGCATTTACGCGCACGCCATGGGGGGCACAGTCGATTGCAGCCCCTCGAACCAATCCGGTTACCCCGGCCTTGGCGGCGCAATAGTCAGCGCTGTTGATCAGTCCTTTGGTGGCAGCCGCGGAGGCGACAGCCACGATCGCGCCGCGCTTCTGCGCAACCATCACGGCGGACTGGTGCTTCAGGCACAGGAACATACCCCGTAAATTGATTCCATGCCCCCGGTCCCAGGCGGTGGTGTCCAGTTCCCAGATGGATTGGCCCCTTTGGCCAATGCCAGCACTATTGACCGCTGCATCCAGCCCGCCAAAGCTGGAGACAGTTGCATCCACCATCCTCTTGACACTGTCTTCATGCATCACATCGGTGTGGACAAACCGGGCCTGACCGCCAGAAGCGACGATCTCCCCCGCTACCCGCCTGCCGCCCGCATCGTCGATGTCCGCAACCATGACCTGCCAGCCATCACGGCCCAGAAGAACAGCCGTGGCTGCCCCGATGCCGCTACCGCCGCCGGTAACGATTACGGCTTTATGATTGGCCGGTTCCATATTGACCTGATGGAAATCAGATACGTTCGATGACGATCGCCGGGGCAAGACCACCGGCCGCACACATCGTAACAAGGCCGGTAGAAAGGTCACGCCGTTCCAGCTCGTCGAGCAGCGTACCAATCAGCATTGCGCCGGTCGCGCCAATCGGATGACCGAGCGCCATTGCGCCACCGTTCACGTTCACCCGATCCTGATCGACCCCGAGATCGCGCATGAACTTGAGCGGGACCACCGCGAAAGCCTCGTTCACTTCGAACAGATCAATGTCGCCGACGGACATCTTCGCCTGATCCAGCACCTTGCGTGCCGCTGGTACCGGACCATTCAGCATCAGTGTCGGATCATCACCCACCGTCGTCACCGCCCGTATGCGCGCCCGCGGCTTCAGCCCATGCGCCCGTGCATAGTCCGGCGACGCCAGCAACAGCGCGCCCGCGCCATCGACAACACCCGAGCTGGTGGCGGCGGTATGAACGTAATTGATTTCCACATCAGGATAGGCCTGCCGCAGCAGCGATCCATAGCTGTTGCCTTCGTCGTCAATCACCCTGTCGAACATGGCCGGGAACGCCGGATTCAGCGCGGCAAGCGCCTCCGCCGTGGTTTGCGGACGCGGATATTGATCCCTGTCGAGTACGACTTCGCCGGCGCCGTTCAGTACGGGTATCAGGCTGCGGGCGAAACGGCCCTCGCGGATCGCAACATCGGTCCGGCGCTGGCTTTCCAGCGCCAGTGCATCGAGTTCATCGCGGCCAATGCCTTCGAGCGTCGCGATCAGATCGGCGGCAATCCCCTGATGCGGCTGGGGAACACGATGACGAAGATCCAGATTGCCCGAATCCATCATGAATTCGCGCGCCAGCGTGCGGGTATGCGACATCGATTCGACGCCGCCCGCAATCAGCATTTGCTGCGTCCCGGACATGATGCCCATGGCCGCCAGATTGACAGCCGTAACGCCCGAACCGCAAAACCGATCCAGGGAGAATCCCGGCACCCGATGGTCGAAACCGGCATCCAGCACCGCCATCCGCGCGAGATTGAGGCCCTGCTTGCCCTGTTGGGTATTCACACCGGCGATCACATCGTCGATATCGGTTACGGTGAAGGCCTGGCGGTCGCGCAGCGCGACAAGCAGGGTGGAAAACAGACGTTGCGGGTGAATGTCGGCAAGCGCACCCGCGCCTGCCTTGCCGATGCCGCGCGGCGTTCGCACCGCGTCAATAATCCACGCCTCGCCCACGCTATTCTCCTTCGGCCCGTCCAGATCACCGTATGGACCGCTTCCCTTGCGGGCGACTTTGATCCATATGTGCTATATACGAACTACCTGTACTTTTGCGTAACGGCTGTCAAGCGTGACTTGACCGGGTTGTCGAAGACCGGCAGTTCTATAATCGTACAATGTCTTGCACTTTTCAGGACGAAGGGGGATTTGTGACAAAAACCGCCAATATTCAGAGCGCAGGCAGCGGAGACGCCGCCAAACCCGAAGGGCGTTACCTGCAAAGCGTGGACCGGATGGGCGGTTTTGCCAAAGGCCTGTCGGTGATCGAGGCATTCGGACAAAAACGAAGCCAGATGACGATTGCCGAAGTTGCACGCCTTAGCGGCCTCGATCGTGCGTCCGCCCGTCGCTGTCTGCTGACGCTCGTCGAGGCGGGCTATGCGACGACAGACGGACGTTATTTCGAACTGACACCGCGCGTTTTGCGTCTTGCGCACTCCTATCTCTCCGCGCCATTGCCGCGCCTGATTCAGCCAACTCTGGATCAACTTGCTGACAGATTGCAGGAATCCTGTTCGGCAGCCGTGCTGGATTCGGCCGAAGTTGTATATATCGGACGCGGCGCGCATCATCGGATCGTCGGCCCGGGTTTGCACGCGGGGAGCCGCCTTCCGGCATTTTGTACGTCTCTCGGTCGTGTCCTGCTGGCCGCCTTGCCGCCCGAGCAGGCGGAATCCATCCTGAAAAACAGCGAACGACCAGCCATCACAAGCTATACGCTGACAGAAGTTCCGGATCTTATGGCGGAATTGAATCGTGTACGCATTGATGGCTACGCCATCATTGATCAGGAAATGGAAGTCGGCTCCCGCTCCATCGCAGTGCCCATCGTCAATATCGCAGGGCAAACGATCGCCGCGATCACTGTTGGCGTTCACGCCGTGCGTGCTGAAATCACGCGTTTGAAAGAAGAGATTCTGCCTGCCCTGCTCGATGCCAAGGAGCAGTTGAGAGCCATTATCCCCTGACCGCGCGTTGCCGTCCGGAAATTTCTCGATCCCACCCCGCAATAAAGTGTTGACCGCCCCTTTAACTTTCGTCAAATATCGAACGAACGTACGACAATTACACACTTTGCGGGTGTCGCGGCAAAAGGATCGACAGGGTGGCCGGCAATATCCTGACTGAAGACAGCGGTATCCACCGCCCCCCCCACAGGAGTGCAGGCTGGCGCAACTGGCTGGTCGCGAGCCTCCTCGCGGTGTGTTACACTTTCTCCTATCTTGATCGACAGGTCATCAGCCTGCTGATCGAACCCGTCAAAGCTTCGCTTCACATCACCGATACCCAGTTCGGATTGCTGCAGGGGATCAGCTTTTCGCTGTTCTATGTGGCCGCGTCGCTGCCGCTCGCCTGGCTCGCGGATCGCACCCGCCGCTCCCGCCTGATGAGCGCCTGTGTCACTTTCTGGTCGTTGATGACAATGGCGTGCGCGTTTGCGGGGAATTTCTGGCAGATGTTACTGGCGCGCATTGGCGTCGCCGCAGGTGAGTCCGGCCTGCCGCCGGCCGCCCTGTCGACCCTTGCCGAGCGTTTCGACAGCCGGCGGCTGGCGACGGCGACTTCCATGTTCATGCTCGCGCCGTTTGTGGGCGGCGGTCTGGCATTGGCGGGTGGCGGCGCGCTTTATGCGGCCGTCGGGCGCTGGGACCGTTCGGGGCTATCGTTCCTGTCCGGGCTGGCAGACTGGCAGTGGGTATTCCTGATTGTCGGGGCGCCCGGACTGATCGCCGCGCTGCTATTGCTGCTGATCCGGGACCGCAAGCCCGTATTCCAGAACCGCGAGGAAAAGGACAAGGGCGAGCTGTTGCGCTTCTTCCGGGCGGAGTGGCGCGTCGTAATCGTCTATTCCCTGGCAATAGGCCTGCTGATGACTGTTCTGGCCAGTTATGTCACCTGGCTGCCCGCGGCGATCATGCGCTCCAAAGGGGTCGATGAAGCCACAATGGGCACACTGTTCGGGCCGATCTATCTGCTGGCGGGCGCGACGGGGACCTTGTCCGCGGGCGTCATCCTGAGCATGTGGGGCGGCAGCGATCCTGCGCGCGCCGTGTTCCGTTACATGATCCTGATGCTGGGACTTTTGTGGCCGATCGCTACATTTGGCCTCCTGGGTTCGTCATTGTATCTGGAAATGGCGTTGATGGGTGTGGCGCTGTTCCTGCTGAGTTCGGTGACGGCGCTCTCGTCCCTGCCGTTCCAGTTTGTTACGCCGAAGCATCTCCGTGCGCAGGCGCTGGCCGTGATGGCCGCCATTGCCGCCCTGTTCGGTACGGGTATGGGGCCTATCCTGGCCGGCCTGACAAGCGACAATCTCCAGGGCGTTACGCACCCGATGTCGGTATCCTTGTCCATTATTGCCGGTTTGGTCATTCCGTGTGTGATCGGGCTGATTTTCTACGCAATGCGGCACCATGCGATCAGCCGTCTGGATCTGCGCTTCGCCACGACCAGAGCAGATGGTGAATAGCCTCGACCGCCTGATGGCGTTTGAAGAAATCCGGCAACTCAAGGCCCGCTATTTTCGCTATGTGGACACGAAGGACTGGGCGGGTCTGACCGGGGTATTTGCCCCCGATGCGATCTTCCGTCACCGTTACGGCGGATCGGTTCGGGACCCCCGGACAGGGGCATGGGACCCGCCGCTGCCAGAAGAAAGCATCACCGCAGGCCGGGACGCGATCGTCGCGCGCATTCGCGCCATAGTGGAGCATATCCACACCGTCCACCATGGCTTCATGCCGGAAATCGACCTGATCTCGCCGGATCGGGCGCGCGGCGTCTGGGCCATGCGCGACGAACTGCGTGACCGGGATGGTGGCCTGATCCTCTCCGGCGCCGGCCATTATCATGAAACCTATATACGTCTGCCAACGGGATGGGCCATCGAAAGCGCCGAACTGCGCCGTCTGTCGATCGTTCGTCCCGGTGACAGGCAGCCATAACGGGAGAGCAGGAATGGATCTGGGAATCGGCGGAAAACATGCCGTGGTGTGTGGCGGAAGCCGCGGCATCAGTCGCGCCGCCGCCTGGCGGCTGGCCAAAGAGGGTGCGCGCGTTACGCTCGTCGCGCGGACGGAAGCGACGCTGGAGAACGCTGCAACGGCGATCACCGAAGATACCGGCGCGTCCGTCGACTTTTTCGCAACGGACCTTACCAGCGAGGCAGGACGCGCGGCGTTACTGGCCGCTATTCCCGATTGCGATATTCTGGTCACCAACGCCGGCGTGCCGCAAACCTTCGAATCCTATCGGGCGCTGGACCGGGCCGCGTGGAATCAGTGGTTCGATGCGCATTTCTTTTCGGCGATGGAACTGATCTACGGATATGTTCCCGGCATGAGCACGCGCCGCTTCGGCCGCATCGTGAATGTCTCGGCGAACTTCATCAAATTTCCGCAAGTGGGCGTGGGTCATTCGCATGCGGCGCGTCTTGCGCTGGCAGGCGCGATCGCGTCGCTGGTGCGGGAAGTCGCGCCGTTCAATGTGACCATCAACAGCGTGCTGCCCGGGCTGGTCAACACCGAAGCGCTGCAACATGCATTAAGCCAGCGCGCAGAGGCGCGGAGCGTACCCTATTCCGAAATCGAAAATGAAGTGAAGCAACGCTGCGCTGCCGGACGGATCGCCGATCCTCAGGAAGCCGGCGATCTGATCGCGATGCTGGCGGCGGCGCAAATGGGCTATGTAACCGGCCAGAATATCGTCAATGATGGCGGCGCTTACCAGGGATTGTTCTGAAACGACGGCGGGGGAACATCGCCCCCGCCGCCACGAACAGCGAATTATTGCCCCTTCCATACAGGTTTGCGCTTTTCTGCAAAAGCGCGCGGACCTTCCAGCCAGTCTTCCGAATTGCGCAAGTCCCGCATGGCCTGGCAACCCCACTGCATGACCATCGCGTCTGACAGGGGCCGATCCAGACCAGACTGCATCGCCTGTTTCGCGGCCTGAATGGCCAACGGGCTGGCGATGCAGATTTCTGCTGCCCAGCGCCGGGCGGCATTCAATACGCCCTCCTCGCCAACCACTTCGGTGACGAACCCCATTTCGAGGCCTGCCTCCGCCGTCACGCGCTCACCCGTCATGATCATCTGCATCGCTCGACGCGGGCCGATAATCCGCGGCAGGCGATGCAATCCGCCGGCCAGCGGCGCCATGCCGATGCGCGCTTCCGGCAGGCTGAAGAAAGCGTTCTCCGCCGCCAGCACCACATCGCATGCGAGAGCAATTTCAAAACCACCGCCCAGCGCATAGCCGTTAACCGCTGCAATCACGGGCTTCTTGCCTTCAAAACGGCTGGTGATGCCGCCAAATCCCGAAGGCGGAAGCACCGGCGTTACGCCACTTGCCTGGAATTTCAGATCATTGCCGGCGCAGAAGGACTGATCGCCCGCTCCGGTAATAATCGCCACCCACTGGTCGGGATCGGCCTCGAACGCATCGAGCGCCGCATGACATTCCCAATGCGCCGGCGGGTGCAAGGCGTTGCGCGCCTGCGGACGGTTGAGCGTGATGGTCGTAACCGGCCCATCGCGCTCAACCTTGATAAACTCGGTGCCCATTAACGCGGCCCCATGCGCAACGCGCCATCGAGGCGGACATCCTCGCCGTTGAAATAGCTGTTGCGGCACATTTCCAGCGCAAGGCTGGCAAATTCCTGCGGGTGTCCGAGACGCTTCGGGAACGGGATGTTCGCGGCCAGCGATTCCTTCACCTGCGGTTTGGCCGTGGCGAACAGCGGCGTGTCGAAAATGCCGGGCAGAATGGCGTTCACCCGAATGCCCTCGCGCATCAGATCGCGCGCCACGGGCAGCGTCAGGCCGACAATGGCCGCCTTCGATGCCGCATAGGCGGCCTGCCCCATTTGCCCGTCTTCAGCCGCAACCGACGCCGTATTGACGATGACACCGCGCTCGCCGTCTTCCAGCGGATCGAGCGTCATCATCCCCGCCGCCGCCTGGGTGATGCAGCGAAACGTGCCGATGATATTGAGCGTTATCACCTTTTCGAACGCGTCCAGCGGGAAGGTCTCGATCGCGCCCGTTTCCCGATTGCGTGATGCGGTCTTGAAGGAATTGCCACGACCGGCGCAATTGACAAGAATGCGTTCCTGGCCGTGCGCCGCCCGCGCCTTGGCGAAGCCGGCGGTAACCGACTCATCGCTGGTCACGTCCACCTCGCACATGAGGCCGCCAATTTCCGCCGCAACCGCTTCACCACGTTCGCGGTTTAGATCGAATAGCGCCACTTTCACGCCCTCGGCGGCCAGTGCGCGCGCGGTCGCTTCACCAAGACCGCTGGCGCCACCGGTGACGACGGCGGAGCATCCCGTAAGTTTCATGATCAATCCTGTCCTTGTTGAATCAGCGCACGCGAGCCAGTCCCTTTGCCGCATCCTGATACTGCGCGCGGATCGCCGGTTTCGAAATCTTGCCTGAAGGGAGGCGAGGCAAATGCTCATCCTGCAGTACGATATATCGCGGCACCTTGTAGCTCGCGAGCGCGCGATCACAGCGTGCGATGATGTCGGGAATGTCGAGCTTGCTCTTGTCGCCATAGATGACCGCCATCGGCGTTTCACCGAAACTGTCGTCATTGGCGGCAATTACCGCAACTTCTTCAACCCCGTCGATCTCGGCAATCACTTTTTCCACTTCGGCGGCGGAGATATTCAGTCCGCCGGAAATGATGATGTCCTTCAACCGGTCGACGAAGGTCACATTTCCCGCCTCGTCAATGACGCCGAGATCGCCAGTGTGGAACCAGCCGTCTTTCAGCGCATCTTCCGTAGCTTCGGGGTTACCCCAATAGCCGCTCATCAGGGACGCGCCGCGAAATACAATTTCACCCACCGTTCCCGGCGGGGCCAGTTCGCCATCTTCACCGGCGATGGCGAATTCATTGAACAGCCCGCCACGACCACATTTTTCCGGCGCAACCAGCACGGTATCGTCCCGCGCGGCCCAGCCGCCCCCCGCCTCGGTGCAACCGTACGCCTGACGCAGGATGACCCCCTTGTTCCGCCAGGCTTCCAGCAACGACAGGCTGACGCGCGACCCGGCGATCTGGCCGAAATACAGGTTTGAGAGGTCCGCATCCCTGAACGTATCCAGGGCTGCCATCCGTTCAAAAAAGATGGGGACCGCCAGGATCATGGTAATTTTTTCGTCTACCAGCAGGCGCAGCGCACGTTCCGCATCGAACCGGCTTTCCATAAAAATACTGACGCCGGTTGCGAGAAACTGAAGAAGCAGCAGATAACCGGATTGCGAGCTGAACGGTCCAAGCGACAAAAAGCGCGCGCCCTTGCCACAGCGCGGTTCCATGATCGCGAATTCGCAAGCATAGGTCATCATGCCGCGCTGTGATTGTACGACACCTTTGGATTTCGCCGTCGAACCACTGGTGCCGATGATGAACATCGGCGCATCTTCTTCGACCATCAGCGGCAAATCCTGCCGCTCGCCTTCACGGAATGTGTTGAGTTCAGCAAAACTGCTCAGTCTGGCTGAATGTGTGTCGCCAACCGCTTCTGCAGCCACAGCCCGTCTGTCGTCGTCGGTAAAGATGAGGACGGGATCGAAATTCTCGATGGCCTCGGCAATCTCGGCCGCGCTCGACCGGAACGTCAGCGGTGTCCCTACAGCACCTATCCTTGCCATGGCGACGATCAATACCGCGTAAGGCAAGGAGTTTACCCCCACAGCCATGATGCGGTCGCCCGGCTTCACCCCGCTTGCCAGCAAATGATGACCGACGCGCGCCGACCAGTCGTAGAGTTCCAGATAGCTCACCGGGTCGCCATCGACACTGATTGCTACATTATCCGGGATATCCCGTGCCCACCATTTCAGGGCGCTGGCGAAGGTGAATGACATATGCCTACCTTGATTATTACGTGTATCAGAGCGTTTCTTCGCTGCCGAACAGGCCGGTGCTGCTCATCGTATCACCCGGGCCGCCCGTCATCAGCGACAATTTCGCGCCCGGCACCTGATTGACGGAGTCGCCCCGGATCTGGCGAACGGCTTCCGCCACCAGACCCATGCCATGGATAAAGCCTTCGGCCAGATCTCCGCCTGAGGTGTTAACGGGCAATTTGCCTCCGGGAACGATCAGATTTTCAAACGTGATGAACTCGCCCGCGTTTTCCACCGTGCAGAAACCATGATCGATCAGCGAACCGACGCCCATGCCGGTCATATTCTGATAAACCTGCGCAACATCCACATCGCCCGGCCCATAACCGGATTCCGCCCACAGGCGCGTGGCCACGCCAACATGGCCTGCGAAGCTATAGGGCCGGATATTCTCCTCCAGCGCACCGCCCCCCGCCAGCGTTCCCATCGGGGCCGATAATATATAGGCCGGCTTCTGCGCCATATGGCGCGCCCGCTCGGCGGACACCACCAGCACAGCGCATGCGCCGTCATTTTCCCGCGAACAATCAAACAGCCGATAGGGTTCAGCAATCATCCGCGAATTATCGTAGGTGGCGTCGTCCAGAACCGTGTCACGGCCATAGGCGCGCGGATTGTTCCGGGCATGGTAATAGGTCGCCTGCGCCATGGCTTTCAGCGTGTCACGCGGCACGCCGTGCTTTTCGATCATGCGCTGACTGCGCAACGCCAGAATTTGCGCCGGGGAATCCAGGCCGTTAACGAGATACTGCGCCGCCGTATCATCCTGCGCCACCATCACCCGCAGGCGCTGCGAACTGCTTTCTGCCATCGAGCGATAAACAACCACCGCATTCGCCTGGCCCGTCGCCACCGCCATCGCGGCGATGCTCAGCGCGCCGGGGATACCGCCACCATGGATCCATGCCAGCGATGCAAACCGCACCTCGCGCGTGCCCAGCGCCGACATCAGCTTCTGGGCATCGCTGCGCTCGGATGCATAGGAGACAAATCCGTCCACATCCCGGGGATCGAGGCCCGCGTCTTCGCACGCGCCAACGATGGCGCGCAATGCAAGTTTCAGTTCGGGATCAGGCGACGATCCGCGCTTGTAATAAGGTGTCTGCCCGATGCCGACGACGGCCGTCGCGCCACGCAATTTTGTCATCATGCCTTCCCTTCTGCTTGCGGGGCAGGTTTCCAGACGATGGAGGGATAGCCCTTCGTCTTTTCCGATGGCAGCAGGATCTCGCCAACCACTTCCGCGCCAATCCTCGGCTCCACGTCGCCACCTTCGAATATGCCGATCACCCGCGCACCGCCGGCCGCCGGGATTTCAACTACCGCCGTTACATAGGGCACATCTTCGCGGCGTTCGGAAACGCGGTCGAAAGCATAATGGCTGCGGGTCCAGGTGAAGATGGTTCCACGGGGTTCGAGCGTGGACCATTTCAGTTCGAAGCCCCCGCATACGGCGCAGCGAAAATGCGCTGGCCACATCCAGGTACCGCAGGATGCACACGCCGGAAGACAGAATTCTCCGCGCTCCAATCCACGCCAATACTCATCGTCGGCACCAATTCCGCCAGTTATTTTCACCGCTTCGAACTTGTATCCCATGCCGATTCCTTTTGACGCGCCGGGTCCGGACCAGGATCGGCGGCGCTCCGTGCGGTCATTTATCGAACGTTTGAGCGATATAGCGCCCTGCTTTTCATCCTGCAATCAGCTTTGGCCCGCCCGGTCGCGATATTCGGCCACGATCGGGAGAAAGCTGATCCCCTGGTTGAGGCCGGAAGCGGTCTGTATCGGTCGCTCCGGGTCGAGCCGGAGGCTGCTGTAACGCGCGAAAATTTCTTCCAGCGCCACCCGCATTTCAAGCTTCGCGAAGAAGGACCCCACGCATCGATGATTTCCGGCCCCAAAACCAAGATGCGGATTCGGCTTGCGGTCGGTGCGGATTTCATCGGGATTTTCAAACCGCGAGGGGTCGCGATTAGCTGCGCCGAATGCAATCAACACCTGATCGCCAACTTTAAGCGCGGTTCCGCCCAGTTCAGTATCTTTTACAACCTGACGCCGCAAATAGGTGGAAGGCGAAGAAAAGCGGACGGCATCTTCAATCATCGGGTCCATGAGGCTGGCGTCGTCGCGCAGGCGCTGCGCGTCGTCGGGATGTTGTGCGAGCCACCAAATGAGAGTCGCCATTGCAATAGCAGTCGTATCGAAGCCACCAACCAGAAACAGACGCACCATCGAAACCTGCTCGTCCAGTGTCAGGGGACGACCGGACACCGTTCCCAGCACGATCGACGAGAGCAGATCATCGTCCGCGTCGGTGGCCGTTTCCTTGCGGGCTACCAGTATTTTTTCTACATAACCGGTCAATTTTTGGGCAGCGCCGGTGCGCTGGCCTTTTGCAACCTCATCGTGGAGTTCGACGACAAGCGCATCAAGATATGCGGCGTCAGAAGATGGCAGGCCCAGCAGGCTGGCGGTGGCCAGCACCGGCAAAGGCCGGGCAAAATGTTCAACGAAATCGAAATGCGTTTGATCGCCAATTTTGTCCAGCAGACCACGAACAATCTCCCGAACGGCGGGCTCGCGCTGGCGAACGGCCTGCGGCGTCAGAAACGGCATCAGCAACGCGCGGTAATGGCGATGTTCCGGCGGGTCGACCTCCGCCGGGATATGCGGGCTGCGGATCCCGGTCGGTGGCGGCACGGTGATCCCGTGCCCAGAGGCGAAGACATCAGGCGTAGTCAACGCCTTCATCACATCTTCAAACCGTGCAACCGCGTGATAACCTCCATAGGCCGGCACATGGGCAAGTCCTTCGGCTTCCCGCATCTGCGCCCAGATCTGGTCGGCGCTATCACGGGCGCCTGGCGCATGCACGTCCAACTCTATGGACGTCCTGCTCGCCGCTGAGTTCCTGGACAAGTCAGCCCTCCATGGTCGGTAAACGCACGAATGTCCTATTTCGGTACATTGCGATGTCATGGTCTTTCTGTCAAGCGCGGGCATGCGCATGCAGTGACTCGACACTCGCCGACACACATTTTAGTCGAGACGTACGATTTTGCCTCATATGTGCAATAATCGCTGACAGATACGGAAAAGAACGCAACCCTGCTCATGGATTCATCTTCTCACTCCCCGCGTCATCACACTGACGGACCTCCACCGGAACAGCAGTGGGAACCGATCCCGGATTCCGGCGAGTTCATTCTTGCCAACGGGCCCTTCTACCAGACCCGAAACAATCTTGTGCCGGGGGAGCCTATCAGGTTTGGCTTCCGTGTTACGCGCCAGCATTGCAATGGCATGGGTGTTTGCCATGGCGGCATGCTGGCGACGTTTATCGATACGGCCATGGCGCGCGGACTGCTGGCGACCGGCGGTCTTTCGGCGAATATACCCACCATCAGCATGACGCTGGATTATCTGGCGCCCGCCGCGCTCGGGGACTGGATCGAAAGCCGCATCACCATCTTGCGGCGGGCCAGAACGCTGGGATTTGTTCGGGCGACGTTGCAGAACGGTGGTGGCCAGATCATGCGTGGCAACGCAGTCTTTCGGCAACGCCCGCTGGAGGACAAGGGAGCAGACTGACGCTAGACACCCTGTAATGCGGCCTTGATCTCGGCGGGATAAGAGGGGCGCCCCAGATGCATGCCACCATCGAGATGCACCATATCGCCGGTGGTGGCTGTCGCTCCGCAGGCGAGCCATGCCACGGCATCCGCCACCTCGGCGGGCGTTACGCGGCGGCGAAGCGGCATGGCCCCGTCGATCACGTCACTGACCGCTTGTGGCATTTCCGGAGCACCAGGCACTGTCGCAACCGGTCCGGGACAAACTGCATTGATGCGGATAGGACGCTCCGCATACTCCAGCGCGGCATATTTCACGAGCGTCTGCAACGCGGCCTTGGCGCATCCATAAGCGAAATAGCCGGGCCAGGGATTCGTGGCTGCAATGGAACTCATCAGCACGATGCCTCCCCCCGGTTTCATACGGCGCGTCACATGGCGCACGAAATATACCGCGGCCGTATAGTTGAGCGCCATGCACCGCTCGAATTCAGCGTCTCCGATCCCGTCAATCGTGCCGCTGACACCTTCGCCCGCGGCCAGGACCGCGACATCCAGATCGCCCTGCCCAACACGTACGGCTTCGGCCACAATGGCTTCCACCTGGTTTTCCATCGTCGCATCACACGCGACCGCAGTTCCACCGATCTCGTCAGCGAGAATGGCCGCACGCTCCAGCCGTCGTGCCCCGACCGTCACATGACCGCCCATCGAGGCCAGACGCTGCGCAGTCACCCATCCGGTGCCGCCCTCTACGGATGCGCCAGGGACCAGCATATTCAACCCGGATCCCATTCGCCCCCCTATCGAAGATCAATTATCGGCCATATGAACTATAATTTAACGCATTTGGACTGCCGATCTCTATTGGCACAGGCAGGGCCATACTGACGAAAGGAACTGGCATTGACCGGGATTGAAGGTACTCCGCCATCTCCGCGGACTGGTGAAGATCGCTGGGAACAGTTGGAGAATGTTGGTCCGTTCACGGATTATGTCGGGCCATTTTTTGTCCGCCGCACCGGTCTCGCTGCCGGCGAACCGCTCCGTCTGGGTTTTCGGATAGAACGCCATCATTGTAATCCACGGCTGGTTTGCCATGGCGGGATGCTCGCGACGTTCGTGGACCTTTGCCTGGCGCGCGGCCTGCGGGAAGCTGACGGAATTGCAGGCTCCGTTCCGACCATTAACATGACTCTCGATTATCTCGCACCCGCGCCACTGGATAGCTGGATCGAGAGTCGTATCTCGGTCATGCGGCGCACGGCGAAAATGGGCTTCCTGGAAGTCATCCTGCATTGCGCGGGTGAACCGGTTGTGCGCGGCAGCGGGATCTACAAGCGCGCACGCCCCTTTTGACCGGATTTTCGCCGGACGGTTTTTGACGAAAGGCGATGTTCCGGTCCGATCACCGATTCCATCGGTATTGGCGGCGCTTGCTTGACAAGATCGAAAAAATGCCTAAGTGATCCTATATAGTACATGAGATCGTTTATCGCACGATTTTTTACATTTCTGATAGATCCCCGGGTGAACAAACCCGAGGCTCTTGAACTGACGCCCGATGATAAACCTGACACTGTGACGGGTCTGGGGACTATATGATTGACGAGTTGAAGAAACTTGAAGGATTCCGGCACGAGGTCAGGGGCTGGCTTCAGGCCAATTTGCCAGGAGACTGGCAGGTCAAAATGACCGGCGCGTCCGAAGAGGATCATGTCGCCTTCCAGAAATTCTGGTTCCGCAAGATGATGGAGGGCGGCTATGGCGCGCCCCATTGGCCAGTTGAATGGGGCGGCAGCGGCTTTTCCTTTGCGCAACAGATTATCCTGTACGAGGAAATCGCTCGTGCGGGCGCACCGCGCCTGATCCTTTATTTCATTGCGTTATATCATGTTCCGGCAACCCTCTTGACGTGGGGAACAGATGCGCAACGGCAACGGCATCTGCCATCGGTGCTGGGTGGCGATGAAATCTGGTGTCAGGGCTTTTCCGAGCCCAACGCCGGTTCCGATCTGGCAAGCCTGCGGTGCCGGGCTGAAAAACGCGGTAATCGCTACATCGTCAACGGACAGAAAACCTGGTCCTCCAATGCCCATCATGCGCGGTATTGCCTGCTGCTCACCCGCACGGATCCGCAAGCGACGAAAACGCGCGGGATTTCCTATATGATCCTCGATCTGCAAACACCGGGCGTATCGTTGCGTCCGATCCGTCAGATCACCGGCGCATCGCATTTCAACGAGATCTTTCTCGACGATGTGGAAATCCCCGAAGAAAACCTCATCGGCCCCGAAAATGGCGGCTGGGCTGTCGCGCAATCGACCCTCTCTTCCGAACGTGGCCTTACCATCCTGGAACTGGCCGAACGCATGCGTCATGGCTTCCAGATGCTGGTGGATGCGGCGCAATCGCCCGCTCCCATGGGTGGACGGCTGATCGACGACGATGAAATCCGCCGCCGGCTGGTAGATATCTACGCCCGTATCCAGGCACTGCGTGTGCTGGTCAACAATATGCTGACCCGGGTGCTGGAAGGCGTCGGCGCCGGTGTCGAGCCTTCTATCATCAAGGTATATTACAGCGATCTGCTGCGCGATTTCACCGAACTTGGCGTAACGCTCGGCGGCCCGCAGGCCCAATATCTGCAGCCCGTTCTGATGGGTGGCGGCAATGAAACGGGCTACTGGATGCAGGATTACCTTTACTCCTGGGCCTGGACGATTTCGGGCGGCAGCAGCGAAATCCAGCGCAACATCATCGCGGAACGCGCGCTCGAATTGCCGCGCGAACCGAGGCTGGCAAAATCGGCCTGATAACCGGTATCGACAGGGTGGAATGAATGGAATTTGGCTGGACAGATGAGCAGGTCGATTATCGCCGCCGGGTACGTGCGGCGCTCGACGAACTGCTCCCGGACGACTGGGACGAAAAATATGTCCCGGAAAGCTATGCGTCGGATTTGCAGATAGAGTTTTCGCGTGAATTTTGCGCGAAGCTGGCGGAGCGCAGCCTGCTGGTCCCGCACTGGCCGTCGGAATATGGCGGCAGCGGCAGCAAGGACTGGGACCATTTCATCCTTGGCGAGGAAATGAAGGCGGCGGGTGAGCCGCGCGGTCCGCAATATATGAATGTCAACTGGATCGGCCCGACGCTGATGCGGTATGGCACCGAAGAGCAAAAGGCGCAGCATGTCCGCGGTATCGCCACCGGAAAGATCATCTGGTGCCAGGGCTTTTCCGAACCGAACGCCGGCACGGATCTGGCCGCATTGCGTACGCGCGCCGAACGCGATGGCGATCATTATGTGGTGAACGGGTCCAAAATCTGGACTTCCTACGCACGGAAAGCCGACTGGTGCTTCCTGCTGGCGCGCACCGGTCCGGCCCGCAAGGATATTTCCATCCTGCTGGTTCCCATGGACACGCCGGGCATCTCGGTCACATCCTTTCCGGGAATCATCAAGGACGGGCACCTGAACGAGGTGTTCTTCACGGATGTACGCGTGCCCGTGGAAAACCGCGTCGGCGAGGAAGGCAAGGGCTGGGAAATCATCACCCATGCGCTGTCCTATGAACGGGTAGGCGTGCCGCGTTACCATGTCGGTCTGGAAGCCCTGAAGCTCGCGGTTGAGCAATTGCAGGAAGAAGGCCGTTTCGACGCGGTGGCGAAGGCGAAGGCCGGCATGATCGCCGCCCGGTTCGAGGGTGCGCGGATGCTGACCTATCTGGTGGTCGATCAGCGGGTCAAACATATGCCACCTAATACCGACGCCAATATTTCCCGCATCTGGTCGCTGGAGGCCGTTGTCGATCTGATGGATTTCCTCGCCGAATTCGTCCCCGACGCGCTGGCCGGCGGCAATCCGTTGCTCGAGGATTATTACCGCATCAATATTCCGGCCGGGATCACCGGTGGAACGAATGAAATTCAACTGGACCTGGTCGCCCGCAACGGCCTGGGCCTGCCGAAAGGCTGACCGCATGGACTTCCAACTGACCGAAGATCAGCAGGCGCTGGTTGCTGCCCTTCAGCCCATATTACAGGATTTTGCGGAACTCCCGCAGTCGGAGCGGTTCAGCTACGCATTCTATCATGCGGCGCTGCAGGATGTGCTCGCCGAAAGCGGATTCCTGGATGCCGCCCATGATATTGGCGCGCTGGAAGCGGCACTGGTGGTAGCGGAAGCCGGAAAACTTCCGGTAATGGTGGAAACCTCGGGCACGGCGCTGGTCGCGCCGATGACCTGCCCGGAGGAACGCCTGCCTGGTCCGGTCGCGCTGGTGGATGGCCGTTTCCCCGACAGGGCGCACCGCAATCTGCCCATCGCGCGCACCGCGCTCGTTGATCTGGGCGAAGATGTCGCTGTGCTCCAGATTACGCCCGGAATGGTGACACCGGTCGATAGTATATACGCCTATCCCTATGGCCGTTTCGTCACCCGGCCAGACTTTTCCGCCGCCCGTATCTTGCCGGGCCGGGGGCATGCGATGCGCCAGTGGTGGCGGATCGCTATTGCGCTGGAAATCGCGGCGGCTTCCACCGCCGCAATCGATTTCACCATAGATTATGTCACCCAGCGCAAGGTGTTCGGACGGCCCGTCGGCTCGTTCCAGGCAGTCCAGCATCGCCTCGTCCAGTGCAAGGCGTTCGCCATGGCGACCCATTATCTGGCGTTGCGCGCTGCATGGAGCCAGACGTCGGTGGACGCGGATTTCGCCGCTTGCCACGCGCAGCAGGGCGTCAAGAAATTACTGTTTGATTTCCATCAGTTCCACGGCGGCATGGGCGTGACCACGGAACATCTGCTGCACTTCTGGACTTACCGGATAAGGGCGCTGCAGGCAGAAGCTGGCGGCGTATATGCGGCGGGTCAAACGATTGCCGATCAGCTTTGGCCGTCATCGCCCGGTTCAAGGGAATCAGAATCGCACGTTCGGGCCGCATAAGGGTGCAATGATGGAAGAAACCGGAATCCAACTCGGAGAACTTCGCGAATCCATTCGCCAGGTTCTGGACGAACATCACCAGACGCGCGGCGACGATATTCCCGGCGAAGATGGCCGTCCGCTCGACAAGGCACTGTGGGCGCAAATGACCGAACTCGGCTGGTTCGGCCTGGGAATCGGCGAGGAATCTGGCGGACTTGGCCTTGGAGCAGCCCATGTTGCGGTGCTGCACGAAGAACTGGGGCGCAGCCTTGCCTCGATTCCGGCTACAACGACATTGCTGGCGGCAAGCCTCATCACCCTTGCGGGTTCACCGCAGCAGCGCGCTGATTTGCTGCCGCGCATCTGCCGCGGCGAACTGATGGTGTCGATGTTGCTGCCGTCGGGATATGGCGGCGCACCTGCATATGGCGCCGAAGGACTCAGCGCTACCTATGAGCATATCCCGTTCGCCGACAGCGTGGATTTGTTCCTGTTGCCCTTTACCCAAGGCGATGGCGGGCTGGCATACGCCATATTGCCGGCTGGCACTCCGGGGGTTGTGGTCGAACGCCGGACAGTCATCGATCTGACACGCCATCTGGGCGAAGTTCGGCTGTCAGGTCTTGATCTGGATCATGGTTCGATCATGCCGGTCACCCCGGAGCAGTTGGCAGTTATGCGGAGCCACGCCGACATTGCCCTTGCATCCGATGCTATTGGTGGCGCCGCCGCGATATTCGAACGGACGATCGAATATCTGGGTGTGCGTGAACAATTCGGGCGTCCTGTCGGCTCGTTTCAGGCGTTGAAGCATCGGGCGGCAAACTGGAAAGTGTTGCTCGAGGCATCTATCGCGCTGGCCCGCCATGCCGCGGACGCGGTCGCTTCCAGGGAAGCGGATGCTGAAGTATTGGCTGCCAGCGCCAAATTCTATTGCTGCGATGTTTATGCGTCCCTGTCCGGAGATGCGATCCAGTTGCACGGCGGCATCGGCTTCACATGGGAACATCCCTGTCATCTGTTCCTGAAACGGGCGAAGCTTAACCAGCAAATGTTTGGCGGCTCGATCGAGCATAAGGAAAGGGTCGCCCGACTGGCGTTCAATCCGGCGGCTGAACCTGCGCCGCCTTCCCTTATACGTAACTAAAGGAGCAGATCATGGACCAGGCTGTCAAAAAGCGCCCGCTAACTCAAGGTCAGATGCAACTGCTTGAACAGATGCCTGAACTGAAGGACTGCCGCTTTCCGGAAGTTCGCGATACGGTTCCCGCATCCAATTATGTCGACCCCGCCCGTTTCGACGCGGAAATGGACGCCGTATTCCGTCGGGTGCCGGTTATTGCCTGCCCTTCCGCGCTTTTGCCGGAACCGCGCAGCTACACGCAGGTGGAAATCACCGGCGTGCCGGTGCTGGTTACACGGAACAAGGAAGGCATCGTCAAGGCATTCGCCAGCGTTTGCCGCCACCGTGGCATGAAGCTGTGCACGTCGAACGATCCGGTGAACGCCGGCCGGCTGGTATGCCCCTACCATGCATGGACCTACGACATGGATGGCGCACTGATCGGGATGCCCCGCTCCGAAACCTTTCCGGGCCTCGACAAATCGGAACTCGGCCTGTTCGAACTGCCGTGTGTGGAAGCCGGGGGGATCGTGTGGGTCGGCATAGAGCCCAAAAATAATCCGGATTTCTCGAAAGTGCAGGGGGACCTGGAGGCCGATTTCAACGCCCTCGGACTGCGCGATATGGCGGTTTACGACCGCACCACCTTCAAGGTGGCCGCCAACTGGAAGCTGGTCATGGATTCCATGCTGGATTCCTACCATGTGACCCGCCTCCACAAGGATTCGCTGGCGCGTTTCTTTGTCGATTCCCAGAACACAATCGACCGGATCGGGCCGCACATCCGGAACGCCGCGCACCGCGGCAACTTCGAGAGAGAGCTGCTGTCGGACGATTTCGAGGAAGTGCGGAAGATCATGGTCTTCTCCTACATCCCCTTCCCCAACGGGATTCTCGTCGTCAGCCCCGAGTTTATCAGCCTCGGTATCGTCCGCCCGATCGCTACCGATCGGTGCGAAGTCGATTATTACATGCTTGTCAACCAGCAGCCGCAGGACGAAAAGACCGAAAACCGCATGCGCCGCTCGTTCGATCTGATGGGTCAGGCATTTGGCCGCGAAGATTATTGGGCAGCGGAAATGTGCGACTCCGGTCTGCGGTCGGGCAAGTTGAAGGAAGTGCATCTGGGTGGCATGGAGGTGCAGATTCGCATGTTCCAGAATGCTGTGACAGATTGCCTGACGGCGGCCGGCTACAAGGGCTGAGCGTCAGGACCGGTTCGACAGGACATAAGGGAGAAGATCATGACGCAGGAAGCAAAAGCCGTGCCGCTGGCACACCCGGACAAGCTGTTCATCAACGGTGAATGGGTGGCGGCATCCAGCGGCGATACCATCGACGTGATCGCTCCCGCCACGGAAGAAGTTTTCGTGCGCGTGGCCGCAGCCGGAGAGGAAGATGTCAACCGCGCGGTCGCCGCCGCGCGGGATGCTTTCGATAACGGTCCGTGGCCGCGCATGTCTCATGTCGAGCGTGCGGGCTATATGCAGGAAATGGCGCGCCTGCTCGATGAACGGGCGGCGGATATTGCCTTTATTTGGCCGAACGAAATGGGCGTTCTGCACAGCGCTGCCGAAGCCATGTCGGGGACGGTTAGCGGCCTCTACAGATATTATGCCAGCCTTGCGACGCGCTTCCCCTTCGAGGAGGAACACCGGACATTCTCCGGCGCGAAGGTTGGACTGCTCGTTCGGGAACCCGTTGGCGTTGTCGGCGCCATCATCCCGTGGAACGGCCCCATTTCCCTGATCGCATTCAAGCTGGCTCCGGCGCTGATTGCCGGTTGCACCGTCGTGATCAAGGCATCTCCGGAAGCGCCGGGCCATGCGCTGGTGATGGCGGAAATCGCGGAAAAGGCCGGGCTGCCGGCCGGTGTCATCAATGTGGTGACCGCGCACCGCGGACCATCCGAAGCGCTGGTGCGGCACCCGGGCGTGGACAAGATCGCATTTACCGGTTCGACGGTGGCGGGCAAGAATATCGCTTCCATCCTCGGCAGCCGCATGGCGCGTTATACGATGGAACTGGGCGGCAAATCCGCTGCAGTCATCCTGGATGATTATGATATCGAGACGGCGGCGCGCACCATCGCACAGCGCGCGCCCGATATGACCGGACAGGTTTGCGCGTCGTTGACGCGCGTCGTCGTCAGCCGCGACCGCCATGACCGGATGCTGGAAGCGCTCAGCGCCGAAATGGGCAAGGTGCGGGTCGGCGACCCGTTCGATGCTGCGACCCAGATGGGGCCTCTGGCAACGGACGTGCAGCGCGACCGCGTTGAATCCTATATCGCCAAAGGTAAAGCCGGCGGATTCACGCTCGGTACGGGCGGCGGTCGTCCGTCGCATCTGAACCGGGGCTTCTATATCGAGCCGACGGTGTTCGGTCATGTCGACAATAGCGCCGTCATCGCCCGGGAAGAAATCTTCGGGCCGGTTCTCAGTGTGATCCCGGCGGACAGCGAGGCGGACCTGATCAGCATCGCGAATGACAGCCCGTTCGGCCTCAACGCCTCGGTCTTCACCAATGATATCGACCGCGCTTATGCCGCCGCCCGCGAACTTCGCTCGGGTACGGTCGGACACAACAGCATCCGGATGGATTTCTCGATCGCCTTTGGCGGCTTCAAGCAGTCCGGTGTCGGCCGGGAAGGCGGAATCGAAGGCCTGCGGCCCTATCTGGAAACCAAAACGCTGTTGCTGGATGACATGCCGTCCCATCGCGCGAAGCAAGAGGCGGCCCAGTGATCAAAACGCGCATTACGGAAATGCTCGGCATCGCCGCCCCGGTCATCCAGGGCGGGATGCAGTGGGTTGGCAGGGCCGAACTGGCCTCTGCCGTCTCCAATGCCGGCGGCCTCGGCATATTGACCGCCCTTACCCAGCCGACGCCGGACGATCTGCGGCGGGAAATCGACCGTTGCCGTTCGATGACCAACAAGCCTTTCGGCGTGAACCTCACAATTTTGCCCACCATGACGCCGCCGCCCTATGCCGAATACCGGCAGGCTATCATCGACAGCGGCGTGAAAATTGTGGAAACGGCCGGGTACAAGCCGCAGGAACATGTGGATGAACTGAAGGCCGCTGGCGTCACCGTCATTCACAAATGCACCGCCGTGCGTCATGCCCTGTCCGCCGAGCGGATGGGCGTGGACGCTATCTCCATCGACGGGTTTGAATGTGCGGGCCACCCCGGCGAAGACGACATTCCCGGTCTGATCCTGATTCCGGCGGCGGCAAATGCCCTGAAAATACCGGTCATCGCCAGCGGCGGCTTCGGGGACGGACGCGGCCTCGTTGCGGCGCTGGCGCTTGGAGCCGAAGGCATCACCATGGGCACGCGGTTTTGCGCCACGGTGGAAGCGCCGATCCACGACGCCATCAAGCAGTTGATGGTCCGTAATGACGAACGCGCGACGAATCTGATCTTCCGCCCGTTTCGCAACACCGCGCGCGTGGTGCGGACCGGCGTTTCGGATGAGGTTGTCCGCATCGCCAGCGAACCAGGTGCAACCTTCGCGGATGTGGCGCATCTGGTGCGGGGCGCGGACGGTCGTCGTGCGCTTGAGACCGGAGATGTGGAAGCCGGCATCATCTGGGGTGGAATGGTGCAAGGGTTGATCCACGATATTCCAACCTGCGACGAACTCATAAAGCGGATCATGTCCGAAGCAGCCGATCTGATCGATCAGCGCCTGACTTCGCTAAGGCGGGCGGCAGACTGATACCCTGGCAACGGGCGGTGATGGCGACACTGTCCGTTGCAGTCCGATCACCTGATCAATCATAATATACAGGAGCTGCTGATGGTTGGGATACCTCGACCAGGGCCCTGATTGCAGACGGAACGATTGCGCCCGCGCCATTATGTTCCATCGTACCCGCATTAAATATGGTTTCCCTGCAGCGATAGCGACGCTGCTTTATGCCCTCAGGCACCATATGGCCCAATCCGTTCTGGCGGGTGGAAATGTCCGTCCAGGGCTGGAGGATGCCGTCTATCTCGCCAAGGGGAACTGGCTCCATCAAATGCCGCGATGGTGATGAAAGCCCGGCGGATTGCCGAGGATCCGGGTGCTGAACTGGCGGACGCAGACGAAATGCGCTGGCAATTGGGCCTGCCTCCCGCTGTGAGCACGAACCATCCGGCGCACATCCGGTTGACAAGCTGATATCAGCGTCTAAAGACAGTCTTGTTACAATAGTACGGTAATCGTACTTTAAAGGGGAAAGCTCATGTCCTTGACCAGCTTCAACACGCAATTACGCTGCTGCGTAGCCGGTTCCACCCTGCTGCTGACGGGTTTGGCAAGCGCCGCCATGGCGCAGCCCGTGGATGATTCGGCCGGCGCGCCGCAAGCGAACACAGGTTCCGCCGGGATGGAGATCGTGGTCACGGCGCAGCGCCGTTCGGAACGCCTGGAAGACGTTCCCATCTCGATCACTTCGGTAAGCGGCGCGGCGCTGGAAAACGCCGGCGTCACCCGGGTGGGACAGCTGCCGAGCATCGTCCCCGGTTTGCGTCTCGACCAGTCCGGCGCGTTTTCGCAGCCGACCATTCGCGGCGTCGGCAGCTCGGTGGCCGGACCGGGCCTCAGCTCGAACGTCGCCACCTATATCGACGGTTTCTACGTTCCGAACAGCCTGACGTCCGACCTCTCCTTCATGAGCGTGCAGAATGTTCAGGTGCTCAAAGGTCCGCAAGGAACGCTGTTTGGCCGTAACGCGACCGGCGGCGCGATCCTCGTCACCACCAAAGAGCCATCTTTCACCCCGACAATGACGGCGAAAGCCAGCTACCAGTCCTTTGACCGGCTGAACCTCGGTTTTTATGGCGCCACCGGCCTGACCGACAAGATCGCGATGGATGTAACCGGCTATTATGAGCGGGGCGACGGCTTTGTCAGAAGCCTGATCGACGACCATCAGGAAGCCCGTTTCGAAAAATGGGCAGTCCGCTCCAAGATTCTCGCGGAATTGAGCGACACGGCGAAGATCACCCTTGCCTATTCGCACCAGTTTTCTGACGATCCCACCTTCAATGCGAAAAACAGCTACAATGGGCTGTCTGCCGGTTCGGTCGTGCCGGGCGCGCTTACGCCGTCGGAACGCGGCAAGGTCGCCAACGATTATGAAACCGAAAGCCGGATCAATGGCGATGCGGTTTATCTGACGGGAGAGTTTGAGCTCGGTGCAGTTTCGGTGAAATCCCAGACGCAGTATCGGGACGAACGCACCTTCATCGCCAACGATAATGACTCGTCCTCTGCGGCAGTTATCCACTCGAACTACCGCTCGATCGACAAGTCCTTCACCCAGGAACTGAACTTCTCCGGCAATATCGCTGACCGGCTGGACTGGTTCGTCGGCGGTTATTATTTCTGGAACGATATCGCCTATCCGTCGGTCAATGTGTCGTTTCAGGGTGGGCCTTTCGTAAAAACGCAAGGGTCGGTCAACAAGACCAATGCCTATGCGCTGTTCGCCGACGGCACCTATCAGATCGGCGATCGTCTGTTCGTGACGGGGGGCTTGCGCTACAGCATCGAAAAGGCCGACTTGCACCTCGATATGCCAACGGACGGCATTAACGATGGCAAGGAAACCTGGAAGAGCCTGACGCCCCGCGCCGTCATCCGCTATGAAGTGGGCGACCGGTCCAGCGTTTATGCGTCCTACAGCAAAGGCTTCAAATCCGGCCAGCTACCGGCAGGCTCGAACCGCATCATGCCGGTCGACCCGGAAAAGATCGACGCGTTTGAAATCGGTTACAAGACGGCGCGTGCCGGTATCCGTCTCGACCTGTCGGCCTATTATTACGATTACAAGGATCTGCAGGTAACGGCATTCCTGTCGCCGGGGTCGATCGTTCGTAACGCTGCCTCGGCTGAAATCTACGGCGCCGAAGCCCAGTTGGCGGCCGATCTTACGGATCAACTGAGCGTTTCGCTGGGTGGCGCCTATACGCACGCCGAGTACAAGAACTTCGACACCGCCGTTGCCTATGTACAGCAGCCGTCCGGCTTCTTCGCTGTCCAGACGGTCGACGCCAGCGGCCTGACGATGCAACGCGCGCCCAAATTCACCGGATCGGCAGACGTGAACTACACGATGCCGTTGTGGGAAGGGCAACTTCTGCTGAACGCCAATCTTTATTACACCACGCGCATCTATTTTGATCCGGTCGAGCAATTCTACCAGAACAAACATGCGCTGCTCAATCTGCGGGCGACCTATACAACCGCAGACGACAAATGGGCGTTCTCCGTGTTCGGCACCAACGTGACGGACAAGAAGTACCGCAACCAGGTGCAGCCCGCGACGGGTGCTGTCCAGCAGGGCTATGGCGAGCCTGCGGCCATCGGCGTCTCTGCCCAGTTGCGGTTCTGACGTGAGGGCCGCCAGGATGAGCATTCCACAGTCGATCCGCGATCAACTCGTTCTTCCGGCGGTCTGCGCCCCGATGATGATGGTATCGGGGCCGGAATTGGTGACAGAAGCGTGCAAGGCCGGCCTGATGGCTGGCCTTCCCGCCCATAACGCCCGCGACGCCGACGAACTGGCCGATTGGCTCGGGCAGATCGATGGGGCGCGCAAGACGGCGCAAGACAAAACCGGAACCGGCGGAGGTGTTCTTGCGGTCAATCTGACAGCATCGCGCGCGGCGGAAGAACTGGAAGCCACACTTGCACTATGTGCTCAATATGATGTTCGCGTTATCATCAGCGCGATGGGAAACCCGCGCGACCTGACCGGGCGGGCGCACGCACGCGGCATGCTGGTCTATCATGATGTCACGTCCATCCAACACGCGGAAAAGGCGATAAGCGCAGGCGTCGATGGTCTGACGTGCATCGCGTCCGGGGGTGGCGGACACTCCGGGCAGATCAATCCCTTCGTGCTGATTCCGCGTATCCGCTCCATGTTCGACGGGACAATCATTCTGGCCGGAGCCGTTTCGAGCGGCGCCGGCATCCGGGCGGCTGAAATCCTCGGGGCCGATCTTTGCTATTTCGGCACGCGTTTCATCGCCACGCAAGAATCGCGCGCACCGGCGGCATACAAGCAAATGCTGGTGGAAGGCCGGGCAACCGATCTGAGCTTCACAAGCGACGTATCGGGTATTCGCGCCAACTGGCTGAACGCATCGCTGATGGCGCACGGACTCGATCCCGCCCGGCTACCGGTGGCATCCGCACCACGCAATTACGACCATTTGCCCGCAGATATACGCCCCTGGCGCGATATCTGGAGCGGCGGTCAGGGCATGGAATTGATTGACGACATCCCGACTGTCGCGGAACTGGTGCAGCGCCTGCGCACGGAATATGCCCTTGCCTGCCAACACCCCGTGTTCCCGGGTTGACGGGCCGAACGTGACAGCGAATACCATCACTCTCGCCGATCTCATCGGCAACGAACGCGAACCTTTGCTGACCCGAACCCTGGAAAAAACCCGGCTGATCATTTTCAACCGCCCAGACGCCCGCAACGCACTGACCCGCGACATGCGGCGCAATCTCGCCCGGCAATTAAGCCTTGCCGATGCCGATGACAGCGTGGATTGCATCATCCTGACCGGCGCGCATGGTGTATTCACCGCCGGTTCGGATATCCGCGAAAGCAGGGCCAATCCCGGCCCCTTGGTACGTCCTCACCCCGGAGAAGCCTTGCGCGCAACCGGCAAGCCGCTCCTCGCGCTGGTGGATGGTCCGTGTGTCACGGGCGGGCTGGAAATTGCCCTCAGTTGCACCTTGGTCATTGCGTCCGATCGCGCACGCTTCGCCGACACCCACGCCAAAATCGGCATTTTCCCCGCCTGGGGTCAGACCGCGTTGTTGCCGCGCGCCATCGGTTCACGCCGTGCCCGGCAAATGATGCTGACGGGAGAATTTATCGATGCTACAACCGCCAGGGACTGGGGCATCACGAACGAAGTGATCCCGTCCGCCGATCTGCTGGCGCGCGGCCTCGAAATCGCACGCGCCATATCCGCGTGCGACGCGCGCTCTGTTCGGTGGCTTTCCGACATCTGGCGGGATCAGGATGGCCTGGGCCTGGAACAGGCGCTGGTGCTCGAAGAAGCCGCTGTTTCACGGTGGCGCGCGAATTTGCCCCGTTACGCGGATCACCCGGACAATCAGGAGTAACAGATGCCCGCAATTGACCCCCAACGCTACAAGTGGATCAAGATCGACAAGCGCGATGATGGTGTCGCGACGCTGACACTGAATAACCCCACGAAGAAAAATGCGCTGTCCCGGCCCATGCACCGGGAATTGCAGTTTATCTGGGCTGATGTCGATATGGATGACGATATCCGTGTTGTCGTGCTCACCGGCGAGGGAAATGCTTTTTGCGCCGGCACCGACCTTGGCGTCCAGGATGCGGAAAACGAGGCCGGTCGTGTCAACAAGCCCATGACCGGGGCAGCGCGTCGCCTGTTCTGGAATATGCTGGACTGCGAGAAGCCGATCATCGCCAAGGTGCGCGGCCCGGCTTATGGCGCGGGCGTCAATGTCGCCATCGCCTGTGATATGGTGATCGCGGCCGAAGGCGCACGTTTCTGCGACAGCCATGTGCGCATGGGAATCGCCGCAGGCGATGGCGGACCGGCGCTGTGGCCGCTGCTGATCGGTTTTCATAAAGCCAAGGAATATATGATGACCGGCGAGCCGATCGACGCCGCGAAAGCTGCCGAGATGGGGCTGATCAACTATTGCGTGCCGGAAGCCGAACTTGATGCGTTCGTGGACGGCTTCGCCTGCAAACTGGCGGCGGGTGCGCCGCTGGCGATCAATTACAGCAAGATGTCGGTCAATCTGATGCTCAAGCAACTGACGGCCGGCGCATTCGAAATGTCACAGGCTTATGACCAGCTGACGCTGTACACGAAGGATCATGCCGAAGGCGTCAAGGCATTTATGGAAAAGCGCGCGCCCAAATTCACCGGGCAGTAAAAAGATTTTTGGGCGGAAGAGCCATCTTCCGCCCTGACCATCAAACCGCGATATCGGCCTTGATCGACGGATGCGGATCATAACCTTCCACAACAAAATCGTCGATGCAATAATCATCAATGGATGCGGGCCGGCGGCTCAGTCGCATGGTGGGAGCCGCGCGTGGTACACGGGATAATTGCTCGCGCATCTGATCATGATGGTTGGCGTAAAGATGCACATCGCCGCCCACCCAGATGAGTTCGCCGGGTTTCAGATCGGCCTGTTGCGCCAGCATATGCACAAGGGTGGCCGCAGACGTCCAGTTGAACGGCAGCCCGGCGAAGATATCGCAGGATCGTTGAAACAACAGGCAACTCAGTTCCTGCGTCCGACCGTTTACAAAATATTGATACACCATATGACATGGCGGCAACGCCATCTTGTCCAGTTCGCCGACATTCCAGCCATCGAACAACATCCGCCGGCTGCCGGGATTATGCCTTAACTGATCGACAAGCGTTGCGATCTGGTCATGCTCCCGGCCATCCGCATCCAGCCAGCGCCGCCATTGCTTGCCATATACCGGGCCAAGATCGCCCCATTTCCCGGCGAACACATCGTCGCTCAGGATTTTTTCCTCGAACGCTTCCTGCGAAATATCGGGGTCCACCGCCCGCCGATAGGCTGCAAGCGGCCAGTCGGTCCAGATGCGGACATTATTCTGCAACAACTCCTGAATATTTGTACGCCCGGTCAAAAACCACAGCATTTCCTTGATAGCCGTTTTCCAGTAAACGCGCTTCGTTGTCAAAATCGGCATTTCGCCTGTCGAAAGATCGAACCGCACCATTTCACCAAAAACAGACCGCGCACCCGTACCGGTACGATCCATACGGTCATCACCTTTTTCCAGCACGCGCGTGGCAAGGTTGCGATACTGAATATCTGCGTTGCTCAAGTTTATTCCCCGCTAAAGTTCAGAACGACTGCGGACGAACGTTGCTGCAGGTTTGGCGGGCCGGATCGCAAGGCGATCGGGACCCTCTGCGCCACATCCGTGCCAATCACCATACCCATGATCAGGGGTATTCGCTTGCCGGTTCCACTCCGTCAAAGGGTTTTCCGAAAAGGTTGACAACAAGATGTATTGCGTTCCCCTCCAGCATGGCCTGCCCAGAGAAAAAACCAGGTTGTCAACCTGCGGGTTTTGCCCGGCAACCGCCGCACCAGCAGCACTCACCTGCTTCTGACCGGGCGCGAATGTGGCATGCGACGATTTCCGACCCTGCGTTGCATGTCGACATTTGTAGCCCCGATGCCCCGGCACGACGCATATCGGCGATACTACTCTTGGGTATCGCCCGGTGCGTTTACGCCGGGGCATTAAATTTACCGACATTCCCGGCAACAGCGCATGAATCCTGCTGAACTGGTTCCCGCGCTGGCGCTGCTGGCGGTTCTCACCCGCGAATTACTGTGGATTACCGCAGTGGCGATGATGGTGTCCAATCTCGACGACCTGGCCGTGGATGTTCTGTGGGTTGCCGGCAAGCTGTTCCGCCGCAAGCACACCATGCCACAACCGGGCCGCGCAGGCGTATACGCTATCTTTGTGCCCGCCTGGGATGAAGCCGCTGTAATTGGCGCGATGCTGACAAGGCTGCTCGCAACGCTCGATCATCCAGATTACACGGTATTTGTCGGCGTCTATCCGAATGATCCCGAAACCGCCGCGGCCGTCGCCGCGGTGAACGACCACCGCGTGGTGTCTGTAACCACCGATCGTTACGGTCCCACCACCAAGGCCGATTGCCTGAATGCCATCTGGCGCGGCATGTGCAACCACGAACGCCAGCACAGCATGCGGTTCGATGCGATCATCCTCCATGATGCGGAAGATGTGCTTCACCCTTACGAACTACGGTTGTTCGACCGCTACATGCCTGCACTGGCGATGGTGCAGTTACCCGTTCTCCCGCTGCCCGATCCGCGCTCCCGCTGGATCTCGGGTCATTATCTCGATGATTTCGCTCAAAATCATGCGAAAGATATGCTGGTGCGCGCCTGGCTGCGCACACCTGTCCCCAGCGCCGGGGTTGGCACGGCAATCGACCGGGCGGTGCTGGCCCGGATCGCAGGTGCCGGCGTGGACCCGTTCGACGCAACCAGCCTGACCGAAGACTATGAAATCGGGCAGAAAATACACCGCATGGGCCTGAAAGGCCGCTTGATTCGCCAACGGGTAAACGGTGAACTTGTCGCAACCCGTGAATATTTCCCCGACACACTGGAAGCTGCGGTCCGGCAAAAATCCCGGTGGCTGACGGGTATCGCACTGTCGGGATGGGACCGGCTGGGTTGGCAGGGTAGCCGCGCCACCCGCTGGATGCTCTTGCGGGACCGCAAGGGATTGCTGACCGCCGCCATCGGCATGATCGCCTGGGCCGTCGCCGTGCTGACCGTCGGACAACTGGCCGTGCGAAGGCTCGCTGCCGAGAGCGCAGGGGTCGCGATGCCACCGCTGCTAGCGCCGATCGACATTCAGGATTCCCAAGAGGCTTGATTGCTGATTTACAGGTTTTCGCGATTGAGCGGAGGCTATGGTGGGCGTGAAGCGGTACGAGTTGA
>Ga0172382_10001405_pt1 | contig 43044 bp, 31 predicted proteins | sample Leawel138RmetaG_FD_122245 | JGI IMG/M metagenome (GOLD analysis project Ga0172382, IMG submission 122245) | Leachate microbial communities from a municipal landfill in Southern Ontario, Canada - Leachate well 138R metaG | ecosystem: Engineered > Solid waste > Landfill > Unclassified | place...
CTGGAAAGGTTCAAGGTTGGCGTGTCCACCACTGGCACCAACCCGGCTAACTTCACCATCATCAGCGGTACAAACTACATTCAGGCACCCGATGTTTGGACTGAATACACCTACAGCCTTGCCAATTACGCCACCAGTGAAACTGTTTATGTTGGAATCGAGTGTGTTTCGAACGACGCCTTCATCTTCTTCATCGATGATGTGACTGTGACAGGCGGAGACGATGCAAACGATCCTGGCATGCCGGTTGTGGCAACCGCACTGCACGGAAACTATCCGAACCCCTTCAACCCTGAAACCACCATCACCTACAGCGTGAAGGATGCCGGACCCATCAGCATCGAGATTTACAACGCCAAAGGCCAGTTGGTGAAAACCCTGGTGAATGAACACAAAGCCTCCGGCAATTACAGCATTGTCTGGAATGGTCGTGACAACAACAACCAAGCTATATCCAGCGGTATCTATTTCTACAAGATGCAGGCTGGCAAATACAGCAGCACCAAAAAGATGGTCCTGATGAAGTAATTCGTCAGAGTCATAAATCTCCAATTAAGCCCCGGAATTCTCCGGGGCTTTTTTATTCTGGCGGCCACCATATTAGAACGAGTCTGTTGCAAACCACCTCACAAAGCCCTAAGCTTTTATCAACCTTATGTTTAGCTTATGAAACATAAGGAATACCAAGGGCGGCAAGCAGGAAGGTTTATTCCCGTGTGCGCGCGCTCTTACCTCAATCTTGATTCCAGCGTCACTCGCCCACTTATCACCCTCCTGAGTCCCCCGATTCTGGATCGGGGGGAGCACGAAGATGACACAATCGGGAGTATTTTTGGAACCAAGAAGGAAGCAGGTTGGGAGGATGAGGATAGGAATTCTCATCTGGTTTTATGAGGGGATTTTTCGCGGTTTGTATGTATGCGAACAACCTGTTATCCCGCTTGCAGGAAAGCAAAAGTCAAATACGCTGTAAACTTGCATTATCCTTAAAAATGGATAACATATATATAGAGAACAATTAAGGGAGGAGAATTATCCATGCAAACAGACCAAGATATAGCGCGCAGCGTGAAATTGGAACCCATAGATGCCATCGCGGCAAAGCTGGGCCTGCAACCGCAGGACCTTGAACACTACGGAGAACACAAGGCAAAAATCCGCTATTCAGCCCTGGAAAGGATTGAGAAAAACCCCACCGGAAAGCTGATTTTGGTTTCCGCCATCACACCCACACCGGCGGGAGAAGGCAAAACCACCGTTGCCATCGGACTGGCACAGGCTTTGAACCAAGTTGGAAAACTCAGCTCCGTTGCCGTCCGTGAACCTTCATTGGGTCCGGTTTTTGGCATAAAGGGCGGTGCCGCAGGTGGAGGCTGGAGTCAGGTCCTTCCGATGGAAGACATCAATCTGCATTTCACCGGCGATTTTCATGCCGTGACAGCGGCAAACAACACCCTCGCCGCGCTTGTGGACAACTATATTTATTACGACAACGCGCTCAATCTCGACCCGCGGCGCCTCACCTGGAAAAGAGTGTTGGATGTGAATGACCGCATGTTGCGCAAAATTGTGATAGGCTTGGGCGGCAGCAAACAGGGCTTCCCTCGCGAAGACGGTTTCGACATCACCCCCGCCAGCGAAATCATGGCCATCCTCTGTTTGGCAAACAATGTGGATGAATTGAAGGAACGCATTGGAAACATTACAGTTGGCTTCAGCCATTCCGGAGATCCCGTACTTGTGAAACAGCTTGGATTTGAGGGCGCCATCGCCGCGCTTTTGAAAGACGCGCTGCAGCCAAACTTGGTGCAAACCACTGAAAACACACCCGCTTTCGTGCATGGTGGCCCTTTCGCAAATATCGCTCAGGGAGCAAATTCCATCATTGCGACCAAAACCGCGCTGCGTCTTTCGGAATATGTGGTCACGGAAGCTGGATTCGGCTTCGATCTGGGTGCTGAAAAGTTTTTCGACCTCGTGTGCCGCTATGGCAAATTCTGCACAGACGCGGTGGTGCTGGTTGCCACCATTCGGGCGCTTAAACTTCACGGGGGCAAGAAATTGAAGGAAATATCTGAACCAGACCCCGAAGCCGTCCGCGCTGGCTTGCCAAATCTGGCAAAACATTTGGAAAACATCAATAAATTTGGTATGAAATCCATCGTTGCCATAAACCGTTTTCCCACCGATACGGATGAAGAAATCAGAGTTGTGCAGGAATTTGTGGCTTCTCAGGGCTTTGACAGCTCTGTGGCAGATTTCCACGCCCAAGGTGGAAAAGGCGGATTGGAACTGGCACAGCAGGTCATCGATATGGTTGACAAGGAAGAATGTCGTTATCATGGGCTCTATAACTGGGAAGACCCTGTGAAGGACAAGATTTTCACCGTCGCCAACCAGATTTACGGCGCTGAAAATGTGGACTACACCGCCGAGGCAAAAGCTGACCTGAAAAGAATCAATAAATATGGATATGACAAGCTGCCCATCTGCATTGCCAAAACCCAAAAATCGCTTTCGGATAACCCGGATTTGATCGGACGTCCCAAGGATTTTCTGGTGACGGTGCGGCAGATTGTAATCTCCAGCGGCGCGGGCTTTTTGGTTCCCATCACCGGTGAAATCATGCGGATGCCAGGCTTGCCGAAAAAACCTTCCGCCCAAAACATCGACGTTGAGGGAGAAGGGAATATCACTGGCTTATTCTAAGGCATAATTAATATGCGGAGTTATGCCCCCGGAACCGGCTGAAAATACCGGTTTCGGGGGTTTTTATTTTCTGATGGGCGAAAATTTCATTGACAAATAAGCTGCTTTATATTTAGCATGATTTTTATAATGTGATTCCGCCTGGAGGATTTGACTAATGATCAGAGGCAATCTGCCTTTCTGGGGTAAAAAGCTGGGCTTATGCTTGGCATTTTGCGTGGTTTTTGGGCTCATTTGGGCTGAAGCGAAATCTTCATCTCAAATGGCAGTGTTTCAAAGTGGCACGAATTATAGCTTCAACTATCCGCGCGCCTGGAAGGTTTTTGATGGCTCAAACAAAGGCCCGGACTGGCTGGAAAGAAGCTTGGCGATGCAGGAAGATACACAGAATTCTTCCGAGTATACAAAGTTCATCCTGGACCGGGTTGACAGTTTGTATATCCGAGCTGCTTTTTTTGAAGACGACGCATCCAACTCCACCGCTTTCATAGTTTTAAGCACTGGTGGCCGCTTTGGTCCCAATGATGAATTCCAGCTTAAAAAACGTTTTGGCGAGCTGTTTTTGCCGCCAGGTTATAGCTTGGACAGAATCGAATCCGCAGTGGAAGGATTCAACTCCATGGAGCGCATGGTGATAAATGCCTCAATCAGGAATCCCGAATCCGATTCCGAAATTCATTTTAGAAGCGTCAACGTGAATGGTAATTTCCGTTCCTACACTTTCACGCTTGGCGGCAGCCGAGATGATATTTTGCGTTTGAGCTCAGTTTTGGATGCGACGATGAAGTCTCTGGATGAAGATATTCCCAGCGAAAAAGGCATCAGCGGTTTGGACCGTTGGTTGGAAATCATACTGCTCGTAACTTTTGCCCTCATGATAACCTGGCTTATAAGAAGGATAATGATTCAGAATTTCGTCTTATACAGACGCAGTCGGCGCGGAGGGGGGATGGGGTTTATCCCGATGTTTATCGTGGTTCTTGGAGTTTTGGTCGGCTTTTCAACCATTTTGGTTACATGTCAAAATCGCAAAACCATGAAGACCAGCCAGTCGGGTTCGATACAGAGGACAAAATAGGGAGTTTCTGAGGATAATTTAGGCTGAAAACGATAGATTCTGATGCCGGAATCGGCTCTTTGGGCATAAATTCCTTGACACTTCCGGCGGTTTTCTGACAAAGTATCTTTTCCATAAAACAAATACAGGCGGTTCAAGCATGCGAAATATCTTCATTGCTGGCAATTGGAAAATGAATAAAGATGCCCCTCAAACAGAGCAGTTTTGCGCGCAACTGCAAAACCATCTCCAAAAACAAGATTTTGGCAGGGTGAAAACCATCGTCGCGCCAGTGTATCCCTTTTTGTCCCAAGCAAATAGCATTCTGAAATCGGCGGGTGTGGCTGCTCAGGATGTCAGCGCCCATTCCCAGGGTGCCTACACCGGTGAAGTGTCCGCTTCGCAACTGGCTTCATTGGGCATAAAGTATTGTATCATAGGTCATTCCGAGCGTCGTCAATATCATGGGGAAAGCGATGCCCTCGTGAACGAAAAGCTGATGAAGCTGCGGGAAAATCGCATCACTCCCATCGTTTGCATTGGTGAAACGCTTGAGCAGCGCGAACAGGGAAAAACTCAGGAAGTGGTGATTTCCCAATTGGAAGGTTGTTTTCAAGATGTTGAACTGCAAAACGGAGAGGAGGTTTTGATTGCCTACGAACCGGTTTGGGCAATTGGCACCGGAAAAACTGCCACATCCGCTCAGGCGCAGGAGGTTCACGCGCAGATTCGCGCCTGGCTGCAAAACCGTTTCACAGAAGAGGTTGCTCAAAAAATGCACATTCTTTACGGCGGCAGCGCGAAACCGGAAAACATCGGAGAACTGCTGCGACAAAATGATATTGATGGAGGCCTCATTGGCGGTGCTTCCCTGCAAATCGAATCCTTTTGTGCCATGTTGGATATTGCGTTGGAAACTGGCGGAGGAAATTGAACTTTGATCGACCTTAAATTCATCCGAGCCAATCCCGAAATAGTGCGTCAAGCCATCAAAAACAAGAACGAAAAGGCCGATTTGGATGCCCTTTTGGAAACTGATGAGACCAGACGCCGCCAGCAACACGATTTTGACACCCTAAAAGCAGAGCAAAACCAGGTTTCCCAACAAATTGCCAAAGCCAAAAAAAGCGGCGCCGATGCCTCCGAAATGTTGGCTGAAATGGGCAGCGTGGCTGAGCGCATCAAGGAAATCAACGCCCAGCTTGTTAAAACCAATTCCCGCTTGGAAGAACTGCAATTGAGCATTCCAAATATCCCTCATCCATCTGTGCCGATTGGGTTTGATGAATCCGCAAACCGTGTAATCCGGGAATGGGGCGAAAAACCAAGCTTTCCTTTTGCCGCGCTGGATCATCTGGAACTGGCAGAAAAGAATGGACTTTTGGATCTGCCTCGCGGCGCCAAGCTCAGCGGGTCCGGTTTTCCAGTTTATACAGGTCGGGGCGCGGCATTGGAACGTGCGCTCATTAACTTTATGCTGGACAAACACATCCAGGATCACGGCTACACCGAGATGGCGGTTCCGGTTTTGGTGAACCGCAAAACCATGACCGGCACCGGACAGCTTCCCAAATTGGCAGAAGACATGTATCACGTGGAACAGGATGATTTTTTCCTCATCCCCACCGCAGAGGTTCCGGTTACGAACCTCCATGCCGATGAAATCCTGCGACACGATCAACTGCCTCTGAAATATGTGGCTTACACACCTTGTTTCCGCCGTGAAGCAGGTTCCTACGGCAGGGATACCCGCGGTTTGCAGCGCCTGCATCAGTTCAACAAAGTGGAAATGGTTCGCTTTGTGGAACCGGACACCTCTTATGACGCGCTGGAGGAAATGCTGGCAGAAGCGGAAGCCATTCTGCGCTCTCTGGGTTTGCACTACCGGGTTCTGGAACTCTGTTCCGGAGACCTAAGTTTCGCCTCCGCAAAAACTTATGATATTGAAGTCTGGGCTCCGGGGACGGGAAAATATCTGGAGGTTTCCTCTGTGAGCAATTTTGAGGATTTTCAAGCCCGCCGCGCCAGCATCCGCAAAAAGGATTCCCAGGGAAAACCTTATTTCATCCACACTTTGAACGGTTCCGGCCTTGCCACACCGCGCCTTTTTATCGCGCTTTTGGAAAGCTGCCAAAATGAAGATGGCGGTTTCACAATCCCGGCCGCGTTGGAAAACCACATGCCTCCTCTGGCGCATAAATTCACATGACGGCGAAAGCCATAGATAGGATATAAACCAATGGATAAGAGAGAGTTCGACTTCTTTGAACTGTCGAGGATATTGCTCAAAAATCGGAAATTCATCATCATTTTCGTGGCTGTGGTCAGCGTAGCGGCAGTGGTTTACAGCCTGCTGACACCGCAGATTTGGGAATCCAGCGCCAGCTTCTACGTGGTTGGAGATCAAAGTACCGGTCTGCCGTTCGACATCAAAGGTCTCAGCGGTATCACGGCCTCTCTTTTGGGTGGGGATAATACCCAAAACGCCGTAAACTCTATCTCTGCCATGAGTTCCAGGGAGTTTTCTGAAGATATAATCCGCCATTTCGACCTCATCAGCTATTATAAGATTACGGAAAAAGACTCTCTGATGGCGATGGACAAGGCTTTGAAAAAACTGCGCAAGAAAACCGTGAAGATTGGTTACAGCACAAACACAAGCCTTGTGTCAGTTGGCGCTCAAACGAAGAGCAAGAAGCTCTCGCGTGACATTGTGGATTATTATATTGCCAAATTGGATGTGTATAACCGGGAACAAAAACTCACCAAAGGCAAGATGAACCGTGAGTTTTTGGAAGACAGGGTGCGTGATACACGTGCGGAAGTGGATTCTCTGCTTCTGGCTGTGAAGGATTTTCAAACCAAACACAATGCCATCGACATCGAAACCCAGACGGCATCCCTCATCGGTTCCTACGCTGATGTGATTGCCTCCAAAATGCAGACTGACATTGAACTCGATCTGGCGCGTAAGAATTACGCTGCTGATTCCCCCGTCGTTGCGGAACTCAAAGCTCGCAGCGATGCTCTGGGCAAACAAATCAGAGAGTTGGAAGCCGGTGGTGGAGCCCTCAAACCGCGATATTTAATCGATATTGCCAGTCTGCCTGACCTGGGCACTCAATTTGCCCAGCTCAAGCTGAATCTCACCATCCAGGAAACGGTCTTCGAATTTCTCTACCCACAATATGAAGCAGCGCGCCTGGAAGAGCTTCGCGACATGCCGAGCCTGGATATTTTGGACAGCCCGCGTGAAGCGGGTATGAGAGCGAGGCCAAAACGTGCCCTGCTCTGCATCATCGCCTTCGGCCTGGCATTCGTTATGGCTGTGCTGATCACCCTGGTGAAAAACGCTTTCGAACAAAACAAACATCGGCTTTTGGAGAAAAAGCAAGAGCCCTGAACAGGGTTTGACAATGTTACTTAAACGGCTTGGTCCCAGCCTGTTATATGCAGCCTTGGCCGCGCTGGTGGTTTTTGCCGCGGCGGTTCTGCAGGAGCGTGAAATCCTGCAAATCGGCTTTGTGGGCGCTGTTTTGGCAGGTTGGCTGCTTTCCATGATAATCTTTGGATACAGCATGCGAAACAGCATCCTTTTCGCATCGCTGCTCTTTATAAAACCAATTCCTACAGCTTTTATATGTATGATGGGCATTCTTTTTGTCAGCCTGCTCATTGAATGGCAAAAAGATAAGCTCCAAAGTTTTAAGATTCCATATCCCATTGCTTTGAGTGTCCTGGTTGCCGTCTCTGTGTATGGTTTGATCCGCGGAAATGGATCTTGGTACACCCACCTGTATTTCCAAGCCACAGCCTTGGTTCCAGCCCTGCTTTTACTGATTGTCTCGAACAGCCGTTTTTCCAAGGATGATTATTTGGTTTGGGTGAAAGCGCTCGCTCTGATCGGCACTTTTTTGGCTGTGATTGGCGTGATTATGGCGCTGCTAAACCCCACTGAACGCTATGGCTCGCTGTGGATTACAGCCATGACCATCAATGGTTTCTACATCATTACCTTCTTTTTCGCCATCGCTCTGGGCATTCGCGCCGGCCGCAATGCCAATGGCTGGTTCTGGTTTGTTTGCGCGCTATTGATATTGATGGGTATGCTTTACACCTACACCCGCATCGTCCTGGTCTCGGTTTTTGCCGGTATATTTCTTTTGATGCTGAAGATGAAACGGATGCGCCTTCTTGGGATGGGCATCCTGCTTTTGGTACCCCTGGCAATACCTTCCTCAATGGTCAGCCGAATCGAAATGGGCATGGGTTTTGACTACTCCATCTTCATCCGTTTTGTGGCGTGGTATTACAGCCTCAAACAAATCTATCTCCATCCCTGGTTTGGAATTGGCATCGATGTTTGGAAGGAATGGTATGTTGGCGCCGCGCCAATGGATATCCTCTATGCTGAACACTCTCACAACCTGCTCTTGAAAATCTGGCTGGAACTGGGCGTTTTCGGGTTTTTGAGCTATTTCTATCTGATTGGTGCCATTTTACGGCGCTATTGGTTGAATGTGGTAAAATGCGAAGAAGGCAATTTCCATTTCGCCATTTTCGTGGGAGTAATCGCGGTTTTGATTGCCTGTCTCACAGACATTTTCATCCAGCAATACCCTGTGGCGTTTGCGTTTTGGATCCTGCTTGCCTTCATGTATCTCCACTCGCGCCAATTCATCCCCATGGAGCAAAAATGAAAGAATTTCAAAAACTGGTGGACATCGTTGCCAGTCTGCGTCACCCTGAAACTGGTTGTCCCTGGGACATCGAACAAAGTTCCCAGAGCTTGGTCCCAAATTTCATCGAAGAACTGCATGAAGCGGTGGAAGCCATTGAAGACAAAGACGATACAGCCCTGAAAGAGGAACTGGGCGATCTCATGCTGCACATTGTTTTCCAAGCCCGCATTGCTGAGGAAGAGGGTAAGTTCGATATGGTTACCGTGTTGGATGCCATCGCTGAAAAGCTCATCCGCCGCCATCCTCATGTTTTTGGTGAAACCGATGTGGATGGCGCCAACGCCGTCAAAATGAATTGGGAACGCATCAAAAAACAGGAAAAGAAAGATCGCATCAGCGTTTTGGAAGGCATACCCCGCTCTCTGCCAGCGCTCATTTACGCGCAACGCAGCCAGGAAAAAGCCGCCTCCGTGGGTTTCGATTGGCCAGATTTGCCTCCAATACTGGAAAAGCTGGATGAAGAACGCCAGGAACTGGATTCCGCCCTGCAAAACGCTGACCCGCAAAGTATCCGCGAAGAGATTGGTGATATGCTTTTCACCCTGGTGAATTTGGCGCGAAAACTGAATATCGATTCCGAAGCCGCGCTGAAGGAAACCTCAAAAAAGTTCCATCACCGCTTTCAATACATAGAAGAACACTACCGCAAAAATGGGGAAGACATCCATGAAGCAAGCCTCGCCGAGCTCGACGAAATCTGGAATCTCGCCAAAAAAGAGCGATAATTTTAAAACCCTGCGCCTCTACCTCATTTTGGGCAGCCTGCTCATTTTCACCGCTTTTGCGGTCTATGCCCAAATTCTGATTCGCAAAGCCAAACATGAACAGGAATACGTGCCCCGCATTTTTGCCCAATATATCGCCTACACAGATAAATATTTACGCCTGTCTGAACAAACCGCCCGCATGGTGGCTGAAATCACCTCAAAACGCTTCGAATCCCTGCAGGAACGCGATTTTGAGCAAGCCATCAGCAACTATATGCTCTTCGAATTTCCAGACCGGAACCCCATCCCCGTCATCATCGCAGACGCGGATTCCATTCCTCAATATTGGAACCGGGTGAAAGTCCCTTCTGATGTAGGCTACGACGATCTTTCCCAGGAAGACAAGCAAATCCTGGAAGAGGAAATGGGTAAAATGGACCGGATGGAACTGCGCGAAGGCAGCCGTGTCGTAAACCAAGTTTTCATCGCCAAACCCATATCCCTTGAGGATTTCATCCGGGATATCGATTATTCCGTGGTTGTGACCGACCGCGACAAAATACCGCTGTACTGGCGAAACGTGGATATCAGCGAAAACGTGGATTGGTTCAGCACTGATTCCAACCAACGCGCCCTGCTTCTGGAAAAAATGCAAACCATGGTGGAACTCCCGCTCACAGGGGCTTCCGAGCAGCTTGGCTACATCTATTTCACCGCCCCAAAATCCCTTTCCCGCATCAGTTCCCTTGTCATTTTGGAACTGCTGCTCATCGTCCTCATCGTCGCTTTTGGCACCTACGGCCTCATTTTGCTGCATCGCACCGAAAAAGACACGCTCTGGGTGGGGCTCGCGAAGGAAACTTCCCACCAATTTGCCACGCCCATCACCTCTCTTTTGGGCTGGCTGGATTACCTGCGTGAAACTCCGCCCCAAACCATGTCCAGCGAGGCTTATAACAAAATTCTGGATCAAATGACCGTGGATCTCGACCGCCTCAGCTACAACGCTTCCCGCTTCGGAAAAGTGGGCTCCCAAACCAAGCTCGTTCCATTGGAATTGCACAGTCTTTTACAGGAAATTGTGGATTACCACCAAGTCCGCATGCCTCATTTGAGCACCAAAATCGAACTCCATTTCATCTCCAAAATTCAGGGCATAAAAGTCATGCTGGATAAAGACCTCTTCAAATGGGCGATGGAAAATCTCATCAAAAACTGCGTGGATGCCATGACCCAAAAAGGCGGAAACATCTTCATAACTGCCACCCACAACAAGAAATACGTTTATGTGCACGTGCGCGACGAAGGCAAAGGCATCCCTCGCTCGCATTGGAAAAACATCTTCGACCCCGGCGTAACCAGCAAACAACGTGGCTGGGGTCTGGGACTCAGCCTGGCACGGCGCATCATTTCTGAATATCACCGCGGCCAAATCCGTGTGTTGGACAGCACTCTGGATGAAGGCAGCACCTTCGAAATCAGGCTGAACAAACCACTCAAGCAATAGGAGCCAGCCATGCAAAACATTCTGACAGCCAGCCAAATGAAAGAACTGGACCTGCGCGCCATCAACGAACTCGGCCTTCCCGCGCGCCTCTTGATGGAAAACGCCGGAAAAGACTGCGCCCGCATCATTTATGAACAATACCCTGAGCGCCTTAACGCGATCACCTGCGTTATTTGTGGAACCGGAAACAACGGCGGCGACGGAGCCGTAATCGCCCGCTGGCTACACAATTGGGGTCATGACGTGGCCATCGCCAAAATTGGGCGGGAAAAATCGAGCCCTGAAACCACGGAGAACTTCCGCCTTTGCGAAAAACTCGGTATTCCCATTCTCAACATCAACAGCGAATCAGACCTGCGTGAAAAGCTACTGCCCATTCTCAAACTTTCCAGCCTGGTGGTGGATGCCATCTTCGGCGTGGGTTTTCATGGACAGCCTAAACCATTGATGGCAAAGATTTTCAATCTGGTAAACGAGCGTGCTGAATTCATCGTTTCCGTGGATATCGCTTCCGGTAAAAACGCGGACACGGGGTCTGAAGAAACTGCCATCAAGCCCGATGCCACCCTCGTTATCGACAGCTTTAAATTTGGTCATTTTCTCGGTGATGGAATCCAATCCTGCGGAGATTGCCATCTCATCGACATCGGCATTCCGTCCTCCTATCACGATGAAATTTCACCAGCCCAACTCTTTGATGAAGAAGACTTTGAAGCTCCGAAACGCAAGCGAAAAAGCCACAAGGGAAGCTATGGAAAAGTCTATATTTTTGGGGGCATTCCCGGATACACCGGCGCTTCCGTAATGGCAGCCCATTCCGCTTTACGCGCCGGCTGTGGATATGTCTATATCCTTCATCGCATTGAACTTATGGCTGTTTATGCCCTCAAACTCACCGAAGCGCTTTCCCTGGCAATTCCTGAAACACCCAAAACCCAGATGCCCACGCAAAAAACCTTGCTCCACCTGCTTTCAGATGCCAGCGCGGTTCTCATCGGACCCGGTCTCGGACGCGATGATTATTCCCTGCGCCTTCTGGAAATTGCGCTCAAAAACCTGGAAATCCCGCTCGTGGTGGATGCCGACGGTCTGAACTTAATCAGCGAAAACCCCGGACTTTTACAATATATCAAACGCCCAAACGTCCTGCTCACGCCCCATTGGGGCGAATTTTCCCGCCTCTGCGGTGTTTCCACAGATGATTTGCGCGCGGATTGCCTCGGCCCTCTGCAGGATTTTGTGAAAAAACACCGCGCCAGAGTGCTCTTAAAAAGCCATTTCAGCATCTATCACGACGGCGCTCAAACCTTGATTAACACAAGCGGAAATGATGGTCTTGCCACAGGCGGCAGCGGCGACGTTCTTGCCGGAATCATCACTTCATTTTTGGCGCAGGGACAAGATATTCCCCTCGCCGCGATGAACGCCTCCTTCCTCATGGGTAAAACTGCCGAACTGCTTGCCCAAAAAAGAGCTACGGCATCCATCCTGCCCACAGATATCATCCAAAACCTCTTTGTGGAACCATGTTCCGACCTTTGGTGAAACACTTTTTAAATACTGGAGAATAAATGAAAACTCTCGCCGAAATGGACACCCCCATTTTTTGGGCTGAAGGCCACCCCGGCGCGCTTGACAGAGAAAACTGGGAAGTGAAAGTCACCGGCGCTTGTGCCAACCCGCAAACTTTTTCCTGGAACCAGATTCTGGCACTGCCCCAAACCGAGGTGGAAAGCCGGCTCACCAGCGTGACCCGCTGGTCTGTGAATGGATTATGGAAAGGTGTGCTGCTCAAAGACTTACTGGAACACGTTGGCGCCGCTCCAAGCTGCCGTTTCCTGCGTTTTTGGAGCGTTGGCTACATATATGACACTTCCATCCCCATCGATATTGCCCTCAAGGAAAAATCCCTGCTGGCACACAGTTTTAACGGCGATTTCCTCACCGAAGATTACGGCGGCCCCGTGCGCGGATTCATCCCCTATCTTTGGGGCTATAAATCCGCCAAATGCGTTGTCCGCATTGATCTTATGGAACATTATGTTTCCGGATTCTGGGAATTGCGTGGCTACACCGACAGCGCCAAAATCGAAGCCGGACCCTGCCGCGACATGAATGACGGTGGTGCCATCAAAGAAATCCAAGGCCCTGGCGAAGTATTTTTCTAAAAAATACCCACTGACAAACACGATATTTTTGAAAGCGGATTGGAATCTGCATAATATTTCTAACCGGCAATAATTTCACACACATCTGGGAGAACCACATGAAAAACAACGGTTTAAAGAAACTTTTACCACTCTTGGCGCTGCTTTTTTTGCTGACTGTGGCACTGAGCGCCCAAACCAACAAAGAAGAATATAATCTTTTGAAAAACTTCGCGCTCCCCAAAGCGGCAATTTCCGCCTCAGAACTTATCCAGCAGGATGGAATCTGGCTCAAAGATGGCAAACCCTTCACCGGCATAGCTTTTGACCGTTTTGAAAGTGGACAGCTTTCCCGCGTTTTCAGCCTCCTGCGTGGGACGCAAAACGGCCCCATGTATCTCTGGTATCCAGACGGCGCCCCGCAAATGAGCGCAAATTATCGCAACGGCAGGCTGGATGGACGTTTTCTGGGCTGGTATCATCACGGCAGCGTCATCTACGACATGGTGATAAACGCGAGCGGTTACGCTGGAGACTACATCGAACGCGATGGCGGCGGCGACTCTGAAGACTATTTCGAAAGGGAAGGAGATGCCGGCGAAGCGCGTGACGACTGATTTTTGCCGCGTGTAACTCCAAAACCTTTCCCAGTCCCTTGCCAAAGCCTGCTTGGCTCTTTTTCCCAGCGCAACTTTTCCTTGCCTCCTCCCTGAGCCACCCCCGATTCTTTATCGGACAACTGAGCTGGGCGACAGCAACAAGAAACGTTCTGGAATAAAGAAGGAACCCTGCCCCATATATAGAACGAGTCTCTTGAAAACACATGCGCAAGAACCTAACCTTATGTCTCGCTTTAGAATAGCTTTTGAAACATAAGGGAGACATAAGGCGGCAAGAGAGAGGGTGTCTGTAAAAGCTCTATTTTGCATGGGAATCCGAAGCGGGTGGATTTGCGGTTTTAGGGAAGATCTTCCAAGCAATTTATGGATTCGCTTCCCCCTCGCAAGATATTTCTTGACAATCTGGGGACAGAGCAAAGTTTTGTTGAAATGAAAAATTATGTGAGCGGGAGGCGGTGAAATTGCCGCAGCTTCTGCCACAAAAAGGAGTTAATGCCATGAAACGCCTTTATATCGTGTTCCTTCCCTTGCTGGCGCTGATTTTATTGACAGCCTGCGAATCCGGCGGGGAATTCCGCATTATAAACGAGACCTCATTTCCCGTTTATGCATCCGTTGATGGAGGAGATGAAGTTGTCATTCCCGCAAATTCAGAACGCGGATTCGAGATTGAGACCGACAAACAGCACTTTTTTAACCCCAATGTGAGCGTGCCGGTGCCTGTGCGTTTGGTGGGTGAAACCTATCAAATCTATGACGAAGCAGAACCAACCTACAGGGATAGCACAACCACCACGGTCAAGGCGGGACGCGTGACCAAGGCCTTTTTGAGACCCAATCGCGCCAGCCTCAAGGTTGTGAACCAAAGCAGCCAGACCATTGTGAGTGCTGATTTTTACAAGCACAATTTTGTGGGCATAACCGCTCATTTCAACCTTGGCTCTGTTTTGCCTGGTGGTTTCAAACATCTGCCTGTGGATTATGCCAGCAGCAGCAACAATTTTTACTATATGGCCACGATTGAGATGGAAGACGGCAGCATTTTAACCTATGGTAACCCGGAAAATATCTTGGATGTGGACACCCAGTTCTTAATCACCGTAAGCGATCCCGAATAAAGGAAATCCATTAAATTATGAAATCCCGCAAGATTCTGCTATCACTGCTTGTTACACTACTAATTGCCGGGCTTTGGGCGCAGATGCCCAACTTGAGGAGTTTTCCCCTGCCCCAGGACCCGGAATTGCTGGCAGGACGCCTGGAAAACGGGCTCAGCTATTACATCAAACGCAATCCAAAGCCGGAAAACATCGCTGAGATGCGGCTTTACGTGGATATTGGCTCTGTGAACGAAGACGAAGACCAGCGTGGTTTGGCGCATTTCACGGAACACATGGCCTTCAACGGCACCAAAAACTTTGCCAAAACCGAGGTTGTGAACTATCTAAGCTCCATCGGCATGGGCTATTATAACGGTTTGAACGGCATGACCAGCTATGATTATACCGTTTATACCTTCAAAATTCCCACCGATGACCGCGAAAAGCTGAATAAAGGGCTTTTAATTTTGTCGGATATGGCGCACCAGGTGAGCTTTGATGCCGAAGAAATCGAAAGCGAACGCGGAGTGATTATTGAAGAATGGCGCATGGGACAGGATGCCGCGACCCGCATCAGAGACGCTCAAAACGAGGTGTTTTTGGCAGGTTCGCGCTACGCGGAACGCTCTCCCATCGGCATTTACGAGGTGATTAGCGGGTTTGAACACGACACCATCAAAAGTTTTTACCGGGATTGGTATCGCCCGGACTTACAGAGCGTGGTGATTGTGGGTGATTTTGAGCCAGAGGAAATGCTGGAACTGGTTGAGGAATATTTCGGCTCCATCCCCGCCCGGGAAAACTCGCGTCCGCGCGAGGAATTTTCGGTTCCCGCAAACCCTGAACCCCTCGCGGTGGTTGCCACCGATCCCGAATATGCCCAAAACGTGATTCAGGTGATGTGGAAAAAGCCGGTGACAGAGTTTAAAAGCTTCCATGACTTGCGGGAAGAAATTAAAAGCAATCTTTTCTATACAATGCTCAACGCGCGCCTGAGTGAACACAGCAAAAAGCCGAACCCACCCTATTCTTTTGCCATGGCTTTTGAATATCCGCTTTTGCGCACCATGTCCACGGCGGCGGTTTTTGCCATTTTTACTCCCGGTGAAGCGGAAGGCGCCCTGCAAACCATTCTCACGGAAGCAGAAAGAGTGCAGCGTTACGGGTTTTTGACTTCTGAATTCGAGCGCGCCAAGGTGGATTTGTTGCGTTCTCTCGAACAGGCCGTGGCTCAAAAAGATACGCAGGAATCAGCCTCCGTCGCCTGGGAATTGATTGACGCCATTGCAAACCAAAAGGTGGTTTTGAGCGCTGAGGATCAGGAAAGAACCATCCAGTTTTTATTGGAAACCGTTTCCCTGGAAGATGTTAACGCTGTCGTCGCCAGCCTCATTCAGGATGAAAATATGTTCATCTCCATCGGCGCGCCGCAAAAAGAGGGATTGGTTTATCCCAGCGAAGAGCGGCTTTTGCAGATTGCTAAAAATGTGAGCTTCCAAGAGATTGAACCCTATGAAGATACGGCTGTCAACGAGCCCATCATGGAAAACATTCCCGCGCCTGTGGCTCTCAAAACCGAGGAATATGACGCGGAAAACGGTATCAGCACTTGGGTTTTGGCAAATGGCGTGAAGGTTTATGCCAAAAAGACGAATTTCAAGAACGATGAAGTGCTGTTGAGCGCAACCAGTCCGGGTGGATATTCCCGCTATCCGGAAGCAGACCTGCCTTCAGCGCTTGCTCTGCCCATGTATGTTTCCGAATCCGGATTTGGAAATTTTGACAGCGTGAATCTTGCCAAAGCCACAATTGGAAAGGTTGCGCAAGCCGGAATCAGACTGGGACTCTACACCGAAGGACTCAGCGGATCCTGCTCCCCCAAAGATATGGAATTGATGTTCCAAATGCTGTACCAATATGCCACCAACGCGCGCTTCGACGCCCAGGATTTTGCCTCTTTCATCCGCCGCACCAAAAACTTCAACGAGAACCTGATGCTTGAACCGATGCAGGTTTTCATCAAAAGGCTGTTCAAGGAATTGCAGGCGAATCATCCCTATCAGGTGGAAATTTCGGATGTGGATTTGGATAAAGCAGATCTTGCCACTGTGGAACGCATTTACCGGGATCGTTTTGGCGATTTTTCGGATTTCAGCTTTGTGATTGTGGGGAATTTTGATGATGAGCAATTGAAACAGCTCTGCCAAACCTATCTGGGCAACCTGCCTGCCAAGGGCAGAGCGGAAACCTTGGTGGATGTTGGCATGCGCAAGTTTTCAGGGAAAAATGACGTGGTTTTGCGCAAGGGAAGCGACCGCGCTTTCTCGGCTCTTTTTAACAGCGGAGACTATGTTCACAGCGTGCAAAATGAGGTGGATATGGAGGCGCTGGAACTGATTATGAACGACAAGCTGCGCGAAAATATCCGCGAACAACGCAGCGGCGTTTATATGATTCAGGCCATGTCCCAAAGCACGGAAACCCCGGTTCCCAGCTTCTTTTTGGGCACCTTTATGGCATGTTCGCCCCAGCGTGTGGACGAACTCAGTGAAGCCGTGGTTGCCACTCTGGACAGCCTCCGGAGCGGACATCTGGATGAAAGATACGTCGTTACTGCCCGGGAAACTTTGAAGCAGCAATATCAGGAAAGCATTAAATCCAACCGCTACTGGCTCAACAATATACAGGAAAACATCAGGCTGGAACGCCCGCTTACGGAATTTTTGGAGCGTCCCGCCTGTTTTGACCGGATTAACCGGGAAAGAATGATTTCCACAGCCAAACAATACATTGATTTTGAGACGAACAAACTCAGCCTCACCCTGCTGCCTGAAAAAGCGGAGGAATCGCCCTAAAAAGAGCGTTTTAGAATCGCGCTTACCTTGAGCGCTAATTCCTGTTGACACAAAAATGCCTTTTTGTGCATAGTGATTTTTACACCCTCGATTTTGATAAAAAATAGATAAATAAGGAGTTACCTACATGGTTAAGAGAAAAAAAGTCACCATGGATGGCAATACCGCAGCGGCACACGTTGCTTACGCATTTGCTGAAGTGGCTGCCATTTACCCCATTACCCCATCCTCCACAATGGGAGAATTGGCAGACGCCTGGGCCGCGGATGGTCGCAAGAACATCAACGGCACCGAAGTGGACGTGATTGAGATGCAATCGGAAGCCGGAGCAGCCGGCGCGGTGCATGGAGCCCTTTCCGCTGGAGCAGTCACCACCACTTTCACCGCTTCCCAGGGCCTGATGCTGATGTTGCCAAACATGCACAAGATTGCCGGAGAAATGCTTCCCACGGTGTTTTACGTGACAGCGCGCTCCCTGGCAGCCCAATCCCTTTCAATTTTTGGCGATCATTCCGACGTGATGAGCGCCCGTAACACAGGCTTTGCCATGATTGCCGCGAACAGCGTGCAGGAAGTTATGGATATTGGCTTGGTGGCTCAGCTTGCAACCATGAAAAGCTCCATACCCTTCGTGGTTTTCTTTGATGGATTCCGCACTTCCCACGAACTGCAAAAGGTTGAAGTGATTGACTATGAGACCATGGCAGAGCTCAGCGACCCCGACCTGGTGGAAGCTTTCCGTCGCCGTGCCCTGAATCCCGAAAATCCGCAGGTGAAAGTTGGTCAGCATAGCCCTGAGGTTTTTTTCCAGGGACGCGAAACCAGCAATAAACACTATTTGGAAGCCCCCGGTATCATCCAAAAAACCATGGATGAAGTTGGTGCCGTCATCGGTCGTCAATACAAACTGTTCGATTATTTTGGACACCCCGAGGCTGAAAATGTAATCGTTGCCATGGGCAGCGGTTGCGAAACCATCCAGGAAACGATTGAATATCTGAACGAAAAGCGCGGCATGAAGCTGGGTCTGGTGAAGGTTCGTGTTTATCGCCCCTTCAGCGTGGAGAGCTTCCTCGCCGCACTGCCTGCCAGCGTGAAAAACATCGCCGTGCTGGATCGCACCAAAGAACCCGGTTCCATTGGCGAACCGCTTTATCTGGATGTGGTTTCCGCGGTGAAAGACCGCCCGGATACATTCGTGATTGGTGGCCGCTATGGCCTCTCCAGCAAGGAATTCACCCCCACCATGGTTTTGGCAACCTTCAAACACCTGATGGCAAAAGGATTCCACGGCTTCACAGTCGGCATCGTGGATGATGTAACCAACCTCAGCCTGCCTCTGGATGAAGAAATCCACACCGTGCCCGAAGGAACCATCAACTGCAAGTTCTGGGGTCTGGGCTCAGACGGAACCGTGGGCGCGAACAAAAACAGCATTATCATCATTGGCGACCACACCGACCTCTGTGTGCAGGGCTATTTCCAATATGACTCCAAAAAGAGCGGCGGCATCACTCGCAGCCATCTGCGTTTTGGAAAAACCCCCATCCACAGCCAGTATCTGATTACCAAGGAAGACTTTGTGGCATGCCACAACCAGGCTTTCATCGGCCGCTATGACCTTCTGGGTGGCATCAAGGAAAGTGGCGTCTTCCTCTTGAACTCAAACTGGAGCCGGGACGAGGCTTTCAACCACCTCACCTGCGACATGCAGAAAACCATCATCGACCGCAAGATTAAGTTCTACAACATCGACGGCCTCAAAATCGCTGAGGAAGTTGGTTTGGGCGGACGCGTGAACACTGTGATGCAGACCGCGTTTTTCCTCATTTCGGGAATTTTGGAACGCAACGAAGCCATCGCGCTGATCAAGGAATCCATCCGTAAAACCTACGAACGCAAGGGAGATGAAGTTGTTCAGATGAACCTGGACGCTGTGGACCACGTGAACGAAGCTTTGGTGGAAGTTCCCGTTCCCGCGCAGATTCCAGAGCAATGCACCCCGGTTAAAAAACTGGTTCCGGATGGCTCTGACGCCTTCACCACAAACGTGATTGAAGTTACCATGCGCGAACAGGGCGACCGCATCAAGGTTTCGGATATGCCACTGGACGGCTACGTTCCCAGCGGAACCGCGAAACTGGAAAAACGCCGCGTGGCTCCTGCCGTGCCACATTGGATTTCAGAAAGCTGCATCCAGTGCAACCAGTGCTCCTTCGTGTGTCCCCACGCCGCCATCCGCGCCAAACTGATTAAGGAAGAAGACCTCGCCGACGCGCCTGAAAGTTTTAACACTCTCAAAGCCACTGGCGCAGAAGGCTATCAATATAAAATCCAAGTGTATATCGACGACTGTCAAAGCTGCCGCGTTTGCGTGAACGAATGCCCAAGATCCGCACTCGTGATGAAACCCATCGAGGAAGAACGCGAAGCAGGCGAACAGGAAAACTATGAATTCTTTGAAAAGCTTCCTTCCGATGTGTTGGCAAACTTCAAGGAATCGAACGTGAAAGGATCCCAGTTCAAACAACCCTTGTTGGAATTCTCCGGTGCCTGCGCTGGTTGTGGTGAAACCCCCTACATCAAGCTGCTCACCCAGCTTTATGGCGACCGCATGATTGTGGCCAACGCCACCGGTTGTTCTTCCATCTGGGGTGGAACCTTCCCCACCATTCCCTACACCAAAAACAAGGATGGAAAAGGCCCCGCCTGGGCAAACAGCCTCTTTGAAGACAACGCGGAATATGGCTATGGCATGCGCCTGGCTGTGGATTCCCACCGCAAATTGCTGCGCAACTACATGCAGCAGCTCATGGAAAAAGGCATCGATCCCGCTCTCAAGGAAGCCTTTGGCTATACCCTGGAACACTGGGCTGATGTGGATCAAGCCGCGAAAGATAACGCAGACAAGATTAAGGCTCTGCTGCCAAAAGCAATCGAAAACGCCTGCGAAGGCTGTAAAAAACTGCTCGTACGCGTCCGCGAACTGCAGGATTACATTGTTGAACGCTCCATCTGGGCTTTTGGCGGTGACGGCTGGGCCTACGATATCGGCTATGGCGGTCTCGACCACGTGATGGCTTCAAACAAAAACCTGAACGTCCTCGTGTTGGACACCGAAGTGTATTCAAACACCGGCGGACAGGCTTCCAAAGCCACACCCCTGGGTTCCATCGCTCGTTTCGCTGAAGCCGGCAAGGAAACCAACAAAAAAGACCTGGGCATGATGATGATGAGCTATGGCTATGTATATGTCGCCTCCATCGCCATGGGCGCGAACAAAGTGCAGGCCATGAACGCCATCCTGGAAGCCGAAGCCTATCCCGGACCCTCCATCATTGTTGCCTACGCGCCTTGCATCAACCACGGCATCGATATGTCCCTCAGCCAGATACGCCAAAAAATGGCAGTCGAAGCCGGCTATTGGCTGCTCTATCGCTACAACCCGATGAACGTGTTGCAGGGCAAGCATCCCCTCACTCTGGACAGCAAGGAGCCCAAGCTCAGCGTGCAGGAATTCCTGAAAGGCGAACGCCGCTATGCCGGATTGGAAAGCATCTTCCCGGAACGCTCCGAGAAATTCCAAGCCGAAGCCGAAACCTTCTTCAAACAGAGATATCTGCAATACAAAAAGCTGTCGGAAGACTAATCAATAACCCTTCAAATAGAAACGCCGGCGGATATCATGTCCGCCGGTTTTTTCATCCCATTAAAAAACCGGGGCTTGCTTCACCCCGGTGAAAAATTGACGTCTCGTTCGCAGAATGATTACAATTTAAAGCTCGCGCTAACCGTCACGGCAATGCTTTTTTGGCGCGTGCTGGTATTGTAGTAACCATAGTCCGAAACATCGGTGGAATATGGCTCCGTAATCTGGAACACACCCGTGCGGGCGCTGTGCAGCTTTCCCAGACGGGTTTTGCTGGCACCAACAATCTCTTTGGCGCGTTCCATCGCGTCTGCTGTCGCCATTCCAATCATCTCTTTTTTCAGATCCGGCAGCTTTGAATAGAGATATTCCAGGTTCGACATTTCCAACAAAAGACCGCGCTCGGCGAAGAACTGTGTATCCAGCGCGACTCCTTCCAGCGTGTCCATATCAGTGCTCATCACGTAAATCATCTGGCTGATGGTATATCCGGTCAGGTATCCATCATAGTCTGTAACCGGCTGGCTGGTCGGAGGTTGGATGCTGATATCTTTGGCAGCCACGCCTTTTTCCAAAAGCAGAGCCTTGAAGCTGTTCACATCTTTGTTCAGCGATTTTGTGGCTTCCATCAAGCCGCCAATGCCGGTGTTTTTCTGCACACTGAGGGTCCATTTCACCATATCGCTTTCGAAAGTTTTGCTGGCATAACCCGTAACGCTCAATTTACCCATGTCTTGGCGCGTCTGCATGAAAAACCATCCCAAAATGGTCATTCCCAAAACAAAGAAAATCCCAATCACAAACCATTTACGTTTGGATAAGCTTCCTTTTCCAAAAGCTTCCCAAAGCGCCATCACAACGATTACCACCAAGGCCAACCAAAGCGGGTTGAAATTCATTTTATCCTCCCAAAGGAATTTGTCTATATAAGATAATCCAAAAAACGACCGCTTGCCACAAGTTCCACACCCCGCTTTCCATCTTCAAAAAAGAAGCGCAAAGACAAGCCCAAAACATGCTCTGGAAGCACTTCCACCGCAATCTGGGGCCATTCAATCAAGGTGAGCCCGGTCTCAATTAAATCCGTGATGCCCAAATCCAAAAACTCAGCCTGCCCCTTCAGCCGATAAAGATCCAAATGGAAAATGGGAAAACGCTTGCCAAGGTATTCCTTCATCAACACAAAGGACGGGCTGTCAACCGTTTCCACCACTCCCAGTTCCGCCATCAGCGCCCCGCTGAAAAAGGTTTTCCCGGTGCCCAATCCGCCCCAGAGGCAAATCACATCCCCCGGCTCCAAAATTGGCGCGATGGACGCCGCCAAATCCAGCGTGTCCTGCCGCGTCTTCAGTTCGTAGTGTTTACTCAGTTTTTCCATCTTAAAAAGAAAAGTCCCGAATGCTGGTGGTGACCAAGCCTGGTCTCCAAAAGCTTCCGGGACCTTTTGCTAAACGCAATCCTAAATATAGGATACACGGGCTTCGCTTTTTTGTCAAGCCCTATTTCAGGCGCTTGGAACGGCAGGTGGCAACCGGCAGAATCATTTCCTCCATGGAAACCCCGCCGTGCTGGAAGGTTCCGTTAAATTGCCTCTGATATTGATGGTAGGAATTTGGATAGACGAAATAGTAGTCGTCTTTGGCAAAAATGAAGTTATCCACGATGCTTTTCACCGGCAGCCCAAATTCCGAGGGCTTTTTCACGAAAATGGAATGGCGGTCGTTCGCGCTGAGGTTTTTCCCCTCTTTATAGCGCACCGTGATGGAAGTATCCCGGTCTCCAATCACCTGCGTGGCGCGGTTCACTTTGATGGAGCCGTGGTCTGTGCTGATGATGCAGATGGCATCCTGCTTTGCAATCATTTTCAGCGCTTCATACAGCGAGGAATGCAAAAACCAATGCTTTGTGAAGGCACGCAGGCCTTCCTCATTGGGGATGGTTTCCTGCAGGATTTTATCCCTCGAACGGTGGTGTGCCAAAAGGTCCAGGAAGTTATAAACCAGCACCACCAGGTTTTCCTTGTTCCAGGTTTCAATCTTGCGCAACACGAAATTCCCCTCTTCCATATTGAAAATCTTCACATATTTGGAAGCAGGGTCAAGGTTGTAGCCCAATTCCGCCACGTGTTCATCCAAAAGCTGGTGTTCGTTGCGGTTGCGGCTGCTATCCATTTCGCCGCTTTGAACCCAATATTCAGGAAAACGTTTGGCAATATCCTGGGGCAAAAGCCCGCTGAATATGGAGTTGCGGCTATATGGTGTCGCGGTGGGCAGGATGGAATAATACAAATCCATCTCTTCATCAAAAAGCTCCTTGATATAGGGCTGGATGGCCAGATATTGATCCAGTCTCATGCAGTCAATCAGGATAAAATAGATGGGCACGCCCTCATCAAAATGGGGCGCGATATATTGTGAAACCAGGTCGAAAGACAGGTTTGGCCGGTCGTCTGAACGCAGCCAATCGCGATAGTTGCGTTCCACAAAGTTTGTGAATTCCGTATTGCAATTGCGCTTTTCCAGAAAATGGGTCTGGCGCAGCCCTTCGTCATTCACTTCATCAATCTGGATTTCCCAGTATGCCATTTCGCGATATATGGTTGTCCAGTCTTCCCAGCCGGGATTGTCAAAAAGACGCTGGTTAAGCTGTCCGATATAGCGGGAATATTGCTCACCTATGCGGTTCGCGCGAATCTCATCGGCTTGAAATATCTTTTTGATGGCCATGATGATTTGGTTCGGGTTGATGGGCTTGATCAGATAGTCCGTAATCTGCGAGGCAATCGCTTTTTCCATCAGGCCTTCCTCTTCGCTTTTGGTAACCATCACGATGGGCATGGCAGAGTTGATGCGTTTGATTTCCTGCAGAGTGGCGAGCCCGTCCAAGCCGGGCATCATTTCGTCCAAAATCACCAGGTCATATTTGTTTTCCAAAACCTTTTCGATGGCGTCGCTGCCGTTGTTGCAGGTGTCAACCGAATAGTTGCGTTCCTCCAAAAACATCACGAAGGATTGCAACAGGTCAATTTCATCGTCCACCCAAAGGATTTGCATTTGTTTGGCGCGTTTCAATGGTGTTCCTCCTTTTTCAGCTCGTCTTCAAATTCGCGCTGGCGCTGACGCACCACATCTCTGATGCTTTCAGTGTCTGAATCTTGAAAATACAGCGCGAGCTTGTAGTTCAGTTCCGTGCGGGAACAGTTCAAAATTGCGGTCATCCGCTCCAAATATTGGTCGATGAACACTTTTTTGGGATCAAGGTTCTTCTCTTTTTCTTCCTTTTTTATCTCTTTGATGTGATCGCGAAGCTCCCGAGTGGGCATTTCCTCTGCTTTTTGCACCCAGTCATCGCGATCCGCCCAATCCGCTTTCCGAACCAGGGGCTGAATCATCTGAAGGCGGTCGAAACCGATATCCAAAATCGTGCCTTCGTCCACATCCATTTCTTCGATGAAAACGTCGAATATCGACACCAGCTTTCCAGCCAGCGAGCCGCTCAGGCTGTATTCGGCTTCCACAAATTCGCGGAAATTCTCATAGCCTTTCACCTTGAAAAGCCGGCTGCGCTTGATTTCTGAAAGCAACTGTCCCAAGCTCACAAAATTCTCTTCCAGCTTTTCTTTCAAATTTGCCACCGCGGAAAATTTCTCTTCCGGGCTCATCTTTTCGATTTGTTCATATTTTTCTGTCATTTCTCATCTTTCCTTAAAAATATCTATTCTCCAACGGGGAAATAAACGTGCTCCGTGCCCGGAAACAGGCCTTGGCGCACTTCGTGGTGATAATGTTTCAACGCGCCGGTGATTTCCTCATCCAGCGTGGCGTAGGATTTCACAAATTTTGCCACCATCGTGGAATGTCCCAAAAGGTCATGATACACAAGGACTTGCCCATCCGTGAATCTGCCTGCTCCGATGCCGATTGTGGGGATTTTCAACTGTTGCGAAATCTCTCTGCCCAAGCCTTCCGGAATGCCTTCCAAAACCAGCATGAAAACACCGGCTTCCTCCAGCGCCAAAGCCTGGCGAATCAATTCCGCGTGGGCTTCCTTGGTTTTGCCTTGAACCTTGAATCCACCGAAGCGGTTCACACTTTGCGGGGTGAGACCGATATGTCCGCAAACCGGGATTTCACAATCCAAAATGGCACGCACAGCCTCAACGCGCTGGTCTGAGCCACCTTCCAGCTTCACCGCGTCGCAATTTCCCTGAACCACCAGAGCCGCGGCGTTTTCCTTGGTCTCTTCCAGACTCAAATGGTAGCTCATGTAGGGCAAATCGCCCACCACAAATGTGTTTGGAGCGCCCCGGCGCACGGCGGCGCTGTGGTAAACCATGTCGTCGATGGTAACCTTCAGGGTGGTTGGGTAACCCAAAACCACCATGCCCAAACTGTCGCCAACCAGGATCATATCAATCCCGCTGGCTTCCACGCAGCGAGCCATGGAGGCGTCATACGCGGTCACCATCGTAATTTTTGTGCCTGCCTCTTTCATCTTCAAAAAAGAGTGGACGTTCATGGAGCTGTTTTTTGTCATCTTCGTTTCCTTGTCCGGATTTTTTTCATGGCCGGACACTTTTTTATTTATAAAAAGGTCCCCGGCGGGGGCTTGGTTCGGTAATTTGGAACTTTGAACCGGTATAAAAACAAAAACAGACGTGCCTGAGACCCGTGTTCCAGCCAATTCGCAACGGGTGCCGCGCGTTTGGCCTGATTTGGCTTCAAGCCCTGAGGACAAGTTATTTTCCCTCAAAATCCACGTCAATCTTTTTCTTTGTCACAAACTTATTTCGAGCCCACGCGCCCTGGAAAATCCAACCCTTTTGCCTGCTTCTTTCTTTATTCCAGCTTGCTATCCTCTTGTGTCGCCCTCCTGATACCCCCGATTCTTTATCGGGGGACTCTCGAATGTTTCAAAATTGGAAATCAAGCTGGAATCAAGATTGAAGCAGGAGAGCCTTGTTTTTTGGTTATGCAAATTGCTTTGATTTATAGAAAATCCTCGTTATGGGAGGGGCGGAAAACCTTGATTATAACATGTTTATTTGCCACTTTCTTGGTAGCCTCCTTATGTCTCCCTTATGTTTCAAAAGCAAAGTTAAGCGACACATAGGCTTAGGGTCTTGTGTATGTGTTTTCAAGAGACTCGTTCTATAATCCGGGAAGCCACTCAACCAGGTTTTTCCTCCCTGAACCAAACCGCTTGCCCGGCTTCCGCACATTGTTCTTGACACTCTTGCCCTCTCCCACCATTGGTTTTCCCGCAAAAAGAACTAAATTAGAGGACCTGATGAAAGAAGGATTCCTTCCCAAAAACGATTTCCGCTCCATCTTTTTCGCCGACCGCGCCAAAGAATGCAGCGACGACATAAAAAACCTGTTCTACCGCCATTTGGAATATTCCCTGGTGAAAGACACCACAAACGTGCAGCTTTGGGATTTATATTACGCCCTGGGACTCAGCCTGCGGGATAAGCTGATTGAGCGCTGGCTGCGCACCCAATATGAATATCGGAAGCAGGATGTGAAGAAAGTTTTCTATCTCTCAATGGAATTTCTCATCGGCAGGCTTTTGGGCAACACCCTGGTGAACCTCGATGAATACGATAACGCCTATGATCTGATGAAAGAATTGGGACATTCCCTGGAAGACATCATTGAGCAGGAACCCGATATGGGCTTGGGAAATGGTGGTTTAGGGCGCCTGGCAGCCTGTTTTATGGATTCCCTCGCCACGCAGGCCTACCCCGCCTATGGCTATGGCATCCGCTATGAATTTGGCATTTTCAAGCAAAATATCGTACAGGGCTACCAGGTGGAAGTTCCAGACCACTGGCTCAAAAAAGGCTGTCCCTGGGAGATAAAACGCCCGGAAATCACATACCGGGTGCGCTTTGGCGGAAATGTCATCACCCAAACCGAGCCGGATGGACGCGTGAACCACCGCTGGGTCGATACTGACGACGTGATGGCGCTTGCCTGGGATATCCCCATTCCCGGCTATAAAGTCCACAATGTGAACAACTTGCGTCTCTGGCAGGCAACGGCAACGGATGAATTCGATTTTGACTATTTCAACAATGGCGACTACGTCCGCGCCGTGGAAAAAAAGAATATCTCCGAAAACATCTCCAAGGTGCTCTATCCTAACGATAACATCCACCTGGGCAAGATTTTACGCCTGGAACAGGAATACTTTTTCATCAGCGCCACCCTCCAGGATATCATGCGCGGTTGGATAAAAGACCACGACAGTTTTGCCGAGTTTCCCCAAAAAATTGCCATCCAATTGAACGACACCCATCCCGCTTTGGCCATCCCGGAAATGATGCGTATTCTCATTGATGAGGAAAACCTGAATTTTGAAACCGCCTGGGATATCACCAGCCGCTGTTTCAGCTATACGAACCACACCATCCTCCCGGAAGCCCTGGAAAAATGGGACATTGAACTGTTTGAAGAGCTGCTGCCGCGTCATCTGATGCTGATTTACCAAATCAATGACCACGTGATGGAAGAGGTCAAACGCCTCTATCCCAACGATTTGGAGAAAATGCGCAACCTCAGTATAATCGAAGAGGGAAACGAGAAAAAACTGCGCATGGCTCACCTCTGCGTGCATGGCTCACACGCTGTGAACGGGGTGGCGGAACTGCATTCCCAAATCATCCGGGAAAGCATCTTTCCAGATTTTTACCAAATGTATCCCCAGCGTTTCCAAAACAAAACGAATGGCATCACCCCAAGGCTTTGGCTGAAGGTTTGCAATCCCCGGCTCGCGGCACTGGTTTCCGAACACATCGGAGATACCTGGGTGGCACAATTGGACAGCATCCGCGGCTTGGAAGCCTATGTGGATGACTCCGAATTCATTGACGCCTTCTGGGAAATCCGCCAAATCAACAAAAAAGCGCTCGCCAGACACATCTTCCGTGCCACCGGAGTGCGCTGCCCCACCGACGGCATTTTCGACGCCCAAATTAAGCGCCTGCACGAATATAAACGCCAGTTGCTCAATGTTTTGGGAACCATCGCCCGCTATCTGCGCATCAAGGACAATCCCCAAGCCCAAATCGTGCCCCGCACCGTAATCTTCGCCGGAAAAGCCGCTCCAGGCTACCATTTGGCAAAAATCCTCATCAAACTGATTAACAATCTCGGGCTGGTGGTGAACCGTGACCCGGATGTGGCAGACCGTCTCAAGGTGGTTTTCCTGCCGGATTACAGCGTTTCCCTGGCGGAAAAAATCATCCCCGCCTCCGACCTTTCGGAACAAATTTCCACCGCGGGATATGAAGCAAGTGGCACCGGAAACATGAAATTCGCCCTCAACGGAGCGCTCACCATCGGCACCATGGATGGCGCGAATGTGGAAATGGCTCAGGAAATCGGAGCTGAAAACATGTTCATCTTCGGCATGGACGCGGATGAGGTAAGCTCCCTCAAACAAAGCGGTTACGACCCCGGAAAAATCTATGATTCCGACCCTGAATTGCGCCGCGCCATCGATGCCATCGCCAACGACATGTTCTCACCAAACGAAAAAGGCATCTTCGAGCCCATCGTACACGCGCTGCTACACAGCGGTGACCCCTATTGCATCCTCGCGGATTTCCGCTCCTATCTGGATGCCTCACAAAGAGTTGACGACCTCTGGCAAGACCCTTCCGCCTGGGCAAAAAAAGCCATTCTGAACATCGCCCGGGTGGGAAAATTCTCATCCGACCGAGCCATCGAAGAATATGCCCGCGAAATCTGGGACGTGCAACCCCTCATACTGCAGCTCCCATAATATCAAATTGGGAAGGGTAATGCTTTGAAATTAAAGACTTTGGCAATAATTGGCGGCTTACTTTCACTGCCGCTTTTCGCACTCGCCAGAGTGGTGATTAACGAAGTTTGCTTCAACCCTGTGGGACCGGACAGCGGAAAAGAATGGATTGAGCTCTACAACGCCGGCGATGAAGACCTGAACCTGGAAGGCGCAAAGCTGTTCAGCGGCGGCAGGGTGTTCACGGAAGTCTTTGAATTCCCGCACTTTATCCTGCGATCCAAGCGCTTTTTGCTCATCGGGGATTCCCAAGTGGAGAATGCCGTTTTCGTTATCCCCCTCGCCTTCCAAAACGGAGGCTCTGCCACGGACGGCATACGCTATGTTTCTCCCGATGGAACTTATACGGACACAGTGCTTTATGACCAGCCCAATCTCAATATGCTTCCAGATGACAGCGGATATCCGGGTGTTTCTTTTGCCCCGAATCCGCCGGAGGGATGGTCTCTGGCGCGCCGCATGGATGGCTTGGATACAGACAACTGCGCGCTGGACTTCATCGGCGAACCCAATCCCACACCCGGGCTGCCAAACCGTGTGCGAGCGGATTATGCCCTGCTTCATCCCAGGCTTTGGATGGATGATAACAGTTGGAATTTTGAACTTTGGGTGAAAAACGTTTCGGACCTGCAAACTCCCATCCCGGCTGAACTTCAGATCTATGTGGATGGTCTTCTTGTTGCGTCTCACAGTGTGCCCTCCCTGCCGCCGGGAGATTCCCTGAATTTTGAGGCCGTCTTTCCCTCAAGCAGCGGAGTAAACCATGCAATATACAGCACGCTGGAACTTCCGAACGACCCGAACGAAGAAAACAACCACCTTGTTTTCCACCTTAATCCTGATGATGTGGGACTTCTGACTCTCAATGAAGTGATGTATTATCCCCAGCAGGGGCTGCAGGAATGGGTGGAAATTTTTATCCCGCTTCATCCCATCCGGAGCCAATACAAGTTTCGCGACAGGGCGGGCAACACAGCAAGATTCACTTTGCCGCCAAAAATCGGATATTTCGTCATCTGTCCGCAGCCGGAACTCCTTGCCTTGGAATATCCTGACTGTCCCCAGGATGTCATCATCGGCACCCAGGGTTGGGCGGCTTTGAACAACGATGGCGATGACCTTTATCTGCTTGATGGGGAAGACAATATCCTGGATTCCATGAGCTATGTCGGCTCCAGTTCCCACAGGGGAAAATCCTTGGAGCGAGCCACCGATAATCCCCAACTCTGGCGCGTTTCGCTGGATCCCTCAGGCTCAACCCCGGGGCGTGAAAATAGCCAACCCGCTGTCCCGCCGGATATTGCGGATGGCATTAACATTTCCGGAAGCCCTTGCAACCCTCTCGCGGATGGAAGCATCATCGTTTCCTACAAACTGGAAAGCGACCAAAACAAGGTGAATTGCAAAATCTATGATCAAAGCGGGCGCCTGGTTCACATTTTGGCGGATCAAAACAACCTCCCCGGGGAAGGTGCCTTGATTTGGGATGGCAGATTTTCAAACGGAAAACCGGCTCCCCGCGGACGCTATTATATTCTATGGGAATCCCGGGCTTCAGGTGCCACGAAAGTCTTTCGCAAACAGCTTTCCGCCGTTGTTTTCCATCCCTGAACCAAGCCAAATATCCCTCCCCAAAAATATTGTGTTTGACACCCAAAGCCATTTTGCATAAATGGTTTTATTAATCCTGAAACCCATAAAAACGGAATCAGAGGACCCAAAACCCTAAGGAAATGTAATGGTTGGAATCGTTAATACCTACACCACGATTGGCATCGACGGTCAAAAGCTCACCGTGGAATGCGACAGCGCGAACCAAGTTTTCTTTGCCAGCATTGTGGGCATGGCAAGCACGGCGGTTAAAGAAAGCAAGGATCGCATCTTCGCCGCCTTGGAAAACTCTGGCTTCGACGCCGCCATCAAGCGCTTCACCATCAATCTTGCCCCCGCGGACATCAAAAAAGACAGCGCCGCGCTGGATTTACCCATCGCCATCGCTGTGCTGCAGAGCATCGGGCAACTCTCTGTGGAATATCTGCGCAAAACCGCCCTGGTTGGCGAGCTTTCCCTCAATGGCGATCTCCGACCCGTAAAAGGCGTATTACCAATGGCTTTGGCTGCGAAACGGGATGGTTTGACCACCCTCGTTTTGCCCTCAGAAAACGCGCGCGAAGCAGCCATAATCGAAGGTTTGGATGTGATTCCCGTTGGCACTCTGCGCGAAGCTGTCACCTACCTGTGCGGCGAAAACCACATCAAACCCGCCCAAGTGGATAAAGAACAAATCTTTTCCGTCTTGAACGATTTTCCGCTGGATATGCGCGACGTGAAAGGCCAATTTCAGGTGAAACGCGCCCTGGAAGTCTCCGCCGCGGGTGGGCACAACCTTCTCATGATCGGCCCTCCCGGCTCAGGAAAAACCATGCTGGCGCGCCGAATTCCCACCATTTTGCCCGAACTTTCCCTCAACGAAGCTTTGGAAACCACCAAAATCCACTCCGTGGCTGGGTTTTCCAAAAACTTCCGCAATGGCATCCTCACCACCCGACCTTTCAGGGCGCCACACCATTCCTGCTCTGAAAACGGACTCATCGGCGGTGGCACTTTTCCGCGTCCCGGAGAGGTTTCCCTGGCTCATTTTGGCGTGCTTTTTCTGGATGAACTGCCCGAATTCAAGCGCGGCGTGTTGGAAGTGATGCGCCAACCCTTGGAAGACGGCATCGTAACCATCTCCCGAGCCGCAACCAGCCTCACTTTCCCCGCCGATTTCATGCTCATCGCGTCCATGAACCCCTGCCCCTGCGGATACTACGGTTCAAACATCCCCAACCATCCCTGTAACTGCGATATAGGCTCTATCTCACGCTATCGCTCCCGAATCTCCGGACCGCTTTTGGACCGCATCGATATCCATGTGGAAGTGCCCGGAGTGAGCTATGCGGATTTGGCTTCCCTGCCCACAGGAGACGATTCCGCAACCATCCGCGCCCGCGTGAACAAAGCCCGCCAAATCCAGCAGGAACGCTTTGCGGAACAAGGCATCTTCAACAACGCCCAAATGAATTCCCGCCTGCTGAGAAAATATTGCCAATTGGACAGCCACAGCCAAGCCCAAATGCAACACGCCATCGATAAACTCGGCTATTCAGCCCGTGTTTTCGACCGCATCCTGAAAGTGGCGCGCACCATTGCAGACCTCGAAGGCCACAAAAACATCAGCAGCGAACACATCTCTGAAGCCATCCAATATCGCAGCCTTGATCGTAAGTATTGGGGAGGATGATTTTTAGCTGCGCTAAAACTATGATGCCGTTAAACAATTATTTAAAAAATCTCTGTACTCCTTCAGTGTTTTTGGTTTTTGTTTTATACAATTTGATTAAGTTATACCTATTTAGAGTGAAAAAAGATTGACAGAATACTAATTGTCAATAGGTTGGAACCTGCGTGTTTTAATATATAAAGAGCCCTTGATATGAGAAAATTCGATTACACTAATACATAAGGTGGGGAAAATGAAAGACGATAAGGATTTTAAACGATTACAAAGAGCGATTCGGAAATATTTGGATGAGCATCCAGAAACAACATTTGGAGATCTCGCGAGAATGTTCGGAATTGACAGAAAAACATTAATAAAGATAATATTTTCCGACTCGGGACGTATTCGCAGATTTGATTTATTTTTGAGAAACGTTAGGGAGTTGTTTGGCAAGTTATAATTGCAATCATAACTTTGTTAATACTATATGTAACAAACTCTTGCAAGCTTACAAAAACTATTAAAAGGGTTCAGTTTTAAGAAGAAACCTTTCAAAACAATCGTAAATCATCTTTTGCCACTGAGCCATATCCGCTGAAACCGGAATGCTGATTATGCTGCACTGTGCACCCTCTTTATGACTGTTCAAATGTACGAATTTCCCGGAGATGGTTTCGCCTTCTCCCGGATATACCAGAGCGACGGATTGGGAATCCAAAATACCCGCATAGGCATACATTTGCTGCAAATCGCCCGATGACGGATTCAAGTCTTTGGGAAGCTTCCATTTTGTATCCCAAATCCAGCTTGCATCAGATTCTGTTGATTTTACAATTATATCGGGTTTTATGTTCTTCATGCGTGTAGATTTCCAAAACGGGTAACTCTTCTGGGCATGCAGCGAATATTCGTTTGAAGCTCTCAGATGCTTCCCAAGGCTTTTATACACAAAACGTTCCCACAGTTCATTCATGTTGAACATCAACGCCAAAACATTATTTCTCCCGCTTTGAATGTCGGGATGGTAGTTCAAGAGGAGAAGTTTGGCTATTTCAATCGCCTTTTGGTAGCGTATGGTTTGCCGGTTGTAAACAAGCCTCGTGAAGGTGTTTTCTGATATATGAATACTTGGCATTGAGGGAAAAATCAATTCCAACTGCCCAATCCGGCTGTGCAAACTGGCGTTTTCAGATAGCTTTTTGATTAGTTTAATCGCCTGATGAATAATGATATGCCAGATGTGTTCGTGGTCGTAGATAGTGTTCCGCGTGTAAAAGCGCTCTTTGTGAACAAGATTCTTTTGGATTTGCTTGGAAAAAACCAGCCGTCCCTTCAAAGTATGTTGGTTGCTTTCATTGTTGCGGTATTTTCGCAGCATCCCAGTCCTGATGAGATACTCCACCTCTGTAATGAATATCTCAAAATACATCTCCAGGATGGAGTTTGGTTTTAGTTTCAGGCTGCTGTAGCCAGAAGCATCTTCCTTCAGGTCGTTCACAACCCTCAACATGCCGATAAGGATGCTTTGCCATTTTGTTTTGTCCGGATTGCTTTCTTTGTCCGCTTTTGGTAGAACCTCAATCACAGTTTTTCCCACCTGAATCACCCCGACATATTCATTAAATTTGATTCCGTTGTGAATCAGGCTGTAATATGGAAAATCCTTTCCAGACCCGTAAAATGACTGAAATGCCTTCAATTCTGTCTCTGAAAGGCCGTCATTCAGTTTCAGGCTTTGATGTTCAAAGCATTGCTTGAGCTTGTTTTTTGCCATCAGGTGGTCATCATGGTTTCGAGCGCTGCCCGGAATTCATCCACTTTATCGAACAAAACGAGCTGATAGATTTCTTTAACCAGCGATTCCACATCATCATACTCGAAGTTGGAAATGTCTTTCTCTCCCAGGGTTTCCTTCTTCACAAACCCTTTGCCCAGAACCAATCCTATCCTGGCATAATCTCCATAAAAATACTCTTGCAACAGTGGGATAATGTTTTGGTTGAACACTTCCATAAGCTCTTCGTCATTTTCCAAGCCCAAAAAATAGCTGTGCCCAATCTGATGATCGCGATCCAAGAGAATCTTGATTCTGTTGTTGAGTGTTTTCAGGATTTCTTTCAGGGGATATCCACACAATTCCCGGGCTAAAAGGTCGGTGCCATCATCGCCAATAATCTCATAAAGAGGCTGAAATTCTTTGAATGTAAAACGTCTGCGCAAAGCCGTATCCAGTGCTTCCACGCTGCGGTCGGCGGTGTTCATTGTGCCGATGATATATAGGTTTGAGGGAACGGAAAACATCTTTTTGCTATAGGGCAGAGTAACTTCCAAAGCTTCCTCTTTTCCCGCACGTTTATCTTTTTCAATCAGAGTGATGAGTTCACCAAAAATCTGAGAGATGTTGCCGCGATTGATTTCGTCGATGATGAGGACAAAATTATCTTCAGCAGAAGCTTCTGAAAACTCGCCATCTGGATTATCAAAGCTGACACCGACCGATTTCGCCACAGCGTCACAAAGCGTTTTAAATATCCCGGGCAAAACTTCGTAGCTGATGTTGTTTTCTTCTGCCTCAGTGGTTACAGGCTTAATTCCTTCGATGAAATCTTCGTAGCCCATACTTTGGTGAAAGGTGCAAAACACAATTCTGCCACCATTTACAAGCTCTTGATAACGGTTTTTCACTTGGGGACGCGTTCTGGCTTCCTCCATAAATTCCGGGTCGGCAATCTCTATGGCTATATTTATGGAGTTGTAAGTCTTGCCTGTGCCGGGAGGTCCATAGAGGATTTGGTTCAGAGGGTAGCGTGGTTTTTGTGATGATCTATCGCTCTCATCTTCCGGTTCTGCTGGAAAGGAATCAAGAACCATCCTGCCATCCATCACAGCCAACAAACGCTCCCAATACCAGGTGAAACCGGGGTGTTCCGTGTGATAATCCGTGATGTCAGTCAAGGTTTTCACAACCAGATTTACGGACTCTCCTACTTCCCACTCGCCCTTCTTCAGCCAGAGAACTTCCCGAAATTTCTTATATTCCGCTCTGTCTGGTGAAAACTTGAAATCGGAAGTTACCTCTCCATATCCCAACAAAACTTTTTGACCCTTTTTGGCAATGACGATGTCGTCCACTTTCATCTCGCGCTTAAACTGCCAATTAGCCAAAGCATCATTGACTTTTCTTTTGTCACTTTCTCCGCTTTGCCTGATCAATTCTGCTTCAATCTCTTCTTTGCTTGCAAATTGGCTGAGGTCGCCCAAGCTATCCCAACCAATGGCGATGATGCCCTGCTGGGAAAATTCATCCCACTTTCTTCCATCTTCCCCGGGAGAAAAGATCCAATAGCGCCTGCCGCTGGTATTTGCCAGCCTTTCAAGAGCCTCATATTGCTCTTTGGTGGCACTGAAATTTGTGCCCTGCCGCCCAACTTTTAGTTCTTCAAGCTCTTTTACCTTGTCAACCTGTTCTTTGAGGATTGGTCTTTCCGCCAAATTATGGGTGATTTTAATGGCAACCCGGTTGTGTGGGATATTGTATGAATCATCCCTGTAGAATTCGCTCTCCTCCAAATCCCTCACTCCAATTTTAACATCACCGTCCACATCACCCAGGGCATAGCATCCGGCGTCATTTCCAGTCACCCAAAGGATTATTTTATCTCCGTTCGTGATGTTTTTTTCGTGACTGGTCACCCTCCAATTTGAGATGACCCCTTTTTTCAAGGCTCCCACAATATCAAAGATTTTTGGATTTCCCTGAAACACCCAAAATTTCGTCCCAACTTTCTGCGTGTTCCACTTCCATGCCACATAAGAAAGCTCTGGAAAAGGCATCTCCGTTTTCTCTCGGATACGCTCCAAAAGCGCCATATACTCCGTAAAAGTCTCAAATTCTGGATTGATACCCAGTTTTTGCTCCAGATATGGAATTGTCTGTCCGTCAATGCACAGATAATGTTCCGGATCAACCATAAATAGCGCTTCTGTCAGCTTGACCCTGCCCAGAGACAGAATTGTTAAAATATCTGCAAAATCGTCATCAGCAAGCTGGTGGGAGATTGCCTTGAAAAAGAAATCCCACAGGCGCATAATCTCGTTTTGGTGTCTATCTGCCTTATTCGGAAAAACACGTGCTTTCATTGCCATGGCGGAAGGCACTCCATCCGTGTCGGAAGGAATGGAAACCCCCAGATTGCCAGCCAATTTCTGCAGAACTTCAAGCCGCATTTGCTGACCATATTTATAGATATAAAAGAAAAACGAAAATGGGTCCATTTCCTCAAGGTCGAAATAGTTGCCGTCTGCGTCCATATCTGTAATACTGGTAACGCCAGCCTTCTTCAGTTCTGAAATCAACTCCGGCTGACGCTCTTGCATTGCTTTGAGATATTCTGCTATCTCTTTATGCGTCTGCACCCAGGTAAATCCACTTTTTTCTGCCATTTTTCCTCCCGATGGACGATATTTAAATGATTCCTCTCCAGCTCCTTTCCAAAATTCCTTCAATCTATCATCCCTGAGGGGTGAATTGGGATCCAGGAAATGATATGGAGAATCGGGATCCGGGTCATTGAATATTGTTTTTAAGTATTTATGGATATAATATAGTTTATCATCCGTGTTCATATCTTCGGGCTTGATGTCCTCGCCCTCAATGTATTGCAGTTTGAATTGTTTCGCTCTATCATCTTTTTCTTCCACATTGATAATTCTCTGATAGTAGTCTTTGTCGCTCAGGTTAAGCAAGAAGTGAAAAATACCGAGTTTAGAAATGCTGCCCTTTTGAGTCCTAAATTCCTTGAAACCTTCCACAATATAGCGGGTTTTTTCAGGTACAAAGCTTTCCTCCAAATAAGATTTATCATCATAACATCCATAAAGACTGATGTTTATAATTGCCTTTCGAATTGAAGCAAACTCCGTCCCTGCCGGGCTATTTTTTATCCACTTAAACAGCATTAGTAAGAAAAAGATGCTGTGACATTTTTGCGGACCGTACGCAGCTGACAGATTGGCAACGCCTTCTTTATCCAAAAAGATGTCGTCTCTAAGCTTGTAGTCCGATATATTCCCCAAGATTAGTTCCAAATTTTTCCTTTTTGCCAAAGCTCCCATACCTTTGTGGGGCATAGTGTAAAGCCAAAAAGCATGCGCAAAAACAATCTGGGCTTCTTCTCTGAGATGCTTGAATAGTTCTATCCTATCCGAAAATTCAATTCTACGGTTTCCTTCGCAGGGATTTTCTTCAAAGCTTTGAAGTGCTTCATTCAAGGTTTCCAGTGATACCACTTCCCTATCGCTGTTGCTAAGAAAATCCTTTCTTTCAACCAGGAAAGTCTGGACGAATTCATCAAACAAATCGTTTTCCATATACAACTTATATTCCATGCAGTCTCCTAACTATTTGCCTTATTATGTTAGTTTCCAATGAGATAAACCAAGTATCAATCGGCTTTTTTAAACGTCAAAACGATTGAATACATTATTTTCATTTTATCTTTCCATGTCAAGTTAATTCTGGCGAAAATAAGCTTTTTAGGTTTTCTGCCGCGACGCAATGCGACACACACTTTTGCTCTCTCTTGCTGCCTTATGTATCCCTTATGTTTGTTAAGACAATTATAAGCCAGACAAAGGTTTAGGGTTTTGCGTCAGTTTATGGGTCAAATTCTCGGGGAAATATCCCCGCTAAAACCATAAAACGCAAAACCTTACAGTGCAAGAACCCCCTTTTATCTTCAGCATCCTGTGCATCCATAATCAATTAAATCATCAGCGTAATCTGCGTGAACCCCAAACCCTGCTTCGCTCTAAACTCCAACTCAAAATCATCCTTTAAGCTTCCTTATAGTCCCCCGATTCTTTTTCGGGTTGTTGTGGAGGAGAAGTCAAGTAAATATTGGGCTGGAAGCAAGAGCGCAGAGAGAGTTTTTACAGGTCAATCACCTCTGTGCCGGGCATCAGTTTTTGGACGCGGGCGGCGATGAGGCTGCGGTGGCAGGTGTTTGCCTTGGCTTCAGAGCAGAGCAGGCAGATGGGTTGTGGGGCTGGGGGGATGATTTTTTTGAGGATTTCATCCGCGCCGCGGGATTCCATGATGGTTTCAAAACGGATTTTGAAACCTTCCCAATCCACGCGTTTTTTGTGGTAATCATCCATCAATTCATGGTCTGGAGCCAGTTCCGGATAGTGGAAATAGGGGATGTTCAGAAGGCGTTTCAGAAAATATTTGAGGTCATCTTCCTTGGTGAAACCTGCCAATTGGCCACGGTTGCTGAGGCGCAGATCGAAAATGCTTTTCACCCCCGCGTTTTTCAGTAATTCAAAAAAAGTTTCGGCGCTTTTGCCGCTGAATCCGATGGTGTAGAGCTTCATGGCTCCTCCCTTTTGGCTGTGGTTATGGATTTCTGGGGCGAGGCGGTTTTTTAGCTGAGGATGAAGGAGTTACCGCCCGTTTTGCACAAATATCCTTTCAGCTCCAGGTTTAAAAGAGCGGTGGAAAGCTTGCCGAAGCTGAATTTTGAGATTAAGAGCAGTTCATCGAAGCTGATTTCCCGCTGTTGGTCTTGGAAAATCTGGTGGATTTGCTGTTCACCGGGGCTCATTTCCGGGAGGATTTCCATCTGCTCACCAGGCTCATAATCCAGTCCCAGAGCGCAAATAAGGTCTTCCGCTTCGGTCACGCAGAGGGCGCCATTTTTGATGAGATAATTCGGACCCTGCGCGTTGTAATGGTTAATCTGGCCTGGCAGCGCCATTAGGTCGCGATTTTGGTCGATGGCGTGTTTCGCGGTAATCATGGCTCCGCTTTTAAAGCTGCCTTCCACGATGAAAACCGCCGTGGAAAGCGCTGAAATGATGCGGTTTCGCGCCACGAAGTTCCAGCGTTCTATGGAGGTGCCGGGTTCATATTCGGAAATGAGGGCGCCATTGGCGATGATGGTTTCCGCAAGCTCTTGATTTTGAGGAGGATAAATGCTTTGCAAGCCGCCGGCGAGGACAGCCAGGGTTTTGCCTCCAGCAGCCAGAGCGGCGGTGTGGGCGGCGGTGTCGATGCCGGTGGCAAGTCCGCTCACGATGGTAACGCCTTGTCTGCAAACGGGTTCCAACAGTTTTTTGCAACTTGAGCTGCCGTAAGCGCTGGCTTTGCGGGTTCCCACCACGCCCAGGCAAACACCGTTGAGGGCGGGTGCCAGATTTCCGCGGTAATACAGGATGAGCGGAGGTGCCAGAATCTGTTTCAGGCCAGAGGGATAGTCTTCCGCGCCCCAGAAGGTGGCTTGGATGTCAAATTGGTCGCAGAGATTCAGGATTTTTGTCAAATCCGGATGCGGTTGGGCTCTGAGGATGTGTTCGCGGGTTTCGGGATGCAGGCTTTCGTCGGCTTGGATGGGATGGTTTGGTTGGCCAATAAACTCAGTTGGATCGGGATATTTTTTCAATAATTGGGGGATTTCACCACTTTTGAGCTGGGGCGCGCATTTCAGGCAAAGCCAGGCTTCTAGGGTTTTCATAAGGCTTTTAAGAGCTTGAACAGACGCCGTTTAAGCTCGTCCAAATTGATGTGACCAACAGCGGAAACCGCCATGCTTTCGACGCCAAATTCGGCTTGGAAGCTTTGTTGAACCTCATTAACCAGTTCATCGCGCTCATCGGGAGGAATGGTGTCCAACTTGCTGAAGACCACCAGGCAGGGTTTTTTATCCATAAATGGGTCATAGAGATAGAGTTCGGAGCGCAGGGTGCGGAATGCTTCTGCGGGTTCAGGCGCGCCGATATCGATGAGAAAAAGCAGCAGGGAAGTGCGTTGGATGTGGCGTAAAAACTGATGTCCCAGTCCTTTACCCATGTGAGCGCCTTCGATGATGCCGGGGATGTCCGCCATCACGAAAGACTGGTATTCGCTCACGCTGACCACGCCCAGCATGGGTTCCAGAGTGGTGAATTCATAATCCGCAATCTTTGGTCTGGCGGCGGAAAGCACGCTGAGCAGGGTGGATTTTCCGGCGTTTGGATAGCCGACCAAACCCACGTCCGCCATGAGTTTTAGCACCAATTCCAGTTGCATTTCATGGCTGTGTTTGCCAAGAGTGGCATGGCGTGGCGCCTGGTTTATTGAGGTGGCAAAATTCACGTTTCCTTTGCCGCCGCGTCCGCCTCTTGCCAAAGTTATGATTTCGCCATGTTGGGTGATGTCCGCAAGTTTGACTCTTTTTCCGTCATCCCGCAGGTGGAAAACCTCGGTGCCCAAAGGCAGGCGCAGAGTCACATCCGCTCCGCTGCCTCCGGTTTTTTTGGCTCCACTGCCGGGTTTCCCGTTTTCGGCACGGAAAATTTTGTTGTAACGGTAATCCAGAAGGGTGTTTACGTTTTCGTCGCCCTGCACGATGACAGAGCCGCCGCGACCGCCATCACCACCATCGGGTCCGCCTTTGGGGATGAATTTTTCGCGGCGGAAACTCACAACGCCATCGCCGCCATTTCCGGCTTTGACGCTTATTTTCGCATAATCTATGAACATTTAAACTATCTTTTCAAATCCTTTATTTTATTATCGTGAAACGCTTTAACAGCGTTTTGTCAGCCTGAACCACCCTCAGGAAATACACGCCGCTGTCCAGCTTTTTTCCTCCCACGCTGCCATCCCAATGCAAGTTTAGCTCGCCGTGGCTGGTGCCGCCTTCGTGAATTGAGCCGATTTTGCGGCCGCGCAGGTCGTAGATTGATAGTGACAAACTATCGCGTTTCAGCCCGGAAAGTCGGATTTTACCGCCGGGATTGAAGGGATTTTGCATTTCGCAGCTCAGGGCGGCAGGACTGAGATTGGGATCGGAAACGCTTACGAATGTATGGGTTTGGGTGACTATATCCGTGTCGTTATCGGAGAAGCGGAAGGTGAGTTCGTTAACGGGATTTGGTAAAATCAGACCAAAGCTGATGGGGTGAGGACCATAATCATAGCCAAGCGGCTGGGGATAAAGCACTTCACCATTGGGCAGCACCACTTCCATCAGGATGGGAAAATCGCTTTCGGCGTCGAAATAATCAAAGGTGAGGGAATCGTCTGCCAAAAAGACGTTGTCAATTGTGGGAAGAGTGTTTTCGTCCACCTGGTAAAAATGGTCATCAAAGATAATCCCGGCGAGGGTGCTGTAATCTCCCACACCGAAGGTGGGAACAAAGGTTTGCAGATCAATGCTGACACTCATGCTGAGGCTGGTGAGAAAGAGACCGTTCAAACTGTTTGGCCAGGCGCCGAAATCGGGGTCGTTATAGAGGTCGCTTAAATTGCATGCTTGATATAGCTTTCCGCCCAAAACCTGGCTTTGGATTTCTCCGATGCGCTCAAAGGAAGGCAAGAATTGTTCATCCAGTCTCAGTTTGTAAAGTCCGGGCTGGATTACGCCGGGAATATTGAAGGAATGTACCATGGCGTAAGTGAGCGTATCCACAACGGTTTCAGGGTTTGTGATGGTGGTGAGATACACATTGTAGGATGAGATGCTGTTCATCACGGGGAAGCTGTTCGCGGCGTTTGCCATGACTGAATAAAGCTTGTTTTCAGTGGCGGCGCACCAAGTGTCGGTGAAATCCAGATAGGGCTGGTAAACCGTGAGGGAATCGCCTGTTGCGTCGGTTCCGATTAAGCCCACATTTTCAAATGGCGGTGGAAATTCTTCTGTTGGAAGATAGGGGGCGTGCATGTAAATGAATTCTTGACCCAGCATGTTCAAATGGGTACGCAGGCGCCAGCGCAGATGGTTTCCAAATTCATAGGGGACAAGAGCTTGCTGCCAAGAGTCAATTTCCTGGGAGGTGGCAAGCTGCCAGGCTCCGCCATTTGTGCTGTGCCAAAGTTCGGTGGGCAGGTTCAATTCCAAATCCAGTGAATCTATCCATTGCAAACAGATATTGCCATCGCTGAGGCGCGAGCTGTGGACGATATTTCTATATGGGCTAAGCTGTTGGGCATTCACAAGAGCTGTGCCCAGGATAAAGATGACTATAATCAGCTTTGTTTTCATGGTTTATCCTTTAAAAAATTGGGTATCTAAAGCCATATCCATCAGTTTGTTGCAGGTTTAAGTTTTTTCCACAGCCTGCTGAAAAAACATTTTTTGACCGGGGAAACTTGGAAAGATGAGATAATGTCCTCAAAATATGGCAAAGCTTCCTGGAAATACCAGCCGGCTTCGGCGCTGAAATCCAAGGTATAATCCCATTTTGGGCCGGGGATGCGCAATCTGATATGGTGTTCTTCCACTTGTCTCATCGGAGTGTGAAGCCATTCAAGGCGATGCGCGGTGATTCCATTTATTACGACGGAGCGTGAAACAAGCGGCTGATAGGTTTCTGATTCCACAGCCTGGATTTCGCGAGTAAGCTGGCGGTCTCCATCACGCATGTAGGAATTGAAGTTTTTTACAGCGCCCGCAAAAGGTTCCACTTTCACGCTGAATTCATACGAAAGTGCCGCAACAGCGGGATAATGATAAACGGCAAAAACGGTGTTGTTTTTCAGGGATTTGTGTTGCCAACCCAAGGGATAAGCGAGCTCAAAGCCATATTTTGAGCTTTTATGGGAAAGCATTTCCTGCGCTTGAAGCAGACCAAAAAAAGCAGTGAAAAAAAGCAGGCAAATCAAGGCTTTATGGCGCATAATTACTCCTTGGAATGGTTTTTATTCGTAGATTGCATTAAAGAAGCCGGGTTAAAAAGTGTCAAGAACAAAAACAGTTGGCATTCCCCCATTTTTTAAACCAGCCTTATTTTCATTTGCCAAGGATCGGTCAAATCAGGTCTATATGGAGATGTATTATAGTGTGTAGTTCGCTGCAGGCAGATTTTCAGTACCTGGC
>Ga0172382_10001406_pt1 | contig 43027 bp, 49 predicted proteins | sample Leawel138RmetaG_FD_122245 | JGI IMG/M metagenome (GOLD analysis project Ga0172382, IMG submission 122245) | Leachate microbial communities from a municipal landfill in Southern Ontario, Canada - Leachate well 138R metaG | ecosystem: Engineered > Solid waste > Landfill > Unclassified | place...
AAGGAAGGAGTAGATGAAAACAACTTTGAACAATGCCGTTGGCCCCCAGGTGCGGGCCAAGAAGCCGGCAAAAAACAAACTGCTGCCGGCGCTTGGTGTGCTATCGCTGGGGGCTGGCCTGCAATCAGCCACGCAGTTCTTTGCGCACACATTCAACTATCAAGAGGTGCTAGGGCCTCATATCGGGCATTTCTATGCCCCTTGGTCGATCCTGCAATGGTCGGCCAAGTGGTATGCGCAGTATCCCGACGAGATTATGCGAGCGGGTGCGCTGGGCATGATGGTTTCGACCATTGGCCTGTTGGGCGTAGCCGTGGCGAAAGTGGTCACGTCCAACAGCTCGAAAGCAAACGAATACCTGCACGGTTCGGCACGCTGGGCCGAGAAGAAGGACATTCAGGCGGCTGGCCTGCTGGGGCGGCCGCGATCATTCCTAGAGGTTGTCAGCGGCCGCGATGCGCCTTCATCTACCGGCGTCTATGTCGGCGGCTGGGAGGACAAGGAAGGCAATTTCTACTACCTGCGCCACAACGGCCCCGAGCACGTTTTGACCTTTGCCCCGACTCGATCCGGTAAGGGTGTCGGCTTGGTAGTGCCGACCCTGCTTTCATGGCCGGCGAGTTCCGTTGTCACCGACCTGAAAGGGGAGCTTTGGGCGCTAACGTCAGGGTGGCGGAAGAAGCACGCCAGGAACAAAGTGCTGCGCTTCGAGCCGGCATCGACCAATGGCGGCGTCTGCTGGAACCCGTTGGATGAAATCCGTATCGGCACGGAAAACGAAGTGGGCGACGTTCAGAACTTAGCCACTCTGATTGTCGATCCCGATGGCAAGGGCCTGGATTCTCACTGGCAGAAAACCGCTTTTGCATTGTTGACCGGCGTAATCCTGCATGCGGCCTACAAGGCTAAGAACGAAGGCGGTACGGCCACCCTGCCGGGCGTTGATGCCATGTTGGCCGATCCTAACCGGGATATTGGCGAACTATGGATGGAAATGGCGACCTACGGCCACGTCGAAGGTCGCAACCACCCGGCTATTGGCACGGCCGCACGCGACATGATGGATCGACCGGAGGAAGAAGCCGGTTCCGTGCTTTCCACGGCTAAATCCTATCTGGCCCTCTACCGTGACCCGGTAGTGGCACGGAATGTCAGCAAGTCCGAGTTCCGCATCAAAGACCTGATGCACCGTGACGAGCCGGCAACCCTCTACATCGTCACCCAGCCGAACGACAAGGCGCGTTTGCGGCCCCTGGTGCGGGTCATGGTCAACATGATTGTGCGCCTTCTGGCAGACAAGATGGACTTCGAGAACGGCCGGCCGGTGGCTCATTACAAGCACCGCCTGCTGATGATGCTGGACGAGTTCCCCAGCCTTGGGAAACTGGAGATTCTGCAAGAGTCGCTGGCCTTTGTCGCTGGCTATGGCATCAAGTGCTACCTCATCACCCAGGACTTGAATCAGCTCAAGAGCCGCGAAACCGGCTATGGCCCTGATGAAACGATCACGTCCAACTGCCATGTCCAGAACGCCTATCCGCCGAACCGTGTGGAGACGGCCGAGCACCTTTCGCGCCTGACCGGCCAAACAACCGTCATCAAGGAGCAGATCACGACCAGCGGCCGGCGCACGTCCGCGATGCTGGGTCAGGTGTCCCGCACGATTCAGGAAGTGCAGCGGCCCTTGCTGACACCAGACGAATGCTTGCGCATGCCAGGGCCGAAGAAGAACGACCGAGGCGAAATCGACGAAGCCGGCGACATGGTGATTTATGTCGCGGGCTATCCGGCCATCTATGGGAAACAGCCGCTCTACTTCAAAGACCCCATTTTCCAGGCGCGTGCCTCGATCCCTGCGCCCAAGTCGAGCGACCGCTTTACCGAGTTCCAGGAGGAAGGGGAGGGGATCACGATATGAACCGAATCCTTAACCGCATAGGGGCCGGCGTCGCCATTGCCGGCGTTTCTGCCCTGGTGCTGGCTGGCGTGTTCTACGCGGCCGGCGGTCGCGTGAACACGACCAAGAGCATTCCGGTTGGCCTGTACTGGACGACAAGCGCCCAGGTCGAGAAGGGGGCCTATGTGATGTTCTGCCCGCCGAAGGTTGGCGTTTTCGATGACGCCAAGGAGCGGGGCTACATCGGCGCGGGCATGTGCCCTGGTGGCTACGGCTACATGATGAAGCGAGTTTTAGCCGCTAAAGACGACCTGGTTTCGGTGGCTGATGACGGCGTGCGCGTGAATGGCGAGCTGCTGCCGTTGAGTGCGCCGCGTCCGGTTGATGGTGCCGGCCGGGAAATGCCTCGATACCAAGCAAGCGAATACACCCTTGGGGCCTCGGAGCTGCTGCTTATGTCAGACGTAAGCGGCACGTCCTTCGACGGCCGATATTACGGCCCGGTTCACCGGGCGCAAGTTCAGACCGTGATTCGTCCGGTTGTTACCTGGTAGGGGAGGGATATACCCATGAGACTTTTTATTGCAGAGAAGCCATCGGTGGCAAAAGCCATAGCGGCCGAGCTGGGAACCACTGGCAAGGGGGATGGATACATTGAGTGCGGTTCGGACAAGGTAACGTGGTGCTTCGGTCACATGCTGGAGCAGGCCGACCCCGACGAATACACCCCTGATGACGTTCCGCGTGGGCAAAGTGGCCGCAAGGTATGGCGAGTCGATGAGCTGCCGATCATCCCTGATGCCTGGATTCTCAAGCCCAAGGATGACGCCAAGAAACAACTCAACATCATTGGGAAGCTGCTCAAAGAATCCAGCGAAGTCGTGAATGCTGGCGATCCAGACCGGGAAGGCTGCCTGCTGGTTGATGAGGTTCTGGAGCATTTCCGCTACAGCAAGCCAGTTCGGCGTTTTTGGGTTTCTGCACAGGATTCCGTTTCTGTTCGTCGGGGCCTGGATGCCCTCAAGAACAACGCTGACTATCGGGGCTGGTCGGACGCTGCACGCGGACGGCAGCGGGCCGACTGGCTGATAGGCATGAACCTATCCAGGGCTTACACCCTGCGCGCCCAACGGGGCGGCTCTCGGGCACTGCTGACCGTGGGCCGAGTGCAAACGCCTACCCTCGCCCTGGTAGTCGGCCGTGATAAGGACATTGAGGGGTTCAAGCCGGTGCCCTATCACACGATCCGAGCTGAAATTCAGCATGCCGGCGGTTCCTTCATGGCTGGATGGAAGGCAAAGGAGGATCAAGCGGGCCTCGATCCTGAAGGCCGTCTTGTTGATACCGCTGTCGCCAATGCCATTGTGGAGAAAGTCACAGGCAAGGCCGGCGAGCTGGCCGAGTACAAGCAAGAAGCCAAGAAGCAGAATCAACCGCTGGCGTTCGCCCTGTCAGACATTACCGCCTTGGCCTCTTCACGCTTCGGATACAGCGCCGAGGACGTGCTGAATGCCTGTCAATCGCTCTATGAAACGCACAAGCTGACCTCTTACCCGCGAACCGACTGCGCCTATCTCCCGGAGTCCCAACACGCGGACGCGCCCCGCGTCCTGGAAGCTGTCCGCCAGGTGAATCCCGAGCTGGCCGCGATCATCGACGGCGGCGATCCGCGCATCAAATCCCCGACCTGGAACGACAAGAAGATAACGGCTCACCACGGAATCATTCCGACCATGCACAAAGGCAGCACGGCCGGCTTGAACGATAAGGAGCGCAACATTTACGGCCTGATTGTTCGGGCATACATCGCGCAGTTCTACCCGGTGCATGAATACATGCACACCACTGTTGCGGCGAACATTGAGGGCGAAACCTTCGCGGCGAGCGGCAAGGTTGTTACCAAGAACGGCTGGCGTGACGTGTACGAAACGGCCGACGAGGACGACGAGAAGGACGCGGAAGAAGGGGGCAACCAACGCTTGCCGGCCATGAAGCGGAATGATTCCGTGACTTGCGCGCAAGCCACCAGGAAGGACGCCAAGACGAAGCCGCCGGCCCGGTTCACCGAAGGCACGCTTATTCGCGCAATGGAGAACATTCACAAATATGTGACTGACTCGGAGCACAAGAAGCTGCTGCGCGACGGCGACGGCATCGGCACTTCTGCAACCCGCGCTTCCATCATTTCCGAACTGAAACGCCGCGAGTTCCTGGAGGTGAAGGGCAAGCACATTGTTAGCACGACGCTGGGCCGCAGCATGATTGCCGCCCTGCCCGAAGTTGTGAAAAGCCCGGTTCTCACCGCGCTTTATGAACGCATGTTGAAAAGCATCGAGCAGGGTAGCGCCGAGCTGGGAGCCTTCATTGCGAAGCAAGAGGCTTTCATTCGTGACCAGGTGGCGAAGGCCAACGATGGAGCCGTGAGCATTGCCGGCGGCAAAGAGGCAACCCCTGTTTCCAGTCTGCACAAGTGCATGGCCTGCGGTGCTGGCTTGTCCCGCCGGCCGAGCAAGAAGAAAGGTCATTTCTGGTGGGGTTGCAGCAATTACCCGACCTGCAAACAGACTTATCCCGACATCAAGGGGCGGCCCGACTACAGCAAGGGCCGTAACGAACCCGCATCCGAGTAAACCGAGTTTTTCCAACAAGGAGCTATGACCATGAGCAACGAAACCATGAACCACGAAACCAACGACAACATGGCCGACCTGGTGCCGGCTGGCGATGCGATCAGCGATAAGCTGGCCGACGCGCTGACGCCGGGCTATCAAGCCGAGTTCGACCCGGACGAGGCCGAGCGGGCAGGGGCCTTCATCGAGGACGCATTGACCGAGCAAGACGCCGCCGAGAGCGGCGACGACTTGGCCGACCTGGACGCGGCACTTGAACCCGCGTTCCTGGACGATGACGGCCCGAGCAACGACTTGCCGCCCGTCCCGACCACAACCAATGCGCGGGAGCTGTACGGGCTGCGTGACGGTGAAACGGTCGCGGACGCCATTGCGCGGCGCGATCAATCCGCTGAGGGCTAAGGTATGGCCCTGACCAAGAACGAGGCTCAAGACCTGACACGGCGCTTTGTGCGCGACTATCCGGGGGCGTTGGCGCTGGCTTACAGGTTCCGCCAGAACACGGCGGAGCTGTATGGCAGCCGCGCCGATGAAGTACCGGCGAACATGAAAGGTGGATACGTTCCGAAGGAAACGACCCATAACGGCCGTACCTACCAGGGGCGCATCGACATTCCCCTGGAGAACTTGCGCGATCCCCGCGATTTGCTGGTGACATTGCGGCACGAAGTTCTTGGTCATTACGGGGCTAACACCTTCGCACCCGACGACAAGCGTGCATTGCTGGATGGTTTGGTTGCCGCTCGCAACGAGCCGGGCATCAAGCCACTTTGGGAAAGCATCGACCGCCGCTATAGCGACCGCTCGCTGGACGTTCGCGCCGAGGAAGTCTTTGCCCTGCACTGCGAAGGCGTGGCCCCGATCCACCATGTCAACGATGCCCAGGCCGCCGAGCGTGGCCGGCAATCATTCCTGGAAACCTGCATCGACCGCACCCGCCCCATGCAGGCCGCCGACCTGAACAGCATTGCTTGCATGGTCGCGCAAGGCTTGCACGACCGAACCCGGACGCAGCAGACGTTTCCGCAGATCAACGAGCTACAACGAAGGGACGAAACAATGGAGCCAAAAAAACCGTTTCATGAAGTAGTGGCCGAAAAGCTGATTGAACAGCTCAAGGCTGGCACTGCACCGTGGCAAAAGCCCTGGAATCCGGGCGAGCCGAATGCTTACCTGCCAATGAACCCGACTACAGGCAAGCGTTACAAGGGTATCAACGCCATTCACTTGATGGCCCAGGGGCGCAGTGATGCGCGCTGGATGACCTACAAGCAGGCGGCGGGCGTAGGTGCCCAGGTACGCAAGGGCGAGAAGGGAACTCCCGTTCAATACTGGAAGTTCAGCGAAGAGCAAACAAAGCTCGATGAGCAGGGCAAGCCGGTACTGGATGGAGAAGGGAAGCCCGTCAAGGAAAACGTCATGCTGGAGCGGCCGCGAGTGTTCTTCGCAACCGTGTTCAACGCCGAACAGATCGACGGTTTGCCACCGATCCAGCAAAAGACAGAACAGCAGTGGGACGCCGTGGAGCGAGCCGAGCACATCCTGAACGCATCGGGAGCAAAGATTACCCACGCGGCCGGCGACCGTGCTTTCTACCGGCCTTCGACCGATAGCATCACCATGCCGGAGCGCGGTCAGTTCGAGTCGGCAGACCGTTACTATGCAACGGCTCTTCATGAGCTGGGCCATTGGACGGGCCACCCCTCACGGCTCGACCGTGACCTGTCACATCCATTTGGATCAGAAGGGTACGCCAAGGAGGAATTGCGCGCTGAAATCGCGTCGATGATCTTGGGCGATGAGCTGGGCATCGGCCACGATCCGGGTCAGCACGTCGCCTATGTCGGCTCCTGGATCAAAGCCTTGCAGGATGATCCCCTGGAGGTTTTCCGGGCGTCAGCGGATGCAGAGAAAATCCACGACTATGTGCTGGCCTTCGAGCAGAAGCAGGTTCAGGAACAAACCCAACAGCAGACCCAGCAGCCGGAAGCCTTCATTGACAGCATCGGCATGCTGCGCCGCTGGGATACCGCCGACCCCATGCCTGGAGACTGGCAGGGTATCGCAAAGAGCACGACAGACACGTTTTTCTATGTCGGCCGTGAGGGCGAAGAGCGGACATTCACCGCTTTGAAGGCTGAAAACTTCGAGCAGGCCAAACAGGAAGCCGCCATTGTCGAGGCGCTGGCCGTAGACATTCGGGAAGTCCTCAACAACCCGGACGTGACTTTCAGCCACTTCGAGGCATACCAGGGCGACACCCTGGAGCAAGCCTTGCGGGATCGAGGGCTTACTACCGTGGGCAGTGTCACCGGGCATGACCCCGGCAGCTTTTCAGAAACGGCGTGGACACGTCTTTCCCCGGTTTTTGGGATCACTCCCGATCATGAGGATATGGGCAATCCGTACCTGGAGCGCAAAGGGCTGGCACAAGAGTTCATGTTAAAGGCCGAGCAGCTTCACCAGGCCCTTCAACAAGGACAGGAGGCAAGCATGCAGCTCCCCGAACAACAAGCCGCCGAACAGCTCCCGGCCGTGGCCGAGGCGTGGACACTTGGACACCTTGAGCGGGGCACCTTGGCCCGCGCCCTGGATGGTGCGAGCCAGGATCAAATCGAGAAGGTTTCGGCCGTCCTTGGTGCAATGCAGCCCCTCAACACGCAAAACGACTTCTGGACACGGCACGAATTGCCCCAGGACGTGGATGCGCTGGAAAGCAAGCTGCAACAGGCTGGCGACTTCCTGGAGCGGCGCGGCCTCGATGCGGCTGTAGCTGAGGCCCGAACCACTGGCGATTACGAGAGCATGGACAAGGCGGCCATCGAGGCGCTTGGCTTCACCTTGCCCCACGACTGGAACGGCAACGTCCAGGTGCAAGGCAATGTCACCGTCATGATTGACGGGAAAGAGCACGTCGAGCCTGCCGCCGCCCTTGGCGTTGAACCTACCTTTTGGGGTGTATATGCGCAGCTTGAGGACGGCCGGCATGACTGGTTGGCTGACTTCAACACTCAAGAGCAAGCCGAAGAGCTGGCCGAACGGCTGGGTATCATCGACGCCAATTCCGAGAAGAACGAACACGAGAAGGCCGCCAAGCTGGCTCGCGTCCAGGAAGAGCGCGTGCGGCGTGATCCAAGCAGCACGGACGAGGATATTTCAGCAGCTAAAGAGGCACGCAAGGCGGCCGAGGCAACGGCCATGCTGGCCGAGTCCGAAACACAGCGCCGGAATGCGGAGAGGGAGCGAGACGAGCGCGACCGGCAGCAGGCGGCACAGCAGCAAAAATCCGAGCGCACTTATATCAATGTTCCTTACCGCGAAAAGAACGAGGCGAAGGAGCTGGGGGCGCGTTGGGATCGTCAGCAACAGTCCTGGTATGTACCGGGCAGCCTAGATGCAGGCCCGTTTGCGAAATGGGTTCAGGGGGCCGCTACAGCGGCCACAGAGGGACGCCAGGAGGAACAGAAGGGGCAGCAGCAGAGCGAGGCGCAATCGGCCCAGCAGCGCACCTATCTGGCCGTTCCGTATGGCGAGCGGGGCGCAGCTAAGGCGGCCGGCGCCATGTGGGACAAGGCGGCCAAGTCCTGGTATGCAGGCCCCAAAGCCGACATGGAACGACTGCAACGCTGGATGCCCGATAACGTGCGCTCAGAGCAAGGCCCGGCCATGTCGCCGCGTGAAGAGTTTGCCGAGGCGTTGCGCTCCATCGGATGCGTTGTCAGTGGCGAGCATCCCATCATGGACGGCAAGAAGCACCGGATCGGTGTCGAGGGCGACAAGAAGGGCGAAAAGGCGGGGTTCTATGTTGGGCACCTGGACGGCCACCCAGCCGGCTACATCAAGAACAATCGCACTGGCATTGATATGAAATGGAAGTCCAAAGGCTACGCGCTTGATCCGGCCGAGAAGGCGAAGCTCCAGGCCGAAGCCGCCGCGAAACTGGCCGAGCGGGCAGCAGAGCAAGAGCGAGTCCAGGAGGCAACCGCGCAGCGTGTCACGCGGCAAACCAGCGGGCTTAAAGCCATCGAGCAGCCGACGCCATACCTGAATGCCAAGGGTATCCAGGTACACGATGGCGTCCTGACCGACAAGGAAGGACAGAAAACCTATATCCCGGCGTTCGATGCCGGCGGCAAGCAGTGGACTATGCAGTACATCCAGGAGGACGGCACCAAGCGGTTCGCCAAGGACTCCCGCAAAGAAGGATGCTTCCACCCGGTCGGGGGTATGGATGCGGTGGCGGCCGCGCCGGCCTTGATCGTGGCGGAGGGTTACGCGACTGCCGCACAGGTAGCCGAGGCCGCCGGCCAGGCCACCATTGCCGCGTTCGACAGCGGCAACCTGGAGGCGGTGGCGAAAGCACTGCATGAGAAGTTCCCTGATAAGCCCGTCATCATTGCGGGGGATGATGACCGACACCTGGAGCTAACGCAGGGCGTGAACCCTGGACGCAGCAAGGCCGAGGCGGCAGCGAAGGCCGTGGGAGGCAAGGCGCTGTTCCCGATCTTCGCGCCTGGTGAAAACACCTACCCGGCCGACTTGCCGCCGATCACTCCCCAGGTGTTCCGCGAGCATGAGCGGGCACAGCAGCGCCTCGATGCCGCCGAGGCTGGCAAGGTGCAACTCACCGAGAAAGAGGCCGCAGACCTCAAGCGCGCCTTGCTCAGTACCGAGCAGCTTGGAGGACTGGCCGGCATGAAGGCGCACACCGACTTCAACGATCTTGCCACCCGTAGCAGCTTGGGCCGTGAAGCGGTGAATCGCCAGGTATCGGCGGCCGTCGCTCAGGCAGTGCAAGCAGCGGAGAGGAAGGCAGAGCAGAAGCAAGAGCGCGTGGAGAAACAGGAACATAAACAGGAGCAGAAGCAGCGGCGTGGTGCCCGTGTGGGCTAACTAATCCAGGGCGTTAGAACCGCCTCGATGCCGAGGCGGTTTTTAAAAGCATGAACGCAGGTATTGAGTATGAGTAAACGGAAATATCTAACGAAAGCGGAGTGTGCGGAAAAAGGTTGGTTCAATAAAGTTGACTTAAAACTGGAGCGTTTGAAACCAGCACCAGGTCAGCTTCCTATTGAATCTTATTGGCAAGGCCAGGGTTTTGTTGATGTGTACGACAAGGCGCAGTGTGTCGCTATGCGCCCCTATCGCAAGCCAACGCCAAAGCAGATGGCAGCACTGGAACGCGGCCGCGATCTACTAGGCACCCATGAATGCGAAAGCGAGGGCTGCAAGAATCGCGTTTATACATGGGAAGACGAGCGCATTTGCCATCAGTGCGTTAACGAATCACATAAGCGAAGCAAGCAAGCGATGAAAGAAGGGGTTGTGTTAGACACAGAAACAACCGGGTTGGATGGTGTTGCACAGGTAATTGAAATCGCAATAGTTGACTGGAACGGTAAAACCCTTATTAACCAACGCATACGGCCAACTGTGGCAATTAGTGTCGATGCCCAAAGGGTACACGGAATTAGTATGGATGACCTTGCCGACTGCCCTGCATGGACAGACATTGCTCCAGAGGTACGGCGTGTGTTGGAGGGACGCCCTGTGGTGATATACAACGCCAGTTATGACCAGCGGATGCTGTATCAGACAGCAAAATCTACTGCGGGCTTGGATGATTTGGATTGGATCATCAACCTAGATACACATTGCGCGATGACTATGGCGGCCCGCGAGTACGGCGCAACCAATAAGTACGGCACCATTAGCCTAGCCAACGCGGTGATTCAGGCCGGTATCGAGTGGCAAGGCGCGGCGCATAGTGCATTAGGGGATGCTCTTACCACCTTGGCGTTAGCTCGAAAAATGGTAGGTGCGGAATTAGTGAAATAGATTATTGCTCGCGCTCCCCGGCTGGGACGTGTCGGTATAGTGTGGCTATGGACACCCCTAATGAACTGGCTACGTCCTTCGGCGGTGTGCCGGCATCGAGCAGCTTGCGCGCTGATTCCAGCTTTGCCGGCGTCATCGCCCTTTTCCTGCCCCCTACCCTGCCAGCTCGCCTTGCGGCTTCCAGGCCGGCCCTGGTGCGCTCTAGGATCAATTCCCGCTCCATCACGGCCAGCGCGGCCATGACATGAAAAAAGAACCGGCCGGCGGCCGTTTTGGTGTCGATGCCATCGGTCAGCGATCGGAGATCCACTTTCCGGGCTTCCAGGTCTGCGGCGAGATCCACAAGCCCTTTCATCGAGCGGCCGAGCCTGTCCAGCTTCCAGACCACCAGGCTATCGCCTTCGCGTGCGTAAGCCAGGGCTTCGGCCAGGCCGTCCCGGTTGGCCTTGGTGCCGCTGGCCTTGTCAGTGAACACCTTTTCGCATCCGGCGGCCGTCAGGGCGTCGAGCTGCAAGCTCAAGTCCTGGTCGGCGGTCGATACCCTTGCATAGCCGATAAGCATGCACTCCCCCCCTTCTGTTGCTTCTCAAAACTCATGAAACCGAGTGTATTTGATAAGCCTGTTTTGAGACAGGTTATTGAGAACAAAAAGCCCGCTTGAAAGCGGGCCGTGTCGTTCGGTCGGTGCGTTGCTCACAAACGACCGTTATTGAGAGTCCTTCGGTGTTGGGAGTAAGTCCCGCGCAACTCGACTACCGGCCGCAACGAAGATGAATGCCACGATCAGCGCGATAGTGCCGTCAACCGGGTATTCCGCTGCGTCGATATAACCTTGCCTTGCCCCGACGAAGGTTATAACGAGCGTTGCAAAGATGGTGAGACAAGCCAGAGCGAAGGAGACTCGATAGATGCGCGTCAGAGTTTTCTTGATTGCTGGAATGTTCATCGTCACCCCGGTTGTTAGAACGTGGCATCTTTCAAGGCAATGGAGCAGCCTTGATAGTCATAAGTCACGTCAGTAACTACGCCTGAAACTCGGGCGACTTTGCCGGTGCGAAGGTGGGTGACTTGCTGGCTTTTTTCCGTGCCGGCATGAATTGCCACGTCTCCAGCTTTCATGAATACCCGGTAGCGGGGTTGGAAGCCCTCAGTAACCGAGCGCACTTCGCCGCTGGCCGACAGGCCCTTGTTTACATAGAGTTCATTGGCCCGCACCTTGTTGTCCTTGGCGACTTGGCAAATTCGCGGCAGTGCTTCGGTAATCATTACCGGAGCAGTTACTTCCTGCATGTCTTGCGCAATTTGATCCAGGGCGGCGCAGCCTGTTAGAGCGACAAGGCCGGCGGCTGTAAGAGCTTTACCTAGTAGTTTCATGTTGACCTCGAACTTTGTGTTGGGTTGGGTGCCTTCCAGTCGTTTGCTTGCATCTTTCGCCAGCCAGGCCGGGATATGACCGCCCTTCTGTTTGGATACGATGGACAGCAGTTCTTTCGTTTCACTCAGCATGTATTACCCCCTTCTCGGTTTTGGTTACAGCGCGCAATGCGCCTTGGTACGGATTTCATCGGCCCACGGCAGCAGGCCGGCAAAGGTAGGTGGCAAGGGCGTCTCGGCTGCATGCTGTATCCAGCAGCTCGTTGCGTGTGCAGCGTCACCATTGCCGCGCTTCTCCACCAGGTCGGCCACTAGATCACCGGCACCGGCTTCTGTCATACGCCAGAAGCCCACGGCAAACACGTCTGCCAGGGCTTCCCGCCACCGTTGTGTTGGAAGCCGCGTAGCCGCTTCAAGATGGCCTTCAAGATCGACCACTTCCCCGGCTTCGCTGGGGGCAATCGACCGCGTTCCGATTTCTCTGCCAGTAAAGGCCGGCATGTCTCGGGACACGTCGAGGCAGTGCGCAAGCTCATGCACCATGACCCCTTTTACCCAAGAGTTAGGATCGTCCCCGTTGAACCCACGAAGGACGTTCGCCCGGTTCAAGGTCAGCTCGCAGTAACCAGGCCCCACGGACATAAACGCCGCGCCGGCATGCGGCAGCGCGACGGAGCTGGTTGCCCAGCCCGAGACGGCAGACGCCAGGACAACATGCACGCCGTAATGCTCCAGAGCGAAGGACTTGATGAAGGGGAACCCTTCCGGGTCGGTCATGAAGGCTTCGCGGGCCGAGGTGTAGCGTTCGGCCGAAGTGCGCTCCAGGGCAACCCCGGCAAGCAGGGCCACCAGATAAGTCAGGATCGGCACAAGGAGGACGGAAAGGACAATGCCGGCGCGGCGCTCGAACGGCCGCTTGGCATCCTTGACCCACGGTTGCCGAGCGGCCCACAGGCCGGCCGCGACCGCCAAGGCCAGCCACAGGCCGACCAGTAAAAGCCAATCATGGCCGATAGCACGGCTGGAAAGAGCGACAAACGACACCAGAGCAATCCAGGCCAGCGGCCGCAGCACGTCGAAGATACCGCTAAGGCGGTTTGCTTTCGTCATGTGCTTTAGCCGCTAAATCCCCAAGGGGACTTTTCCGCATCGTCTGCGAGTATCTCGGACAAAAATTGCCTGTCGATCCTGTCCTGGTTGTCGATGAACATCAAAGGGTGTTCGTCCTGGTCGCAAAGCTGTTCCAGCGCCATTTCCTCGGCCTTCTCTTGCGGTGCAGAGAGCAAGGGGCCGTCCATTACAAAAACAGGATCAAGAAGGTCGTCGGGAAAATCCGGGGCGGCTGTAACAAGCCAAATTCGATCCGGGTCGGTGAAGGGTGCCCAATCGCCCGGCTCAAGGTTGGTTGGAACGATGGAAACCTTCACCTGGTTGCGATCCCAGGCCAAGGCAGCTTTGTTCAGGGCCGCAGGATCGTCCGAAAACAGGGCCTCACCAGGAACAATCCCAAGGGTCTTGTGATGTTCCCGGTAGAAGGTCGAGCAAATAACGCTGTATCGCGGGGCGTCGCTTTGTGTAGCGAACGCGGCGAACTCATGCCTGGAGTTAAACCTAATCCGGCTAATGGCCGGCGTTGTTGTTGCTGTCATGTTTCCCCCTTGCATGGATTTAGAAGCGCGGGACGTAGAACACTTCAATGTCCACGCGCTGGTTCATGTACCGGCCTTCCGGCGTTGAGTTGTCGGCAATGAAATCGGCCGCCGAGACGTAATTAATCATGATCTTCAAAGGCGAAACGCCGCGAGCGATAAGCCAGGAGCGGGCCGAGGCGGCGCGAGCCAGGGCAAGGGATTCATCCCTTGCGCTGGGCCGCAGCGTGCTTGTCCGGCCGCTGATGATGACCATAGCCGCGTCCCGAACGTCCCCCAGGGCGGCGACCTGCCCCGGCGAAGGCTGGAATGTCGAGCTGCTATCGGGAAACGAAACGTGAAGGGTTGTTGAGACAGGATGACCATAGCCGGCGCTCTGATAGTGCGGCTGCGCGGCCGAGACGGCCGGCAGGATCAGGGACGCCAGAAAGAGGGTCAGGGCGAGGGTTTTGCGCATGGGTAAGACTCCGATCAAAAGATTGGTTTGTTCATTTTTCTGTTCATTAAAATCCTAAAAAATCCGGGTCACATTCTCTTCTGAAAGTTACTTTTCCTGGGCGCTTGGCAATTACATTCCCGATGAAGGATTCGGTGCCGTTAATTTCTATTTTGTGTTTTGTAATTTCCTCAATATTCATGATTACCCCTGTTTCTAAAGTCAGAGATGTTCCTAGTCCAAATGCTTCACAGGTTGCGGATAATTCGAGTCGGTTCCCGTGAAGTATCTGCCAGCGTTGTTGTTTCAAAGCGAACTTGTCTGGGCAATTGATTACAGGAATCCTGGCTAATTTGTTTTCGTAAAGCTCAATGGTTGTACTAGCTTTTCCATCGCACGAATACCAACGCCCAGTTATGTTTATGCTTTCTGGTTCTAGATTGGCATCACACCCAGTAGCGACAAGAAATATAGCGAATAGGCTTAATTTTTTAAGCATTTTTGGCCCTTAAAAGAACAAGTATCCAGCGTTGCTCATGGGGATGCGGATCAGCCAGAGCGCGGCCAGGTGTGCAGGGTAAAAGGCATAAAAGGCCCACTTGAGGCGGGGCACTCGCAGATCGAGGCGCGAGGCGGCGACGATCAGGGGCAAGGCGGCCAAGGCCCAGCCGTTGCCGTTGGGAATCCACAGAGAAGCGCAGGCGAGAACAACAGCCGCCGCGCTGGCCCATGAAGGGCGCTTGAAGAGCCACCAGGAGGCCAGCCCGAGGGCGACGGCCATCCACCAAAATTCAACCAGGGCACCGCCAATCAGGATCAGGACGGCAGCCAGCCAGAAGCTCGTTGCCCCGCCCTTCTCTACCAGGTACAGCGCGCCGGTAATCAGTAGCAGCGTGAACAGCACATTGAGAGGCCACCACCCGCCGGCCAGGCCGCCCAGGGCAACGAATGGCACAGTGGCAATGATCCCGATAACTGCCAGGCGAAACATCGTGCGGCCGTGTGCCCCGCGCTCGAAGGCACCGGGCCGCGCCAGGTTGTACGCCAGGAGGATGACGAAGATCGGCAGGCAGAGCCGGCCGACCTCAAAGGCTATCGGAAGCGTGGCGTTGAACAGGTACTTGTTGACATGATCGACAGTCATCAAGACCAGTGCGACCCATTTCAGGGCCTCTACCGAGCCATCGGCAAGGTGCGGGGCCTTCATTGTCCGCTGCCCTCGCCTTCGGTTCGGAATGAAATGCGGCGCGGTACATACCCGGTCAGGGTGGCCCCTTGGGCCGGCGCTGCCCGTTCCTGTACTGGCTGCGCTGCCCGAGCTTGAACCGGCTGCGCTGGCCGCTGGGCCGTGGTTGCAGGCTGGCCGCCCTCTTCCAGAACGTCCCGCGTAACGAAATGCTCATCAAGCCAGGCGGCCCACTTTCCGGCCTTCTGCATTAGGTCGGCGCGATAAATCGCGTTGAACCTTGGCGTCCTGGAGTGGTAGTTAGCCGCTCGCGTCCAAATGTCGCCACTGTCATTGAGAATATGGCCGCGCAGTCTCCAGGCGGCCAGGTCATAGGAGTAGCAACCGGCGGCAGCAACATCGTCCGCCGTGATGCCGTAACGGGCCAAATCACCAAGATAGGCCGTGTTGAACTGCATCGGGCCAACGTCATGCGTGCCGTTAGTGTTGCGCACCCACTGCCCCGGCTTGCCCCCCTCTTTTTCAGCGACGGCCAAGACGATGTTCGCGGGAATTTCATACTTCACGGCGGCAGAAATCGAGCACACAACGCGCTCTTGCTCCATCGGCGGAAGATCGACTATGAACGGCAGCATGACATTGACCCCCTCGCTCAGTTGCCCCACCAGGACGAGCGACGGCGCTCTTCGTCCTCGCGGCGGATGCGTTCGTTGTACTCAGCTAGGGCGCGGTCATAGTCGCGGGCTTCCACCCAATAGCCGCCACGTTCCGGCGTACCGACATAACGTGCCAAGGTGCCGCTACTGTTGAAGTCAGTGTAGGAATGGCTTGTATAGATCGAGCAGTAATCCGGCATGCGGTTGCTGATATACATATAGCCGTCATCCCAACCTGACCAACTACGCAAGGTGGAATTGAGGGAGGCTGCATCACAGCGACCAGCGCCGCGAGAAATAGCCGAAACCAGCGACCGCATTTCCGGTGTTTGGCTAGATACAGGGCACAGGTTCAGGAAGTTGAGACGGGCTTTAATGGTGTCCGAAAACTTCTTCTTCTTGATGCCAAAGTAACGATTCAGCGAAGGGCTGCATTCGCTTGGGCGAGTTCCCGAGGACAGGCAAAGCACAGCCTCGCAGGCCAGGCGGGTGTCGCCTGACAGAACTTCTTGCGCGCTGGCTGTTCCGACCGAGGCCCCCAGCGCCGCCACGAGGGCGGCAGTTGAAAACAGTTTTTTCATGGTCATTTCTCCTTGTTGAGCGTTAAGCAGATTTGTTGCCGTTATCGCGGTTAACGAAAGCCGCGACTTCGGACTGGGCATCGTCATCCCCGCCAAGGCTATTGCCGGCGAAAGTCGGGCCGTCCTGCTGCTGGGGGGTCTCGATGTTTGTTTCGGTTGAGCTGTCGCCCTGTCCTTTGATAGCAGCAGCGACTTTGCCGGGAGCGGTGTCTGCAATGCGATCCATTGCAGATTCTTTAATGCTTGCGGCCTTGCTCATGGCAACGTCAGCGGTTCCTTTGGCGAGGTTTGCGCCGGCATCCGCCGCGATCTTTCCGGCCTTTGCCGCTGCCGCCAGGAACCCGCCGCTTTGGCCGGCGCTGGACTGCTGACCGCCCTGCCCGGCTTGAGCCGTGGCGCTGTTGTCTGCCTTCTGGCTGTCGTCCTTGGCTTGGTTGGAGCTGCTGGAGCCACTTCCGACCTCGCCCTTGGCGTCCCCACCTTCATTGCCGCTGCTCATGCTAGATGCGCTGCTGGAGCCGCTGGAGCTGCCGTTAAAGCCGGCTGCTTGAGCAAACGGAGTGCTGCCTGTGCCGCTGTCGCTGCCGGAGCTGGAGCTACCGCCACCGCCGCCGCTACCACCTCCGTCGCCATCACCACCACCCCCGCCCCACATGCTAGTGAGCACGTCCGAACCGCTGGCGACGTTATCGCTAGCTTTCGAGAATGCAGCCATTACGGCTTGAGCACCGCCGGCTGCATTCGCAGCGCCGGCCGCGATCATGGCACCGCCTGTTGCGGCTGCTGCTGCTGCCATGCCCGCAGCACCTACGGCCGCGCCTGCACCGAATTGACCAATGCCGGCACCGCCGACACTTGCACCTGTAATGATGCCGGCAACCAGGGCGGGCACCTTGTTGACCAGGGCAAGGAGAATCACGCAGACAATCAGCATTACGCCCATTTCTTTCAGGCTGATGCCGCTGCTCATGCGGGAGTAATAGTCGTCCAGGAATGTCTTGCCGATGCCGATCAGGAACACCATCGTCATGAGCTGGGCGGCGAGGCCGAGGACGGTCTTGTAGTAGTTAATCGCCATGTCCGAAGTCCAGCGCGATCCACCGAAGCCCAAAAAGAAGATGCCGCCATAGGCGAGCACCCACGCGGACGCCAGGAGAAGCAGCATATTCACGCCGATAATGGCTAGAACCAGCAAAATTGCCACGGCCATGAGGATGCCCGCCAAGCTGTCACCAGGCGACCAAACTGAGGACTGATCGACCACGTTGTAGAAGATGGCAAAGCCAATATCCACGATGCCGGAAGGCGACAGAGCTGATCCCAGCCCGGTAGCGTTGCCCGCCACCTGCCGCAAGCCGTTGAAGATCGAGGTGGCGAACGCAGGCGCGTTGATAAGCAACCACCAGAAGAAGCCGACAAAGATGGTGAAGCGGACGAACTCCGCGAAAAACTCGCCAATGTCAGCTTTACGCAAGGCCATCATCCCGAATGTCCATACCATCGAGATAACAACCAGCGTCCAGAACAACCAGGTGGCGGCCGAAGTGACGACTCCGGCCCAGCCGCTGGCCGCAGTGTTGTAGCGGTTCAGAACATCATCAAAAAGGCCCGAGCTGTTCATGGCTCCCGCGCTGGCGTCTAACGAGAAGAACGCCAAGCACAGGAACAGCGGAACGGCGGATTTCAAACTGGCTGGCATTCTCATCAGTCAGTACCTCACCAAGTCTTTTGTTCGCTGGGCTGGAAACTGCCGCGCCGAAGGCATTGCGATGAAAATTCCTGTTGCGCCCCTTTCGCCAGCTTGGCGATGTTTTCCGGGCGGCAGTTCTCTTCATTCACTTCGGGCAGTACCGGCGGCTTGTCGCAACCAGCAAGCAGGGCCGCCGCAAGGGCGGTTCCTGCGAGGGATAGTTTCTTGAAAGCAGTCATTCCGGCCTCCTTACCAGTTGCGGGCCGGGCTGGCCTGGTATTCGCCACGTCGCAGTTGCTCGGAGGCGGCCTGTTCGACGGCTTCACGGTCAGCTTGGGCCTGCATGCGCGTTGCTACTGCGTTTTGTTGTGCGATCAACAGGCCGCGAATCTGCAAAAGCTGATTCGCCTGCTGGCTGGCAAGTTGGTTGGCGTAACCGAGCGCCTGCATTTGACCGTCTGCGCTTTGGGCGCGAGATTGGAGTTGTTCCAGGGTTCGCGCATCGGATTGCATGGCGTCCTGCTGCTGATCCAGGCCACGGAACAAAGCATCATTTGCTTTTTTCTGGCTTTCACTCGCCAGGCGGCGGTTTTCGTTCATTGCCGCCCATTCGGCAGCCGTGCAGCCACCGGAGCCGTTAAAGCATGGCGAGCCACGGTAATAAGCCACGTCCTGGAATTTGCCCAGGTAGGCGTCAATGCTGCCGAGCTGTCGCTTGTAATAGTCCAGCGTGTCGATTGAGGCACGGAGGTTGTTCATCGTGCGGGTGGCTTGATCCCAGATATACGCGGCCGGGGCCATCGTGTTCTGGAGCTGGTTTTCATACTGCTGGAGCTGGGTTTGGTATTGCTCAATTTGCTTGAGCGTCTGCGCCACCGATTCAATGGCGGTCATTACGTTTTGCGTCAGGTTGCCAGCGTCGATGACAGGGATGCCGGCGTGAACCGGCACCGTGGTCACGCCCATTCCCAGGGCGACGACGAGAGCAACTTTAGCGGCTAAAAACTTCGGCTTCATGGGCTTCTCCTTGTTGGTTAGTAATCGAATGCCTGGTAGGGCTTCGAGAAAGTCATATCTTTGGTAACGATGACGTTGAACCGATACCCCGGACGAATTTCAATCGTCGGAGCAATGTTCATGTTTTTGGCGATCAACTGAGCCGTCACTTGGCCGAGTTGCTGCCCAAGGGCTTCGCTCAGTGCATCGCTTGCGCGCTGTTGGTCGCCGTTGCTGCCGCCGTTGTCTTGGCTCAGGGTGATACCCGCAGTTACGCCCGACATGAGGAACGCAGACGCGAATAGCCGGAAGTAATGGTTGTTCACCCTATCCTTGAAGCCGGCATAGCCTGCGCTATCGCTGCCAGGCATGGCCCCAATGTCCATTGCCTTTCCGTCCGGGAACACGATTCGTTGCCACGCCACCAGGACGCGAGATTGACCATAGGCAACGTCGCTGGAGTACGAACCCACAAGGCGAGAGCCTTGCGGAATCAGCAAATGCCGGCCGGTAGCCGTGTCAAAGACGTTCTGTGACACTTGCGCCATGATCTGTCCCGGTAGGTCGGAATTGATACCGGAAATCAGAGTTGCCGGAACGACAAAGCCGGCCCGCAGCTCATAGGGAGAGCGCGGCGCTTCGGGTTGCGAATCCAGCCGCCAACGGTCGCCTTCGCCGCTTTGGAATTGCGCAATGCTGTTCGGGTTGCCGCCACTGGTTTGCAGCAGTTGCGGAGCACCACCACCGATGCCGCCCGACTCACCCACGCCCATGCCCCGAATCTGCGCCAAGCGAGCCTGGTAGGCTGCTGTCGGATCATCGCGGCGTGCGTCATCAATCTGCTGACGCACGGCTGCGATTTGTTGCCGCAAATCGTCGCGGGACTGAGGCGCACCACCACCCAATGATGAGCCGGAGCTACGCGGGGCAACTGTTTGGACGCCGGTACGGGCGCGCACAGCCTCTTCGAGCATTTGCAGCTTTGCCATGCGGATGCGATCCGCTTCATCGTTACGCGCCGGTTGATCCAGGCCGCTAGGCGGTGCGGGCGGGGCGTTTAGATCATCCGGGCGAGCAATCAGGATTGGCTCTACTTCCGGGTTTGGTTCTGCTTCGGTTGGCATTTCTGGCGGTGCAAGTGCGTTCGCCGGTTCGATGATGCCGCCGGTCATGTCTCCAACAATTTCATTGGCAAACATCGACGTATTACCGGCCTTTTCAGCCGGGCCATCTGCCGGAGCGTTCTGCTTGGCAGCGCGATCCGCTGCGACCAACATCATCATGATGACGAACGCGACTAGGACGCCGCCCAGCAAGTACATGGGCACGTTGTTGACGCGCCGTACTCCTGTTTTCTTCGATACCTGACCTGGAGAGGTATCAGGTGCCATTTCTGTTGCTTCACTCATTCCAGTTACTCCTTACGCACCCAATAGCCAGCCGGTAGTAATTCGCCGTTCTGGTGCAGGTAGGGCCGGGTGAGGGATTGAGTACCGACTAGCAAAGTCAGGCGATACAGGTTGGAGTCTCCCGCGTTGTCCACCACATAGCGCAGTGGGTAGGTCTGCGACGGGCTGGGCACGCTAACAATCGGCTCCTCCCCTGCTGCCGGTGCTTCGTTTGTGTCGGTAGTCGCGGCGCTGGATTGTTTCGGTTCCAACTCCAGGACGGCATAGCCGCTGTTGCGCAGCCCCTTGACCAAGGACTGGCCGAAGGCGTCCGGGGTCGGCTGTTGTAATTCAAAGCGCGAGCGGGCCGGCGGGAACAGCTCAACAAGCTGGTTGACGGCTTCGGTGGCAAGCTGGGCCTGATTCACGCGAGCCGGTTCGGCCAGATAGTTGCCATAAGGTGAAGTGGTTGCGCAGCCACTCAATACGAGTGCCAGCAATGCAGCGGAAACGATCTTGCGCATGGTCAGTTCCCCCGAGTGATGGTTACGCGGTCTTGGTTTCCACCTACGCCCGCGATAAGAATGGCTTTGTCAAAGACGGTATCCACGATGTACCGCTCGCCTTGGATGCGGTAATTGACCATGACGGTTTCGGCTTCACGGAACAGGCCGCCGTCGCGGCGCACCACCAGGAGGGTCGGGGCCTCGGTTTGCGCCATAGCCCTTGGCATTTCGATGATGGTTTTCTGGCCGTCGTTGTAGACACGCACCGGCTTCCAGGACGCAGACCCGGACACGTCATAGTCAAAGGACAGGTTGCCCAGGTACTCGCCCGTTGTCGGGATCGTGCCTTGTTCGCGCTGCTGGGTTTCGCGGCGCTGAATGGAATCCCATTTCGCAAGCGCATCTTCCGGGTAAGTGAACGCCACGGAAGGCATGTATTCTGTCCGGTGCGAGCGCAAGCGCAGGTGATAGGTGCGGCGATTTGTGGTGACGATCAGGCTGGTTTCCAGGCCCACGTCCATCGGCTTGATGATGAGGTGCTGAACCTCATTCGCGCCGCTGCCGGTAATGGCTGGCTCGACCGTCCAGCGGGCGGTATCGCCCAGGTGGATCGAGTTCACCATTTCGCCGGCCTGCAAGGCCACGTCGCAGACCTGGAGCACCGCGCAAACGATGCTGGGTTGCTGCGCGCCGTAAAGGAAGTTCACCGTGCCGTTGCGGCCTGCAACGGGGCGCATGCCGGTTTGGTTGCCAGCGCTCCATTGCTTGGCAAGGTCGATGGCTGCCCGCTCTTGAGGCGTCAAGGTCGGGTTGCTGTTGTTGAAATACATATCGGCCAAGGGATCGGCTTGGGCCAGGGAGGGAACTGCCAGCACAGCGCCCAGGATCACAGCGGTAAGTTGCTTATTCATCGTTGATGACCTCGAAAATCATTGAAGGCGTGACCAGGAGAAGTCCCGCACATAAATACCCATCGGGTTCATGCGCAGTTGTTCATCCGTGGTCGAAGAACTTGGTTCGGCGGTGTACACAGTCACCAGGGCGCGCATCGTCACCGGCTGGCCCTTGAGCACACCTTGTCGGTCGCGTGTCGTTTCCACCCAATCCACTTGCCAGGTGTCAGCGGTCTGCGGCAGAACCGACTTGATTTCCGTGCTCACCATTTCTCTTGTTGCGCGGCGGAACGGGGTTGCATCTGCATCGCCGTTCAACCATTCATTCATCTTTGCGGTAGCCGGATCGTTAGGAGACAGCTTCGCGTAAATGCGGAACACAGCGCGGCGCTGCAAAGCCACGTCAGGGGAAACCATCCGCGCATCGGTGATGAACTCCGCGACAGAGGCATGCACTACGCGCTGATCGGCACGATCCGCGGCCGTGACTGGCCCGGCCGCGACCGACTGGCCGAGGGCGTCCACTTCGATGACGTAAGGGATGAATTTCGACTGGCTGCCGATATGAATCACCCCACCGACAGCAGCCAGGGAGATAAGCAGCGCAAGAATGCCGATTACCTGCCAGGTCTGCCGCTGGGAGACGACAGCGCCAACGTGTTCGTTCCAGGTGCGGCGGGCGGTCAGATAAGGGTTGTCGGACTCACCCTTACGGCGGCCGCCGGCCATCTTGTCGTTCGAGCGCCGAGGATCGCGAGGGTCTTTTTCGGCGGCGGGCTTCTTGAACATCAAGCCCTTGAGAGTGTCAGTGAAGCTCATGCAGCCTCCAGGTAGTCGTTAAGGTTCAGCCCGCGCCCGGCCAGCCATTCATTCACCCACTGATCGCCAAACTTGGCTTCCAGGTTCTTGATGATGGCGACGGATTCCTTGTCAGATGCACCAACGAAGGCCAGGGCAAGCGGCCCAAGGGCAAGGTCATAGAGGCGGCGGCCATTCTCGGAAACGTAGTAGTACTGCCGCTTCGGAATGGCGGTTGCCAGGATTTCGATTTGCCGCGCATTGAGGCCCATACGGCGATACAGGGCGGCCGTGTCCTCGTCGCGGGCATAGACGTTCGGGAGGAAAATCTTGGTCGCGGTCGATTCAACAATCACGTCCAGGATTCCCGAGTTGGCAGCGTCGGAGAGGCTTTGTGTTGCCATGAGCACGAGGCAGTTAGCCTTACGCAACACCTTGAGCCATTCCCTGATCTTGGCGCGGAAAGCCGGGTGGCCGAGCATCAACCACGCTTCATCCAGGATGATGACGGAGGGCTGGCCTTTCAGGCTGCGCTCGATGCGGCGGAACAGATACAACAGCACCGGCAGCGCGTATTTCTCGCCCAGGTTCATCAGCTCTTCGATTTCAAACGTGGTGAAGTCGGAAAGGGCAAGTCCGTCCTCTTCGGCATCAAGCAGGTGGCCCATAGCGCCGTCCACAGTGTATTGCTCGATAGCTTCTCGGATTGCCATGTCCTGGATCGTCATGGAGAACTCAGAAAGCGTGCGTGCGCCGCTGGCGTGCATGCTCATGATGGCGTTGCCAATCGCATTGCGCTGGGTCGGCGTGGTTTCCACGCCATTCAACGCCAGGATGGTATCTATCCAATCCATAGCCCATGCTCGATCCCCCTTAGTTTCGAGAAACTGCAACGGGCAGAAGGCCAGGGCGTCATCGTCGGCGGCCACGTTGAAGTGCAGGCCCCCGGTTGCCTTGGTCAGCGGATACATCGACATGCCCTTGTCAAAGGCATAAATCGACATGCCTTCATAGCGGCGGAGCTGTGCGGCGATGATGCCCAGGTGTGTCGATTTACCCGCCCCGGTTGGGCCGAACATAAACGTGTGCCCAAGGTCGCGCACATGCAGGTTCAGCCGGAAAGGCGTTGCTCCATGCGTAACGCAGTGCATGAGTGCTGGCGACAATGGCGGATACAGCGGGCACGGAGCCGAGGGGTTGCCCGTCCAAATGCTGGAGGTCGGCAGCAGGTCGGCCAGGTTCATCGTGTTGATGAGCGGCCGGCGTACATTCTCGACCCCATGCCCCGGCAGGCTGCCCAGGAATGCGTCCAGCGTGTTGATGGTTTCAACGCGAGCAGCGAAGCCCAGGCGGTTGATGGCCTTCTCTACTTGGCGTGCAGACCGTTCCAGGGCGTCCCGATCCTCATCCATAAGGATGACGACGCTGGTGTAGTAGCCGGCCGCAACCAGACCGCTATTGACTTCGGCAATCGCGGCTTCGGCGTCCTGCACCATTGAAAGCGCATCTTGGTCAACCGATCCGGTGTTAGTGTTGAATACCTGGTCGAAGAACCCGCGAACCTTCTGTCGCCACTTCTTGCGGAACTTGTCCAGGTGGCTGACGGCCTCGTGCTGATCCATGAACAGGAAGCGGCTCGACCAACGATATTCGCAAGGCAGCTCACCGAGCGCCGTCAAAATTCCAGGTGTGGACTCCAGGGGGAAGCCTTCGATAGCGACGGCCTGGACGAACTTGCGGCCGATCTTGGGCACCACACCGCCCCACATTTCTTGCCCGCCAATCACGGCGTCCAGATACATCGGGTTGCTGGGCAGTATGACCGGCTGATGGACTCCAGTAACGCAGAACTGCAACCAGCTCAGGAAATCATCGTGAGTGACGCTCGAACCATCCTCATTGACGACCTTCTGGCCTTTCAAGCGGGTCAGCTTGACCGCCGAGGAAAGACGGTTCTCGATGCTGTTGGTTTCGCGCTTGAATTGCTCGATCAGGGCCTTGGTTCTGGCCTTGTGATCCGGTGGCGTCACTTCGTCATCGAACATGAGTTCAACAAACTTACGTTGAGCCAGGACAGGCGGGAACCAGGTCACGGTCAGGACGAAATAGCCCTCATACATCGTGCCCAGGCTCTCGAAGAGGCGGCGGCGCTCTTCATCAATTGCCTTCGATACCGGGTCAGGGAAGTGCGACACTCCCTTATCCGAATAGTTGGGTGCAGGCCGACGCACAGCATCAACATGCACCATCCAGCCGTTCCCCAGCCCGGCAAGTGCCTGGTTGATGCGGAACGACACCATTTCCCGTTGCTCTTCGGTGCTGCTGGCGTTGTCATCCCCCCGATACAGCCACGCGGCCATAAAGGAGCCGTTCTTGCCAACAATTACGCCGTCATCGACCACGGCGGCATAGTTGAGCAAGTCGGATAGCCCGGCATCCTTGGAGCGGTGTTTTTTGAGCTGCAATTCAGCATCTACCGCCCGGATGCGGGCAAACAGGATGAGCAACAAAACGGCCCCGAGGACAGCAATGGCAACTGTGATTGCCGTTATTTCAGTCATTTGTATTGCTTCCCTTGGCTGTTCGTGTTGTCGCGGAAGGGCGTAGAGCGCGCCGGGTAATACGCCTTGTAACGGCGGTGCCGCAGGTAGACGTGACGCAGCTTCGCATCGGCCTTCGCCATGAGTCGGAGCGCAAAGAGCGCCCCGAACCACAGAGCGATGCCGAACACGGTTGCCCGGAGTTCTTGGGCACTGAAAATCAGCGCCCCGGCCAGCAGGCCCGAGAACATCACCAGTTCACGATCCCCGCCCATGAACAGGTTTTCTCGATTGCCGGCCCGACGAATGGGGATCGTGCGCAGCGCCATGACTTACGCAGCCTTCCCGTTGGTCATGACCGGCAAAGCGGCCTGGAGGTATTGCGCGGCACCATCGGTCAGGGCGGCGATTTCCGCGCCACGGCCGAAGAAGGTGCTCATCATGTTCTGCGCACCGACCAGAAGTGCCATGACCAGGACGATGAAGATCAGCGTGCGGAAGAAGCCGTTGAGTTCACCACCGAAGATAAGCACGCCACCCGCGACCACGATGCCGATGATCGACAGCGCGAACGCCACAGGGCCGGTGACAGAGTTGCGGAGGTTGGTCAGCCAGCCCTCATAAGGAAGAGAGCCGCCAGTACCTTCCGAGGCGAAGGCCAGTTGCGGAGACAGCAGGAAGAACGCCAGCAGAGCGAACAGGCCGACATAGAAGAAGGCGTTGCGGTCGAGCTGGAAACGAAGTGCGTGTTGCATGGGTGTTACTCCTTAAAGGGATTTCGTGATGTAGCGGCCATCCTCGTAACCAGAAACTTCAAGAATTTCCTGGATGCGACGACCTTCTGGGGTTCGGGCGATATGAACGACGACATGAACCGCCTCGCCAATTAGCGGTTCAATCTCGGATGGAGCCGACTTATTCCTGGAAACAAGCGACTTCAAGCGAGTTAGTCCCTCTTGCGCACTGTTGGCGTGGAGGGTTGCAGCGCCGCCAGGGTGGCCGGTGTTCCAAGCGTCGAGCAGATCAAGGGCTTCTTCCCCTCGAACCTCGCCAACCAGGATGCGGTCGGGGCGCATGCGCAAAGTGGTTTTCAGCAGCATCGTCATGGATACGTCGATGCTGGTGTGGTACTGGACGTGGTTTTCAGCCGCGCACTGGATTTCCCCGGTGTCCTCGATGATGAACACGCGCTCAGCGGGGTCTTGAATCACCATCTGGTTGATGATGGCGTTCACCAGCGTGGTTTTGCCCGAGCCGGTGCCGCCAATGACCAGGATATTCCGGTGTTCTTCCACAGCCCGGATGATTGAAAGGCGTTGTGCGTCCGTCATGATGCCGCCGGACACATACTGTTCGAGGGTGAAGATTTCCGTTGCTTTCTTGCGGATAGCGAAGGTCGGCCCACGAACAACCGGCGGGAGTTGCCCGGCGAAACGTGAACCATCTAGGGGAAACTCCCCTTCAAGCAGCGGATTGTTCTTGGTGACTTCTTTGCCGTGATAGCCGGCAATCGTCTCGATGATGGCTTGAGCCTGCGCCGCACGCAGCGAGCAGATAAAGCGGGCACGTTCGCCTTGGCGTTCCTGCCATACCTTGCCATCTGCATTGAGCATTATTTCGACTGTTTTGGGGTCGTGCATGGCGGCCAGCAACTCCGGCCCCATATCGCGTTCGAGCTTCTTCTTGGCTCGATCCTTCACGCTTCCCAGGTCTTTCTGTTCCGTCATAGTGGTTTCCCGTGCTTATTTACCTGTCCTGAATGACAGCACGGAAATACGATATACCGAAACGGTTTCGCGTGCAAGCATCGGACATGCTGAAATAACAACAAGCCCAACGACTGCGGTATGGAATGACACGCGGCACGCTCCCTGCTGCGGCGTTCTGCGCGTCCTTGCGGCTTGTGTGGCTGTATCCGGGGCGGGGAACCCCGGCTAGGCTTTAGCGGCTAAAACGGCCCAACTCTCCGGTTGATGCCGTGGCCGCCCCTCCCTTCCCTGGCGTCAAGACCTCTTCTTTAACTTGTTCTTAGCCTGTTCGCCCCACTTCTTGACGATGAAGGCTTGATGTTCTGGGAGGATGACCGACACCCGCTCAAAGCCTAGCGGCAAGCTACTGTTGGGTGCCTTGCCTCCGGCCAGAGCATCAAGAGCAGCTTTATCCATGTCGGTCGATTCGAGAAGCAAGGGCAGCGGAACGTCCAGTGCTTTCGCAACTGCTTCCATGACTTTCAGGGACGGATTGCCTTTTCCTGTCGTCAAGTCAGACAGAAAAGAGATAGATACACCCGACCTTTCCGAAAGCTCCTGCTTTGTCATGTGCAGCTCATCGAGGATGCGCAGCACGTTCGTGAAAAATATGTAGTTATACAAAGACCGTCGCCTTACCTGGTTGCGCGGCAGCAAAATTTTAGCCGCTAAAGTTCTTGACCGTGGGCCGAGGTTTAGCTAAACTGCGGTTTCCTAGTCACAAGGAGCCACATTCATGAGTCATAACCTCTTCCAGTTTATCGGTAATCTTACTCGGGATGCCGACCTACGACAAAGCGAAAATGGCGGCAGTAGTCGCGCATTGATCGACATTGCCGTAAATCGTGCATGGCGTGCCCAGGGCGGCGAACGTCAGGAAGTTACGGATTACTTCCGTATCAAGTGCTTCGGCGCGCTTGCCGACAATGCCGGCAAGTATCTAGGCAAAGGTTCCAAGGTTTTCGTATCGGGGCGGATCGAGCCGACCAAGTTCCAGAAGGGCGACAAAACCGAATACGGTTTCGACTTCATTGCCGAGGGTATCGAGTACCTGGACACCAAAGCGCCCGGTCAACAATAAAGGCGCATGCCGGAAAGGTGGGAGGAACTATGTCCGATTCATTTAACGAGAAGGACTATCGCCAGAAGCTCATCGAGAGCGGGCTTAGTGCTGATGATGCGGCGGCACTTGTCGCCAAGATGGCGGCAGCGCGTCGAGAATCGGCCGTGCGTTCCCCTACCCCACCCAGGGCAACCGACTTGCTGGGGGATGATCTATTAAACCTTCCCCCGGCACCGCCGGCCGAGGATCAGCGCGAATCCCCGGAACCCGCCGACAATGCGATGATGACACCCAAGCGCACAGTCATTGAGTCCGTGGCCGCGCACGTCAACGAGCTGGCCAACCACATGCGGGGTGAAACGATGCCCAGGAAGTCGAAAGCAGCGAGCGCGCCCGGCGCGCTGTCCGAGCGTGTGAACGAGGCAAAACAGCGGGCCTTGCTGAAAACTACGAAAGAGCAGATCAGGGAGTTACAGCTTTCCCTGTTTGACATCGCCCCTTGGGACGATGACATGCGGGCCATGCCGAACGACTGGCTGCGCTCTGCCCTCTTCACCGTTCGCAACAAGCGCACGCCCAGGGCCATGATGGAGCGCGAGCCGATTTTTCACGTCAACAAGGACGTGTCGATTACCTATACCGGCTGGGAGCTGCGCGCCTACGATGACGAGCTGGTTTTGCATCAAGTCCTTGAGTACGCGAAGCGCATCCCGCTGGGCCAGCCGGTCACGTTCACTTTCTACGAAATCTGCAAAGACCTCGATTGGTCGATCAATAAAGCCTATTACGACAAGGCCGAGGCTTGTTTGACCAGGTTGCAGGCTTCGGCCATGCAGTTTTCTTCCGAGAGGATCGGGCGGCTTGAGTCGCTTTCGTTGATCCGTCGCTTCCGTATCCTGGACAAAGGCAATCGGCGCACGCAGCGGTGCCAGGTCGAAATTGACGATGAAATCGTGCTGCTGTTTGCTGGCGACTACTACACCCGTTTCGTTTGGGAAAAGTATCGGAAGCTATCGCCTACAGCGCGGCGCATGTTCGATTACTTTGCCACTCACAAGGAACCCTTCCCCCTGACCCTGGACAAGTTCCGGCTGATGTGTGGCTCTGATTCATCGCGTCCCAAGAAGTGGCGTGAACAGGCCGGCATGGCGGCCGAAGAGCTGCGCGAAAGCGGCCTAGTCAAGTCGGCGTGGGTGGATGATGACAAGGTGTACTGCCAGAGGTGACGAGCTGGCGAAGAGACAATGCGGGGGCTTCGGCTCCCGTTTTTTTTTACACTTGAAGAGCGCCAGGGGAATTTTCGCGGGCGCGAAAACCGGCTATGTCGCGCTTCGCGTCGAGCCAGGCGGACAAGCCTTCCAGTCTCGCCCCTGACGGGCTTCCAGCGCCTTTCCGTCACTCACCGGGCCAATGCCCTCGCCGCTTGGCTTTCGGTCCTCACAGGGTCTTCTCAGCGCCTCATGGGCGCACCAGGACACCAAGGAAAGTCAGGGCTGGCCGGCGGCGGCCATGTGGGCAGATCGTGGATAAGTCGAGCAACGACTTTGACACTTGAGGGGCACTTTAACACTTGAGGGGCGGCACCCTCGGCGGGGTATTGATATTTGAGGGGCAAGGAGCCAGGAAAGCAGATTCTCCCCCTGGACGAGCCGCCCAAGAGGCGGCCGGGCCTCGAACGAGTCCGACTTATCCACACAAACCGGGGATAAGTCTGTTGAAAAGCCCTTGCAGGTATTGACATTTGAGGGGCGCAGGTATTGATATTTGAGGGGCGGTTACTTTGACACTTGAGGGGCAGCCTACTGACAGATGAGGGGCGCAAGTATTGACACTTGAGGGGCGGCCAGAATCGCGTTTTCCCTTTCACAGCAAGCACTTACGCGCGGTTTTCGAGACCCCTAACCCTGCTTTTAACCCTCTTTTATAACCCTTTTATATAACCCTATCTTTATAACCGGCGTGGTGAAAAAACGAGCACGTCGAAAAAAACAACCGCGAAAGCGAGGAACCGGCCCCCGAAGGGGGGAGACCCCCCTTCTCGATCCCGCCCGGCCGCTTCGCGTCCGCCCATCCCCCCCAGGGGCTACGCCCCTCGGCCGCTGCGCGTCCTCACCCCATGAGTTTGTGCGCTTACGCTGCGCTAGCATTCCGTGGCGCTTCACGGTATGAGCCAATCGCCAACGCTTGCGGTGCCCATAGGCCCCAAGGTTTGAACTCCAGGGAGGGGGAGCGGCCAGGTCGGTGCCTGATAGACGCCCCTCAAGTGTCAATAAAGGGGGGAATTGGAGAGGAAAGGGCTTGACCATTAGGGCATTTTGCCCTAATATACAACCTGAAGGCCGGGCATGTTGCCCTGGTCAGAAACCGGAGAAAGTCCGATGACTCAAGCTCAAGAACTGGCACCTGTTGCCGCTTCCCTGGTTGCCGAAGGCGGCCGTCTTTCCTTCCTGCCGGCGATGTTCGGCCGTTACTTCATGCGGGGCGAAGCCCTGGTGTATGGCTGGCTGTCCAGGCTGTCCGAGGATTACAACGGCGGATTCTGGAACTACTACACGCTGACCAATGGCGGGTTCTACATGGCCCCGGCCACCGACAAGGCATTGCGCCTGGTTGTCGCTGGCAACTGGTTCGAGGGCGAGCTGTCGGCAGACGCTGCCGGCATCGTGGCCACCCTCTTCGCCCTGGGCCAGATCGCGGCCGAGATTCAGGGCACCGCCGAGGCGGACGCGCTGATTGATCGTTACTACTTCCTGCGCGACTTCGCGGCCGAGCATGCCGAGGCCGGTCTGATCTTCCGAGCTATTGACTGATGAGGGGCGGCCCCGGCTTCGGCCGGGGCTTCCAGGAGGCGATATGTCAAAGAACATCAACCAGCAGACAGCGGCGAACAGTTACGCGACCGATGGCAAGTGCCACAACGCGGAGCCAGGCACCTACGGCCATGAATGCGGAAAGCCGGCGGCCTGGATCGGCATCAAGCCTTCGGGCTTCCGGTCGGGCTACTGCGACCACTGCAAAGGCCACGGTTACGAGGCGCGAGGCGTGATCGAGTGGCACCGTATTGATATTTGAGGGGCGGCCGGTGATGGGAGCAAAACAGACTGATACCCCGCCGGCCAGCCGCGAGCAGCACGCGGCGGCCTTGGCGGCCTCGATGCCCGATGACAAAGCGGGCCTGTTGGCCGTGGCGCTGGCCGCTGTCCAGGAGCAGCACGCGGCGGTGCTGGCCGGCGACGATGCTGCCGCATCGACGGCGGCCGAACGCTACGAGGCGACCGTTTGGAAGCTGAACGGGGGCGGGTTTTTTGGGTGCATGGGGGCCGATGACGCGGCCGGCAAGATCATTGAACGACATTGCCGGGCTGTTCCTGGAGCGGTTCCCATGTGGGGGCAACGTGGCGAGTTTGTCATTCAGGTAGAGGGCATCCGCGCCCTGGTCGAGTTCGGAGACGGTTTCGGCATGGGGCGCACGCATTTTGCGTTTCGTGCCGTTGACCTGGATCGGCCTTTCATTTCTGAAACCGGCTACCGCTCGCACTTTGATGAGTTGATCGCGGGGCGCACGGTTGACGAGGCTGCGACCGGGATTTTTCGGGCCTATCTCACCGAGTCCAAGCCCAAGAACATCGCCGCAGCAGACCGTGACAGGTTGGCGAGCCAAGCCCTTCCGTCCTGGTGTTCAGACCTGGTGCCGAAGGCTTCCAGGATGCCGGCCACAGTGCCGGCCGGCTTTGCCCTGGTCGATGTAGTGTTGCCGGCGCACAAGGCTTTCATCGTCAAGAAGTGGGCCGAGCAGGCACAAAAGAAGATCGAGGCGATACAGGCCGAGAAACAGGCTAAACGCGAACAGGAACAGGCGGCGGCTGCACTGGAGAAGAAACGGCGGGAGCTGGAAAGACAGGCGGCCGAGGCCGCCAATTTGAACGCCAGGGAGGAAGCGGGCGCGGGACAGTTTCGCCCAGGTCAGCGGTGCGAGATTGTCAGCGTCCATCATCGGGTTTTTGAAAGGGATATAGGCAAGCGAATCATCATCACGAAGGTTCACGCCGATACCCGCCAGGTGTGGGCGCATGATGACAAGCCGGTGCGATACCGGATCAACAGAAACGGCCGGCGCGTGGTCGAGTGTGATCCCGCCTGCATTCAGTCAATTTACAGCTTTGATGCCTTGCGCATCTTGAACGAAGGAGAAAACGACCATGAGCGTTGAGCATCCGAATATCCGCCTGGAGTGCTTGAAGCCTGCCGAGCGTTGGACGCAGCCGACCGGCGAGGAAGTCCGGGAGGCGCTGCGACTTGCAGGCTTGACGGGGGGGGCAGCCGCAAAGCGGCTGGGCCTCGGAGCCAAGGGCGACCGCACGGTAAGGCGCTGGATCGGGGAGGATTCACACATTCCCTATGCGGCATGGGCATTGCTCTGCGACTTCGCTGGGCTGGGCGAAATCTGGAAGGATTGAACGCCAGGAAGGAAATTTTTAGCCGCTAAAATCATCCGATAAAACGAAAAATCGCTTGACACGCTAGGGCATTTTGCCCTATTATTCTGTTGAAGGCCGGGCATGGTGCCCTGGTCACAAACCGGAGAAAGTCCGATGAGCAAACAAGCGATCATGTCCTGGGTAGATGCGTTGCCAGGTGTCGAGAAAACCGACTTCCAGGCCAAGCGCGACGAAATTGCAGCCCTGGTGAAGCAGGCCGAAGAGCTGGTGAAGCAAGCCGAAGAGCTGCGCGGTCAAGCCTACTTTGCATCCCTTCGCCTGGAAGGCGAGGCAAAGGCCCACTGGTCTACGCAGCAGGTCGAGCAGATCAAGGCCGGCTCCGGCTGGTGACTAAGTGGCCCGGCCGGCAACGGCCGGGCTTCAATGGAACACCAGGTAAGGAAAGGATGATGGACAAGGGCAAGATCGAGATAGTTAAAACGGCGTGCCAACGGTGCGGTGCGCCAATCAGCATGTTGAGCCGTAGCCTTTTCGGGGCGGATGATTTGCATGCCGAACTGGGTGGTATTTGTAGCGTGTGCCTGACACCGGAAGAGGATCGGCGGATTCTTGAGGGCACCATGCAAGCGGCGCTGGCGGCGATTGCCGAGGCGGTGGCCGAATGAGTTCCAGGAACGAGGCGGTTCCCGAAGTGGGCAGCGATTAGGAGGATGCCCCGGATTGCTCCGGGGCACTTGACCCTAGTGCTGGAACACTAAGGCCAACTCTTCCCAGGGTGTGGTTAGAGCAAACAGCATTGAACACGCAAGGGTGTAGAGGGTCAAGCAATGTCCAACATCATCAAATTCCCGCACGGCGATTCCCCGCCGGTCAGTCACGTTCCGCCGCCCGTTGAGGCGGAAAAGCCAGTTGTTACGGACTCCAGGGGGAAGCGGATCGTTTCCAGCCTGGTGCGCTTCATTTGGGTCGTCACTGTCCTGGTCTGGCCGTTCCTGAAATGGATTCTGTCGATCCATGTATTTTTCCTGTTCGTTCGGATGATCTACCACTGGAACACGCCGGGCGAGTTCGCGGGCTGGACGTTCGCGCTGCACTTCGCGCTGCTGACGGCGCTCACCTACTTTGTGTCGCTGTACAAGCCGAAGGGTGTTTGATGAACAACGTAAGGGGGTGCCTATGCTGTCCATGCTGTTGACGGGTGAAATCCGGCCGCATCGAGCCTGGAAGCTGGTCGTCGCCATGATTCCGGTGATATTCGTGCTGATTGCCCTCGCCTTTATCGCGCATGGTCGCTGGAAGGAAAAGCGGGCTGGCCGCAAGAATGGCGAGTAATTTTAGCCGCTAAAACGCTTGACGCCTTCGCGTGGTTTAGCTAAACTTCTGCACATGGTCGGCGGCTGGAACCGCTTTTGTTCAACAACCAGGGTGTGGAGCTTATGGGTGTAATCCATGAAGAAACGGCTAACCGAAGCCCAATTCCAGGAGGTAATCAAGGGCCTGGAAGTGGGTCAGCAGACCATCGAGATAGCGCGGGGCGTGCTGGTCGATGGCAAGCCCCAGGCGGCCTTTGTGGCCGAGCTGGGATTAACCAAGGGGGCGGTGTCGCAAGCGGTCAATCGGGTTTGGGCAGCGGCGCAACGCACTGCACCCGAGGGGTTCGAGCGAATAACGGCGGTGCTTCCAGAGCATCAAGCCTTCATCGTCAAGAAGTGGGCCGAGGACGCCAAGAAAAGGAAATAGGAACCGAAGTCATGAAAACACTGGTCACAGCAATTCAGAAAGGCGGTCAGGGTAAAACCTTTGCAACGTGTCACCTGGCGTTCGACTTCCAGGAGCGCGGCCTTCGGGTTGCGGTGATCGACCTGGATACCCAGGGCAATGCGTCCTTCACCTTGGCGGCCCATCAATCGGGCTATCTGTCCAGCCAGTTGTTCAGTGGCGACGATGAAGGCTTGCGGCACTGGTTCGCGCAGCGTGAGCAGAACGGCGAGAACGGCGGCATTGCTTTGATTGCTGCTGACGCAGGGCTGGCGAACCTGGACAAGATGGAGCTTTCCCAGGCAGCGGCCTCGATGCGGGCCGGCGTGGCGGTGCTGGGCGAGTTTTTCGACGTGTGCCTGATCGACACAGCCCCTTCCCTTGGGGTCGGCATGACGGCGGCCGTGCTGGCTTCTGACTACATGCTTTCCCCGGTTGAGATGGAGGCTTACAGCTTGCAGGGCATGAAAAAGATGGTGGCCGTCATCAGCAACCTTCGGAAGATGAACCCCAAGCTGCGATTCATTGGCATGGTTCCGAACAAGGTGGATGCACGGAAACCCCGCCATGTCGCCAACCTGGAGACGCTGCAACAGGCTTACCCGCAACTGATCTTGCCGTTCAGTGTCGGGGCGCGTGACAGCATTGCCGAGGCGCTGGGCGAGCAAATGCCGGTTTGGAAGATCAAGAAAACCGCTGCCCGGAAGGCTACCAAAGAAGTCCGTGCGCTGGCCGATTACGTTTATACCAAGATGGAGATTGCGCAATGAGCGCCAAGAACGCCAAGAAAGAAACTGAAAAGCAAGGCGCTGGGCTGGGACTCGACGGCTTGGGCGACCTGTCCAGCCTGTTGAACGATCCGGCCGGCGCATCCAGCCAGCAAGGCGATGGCCCGCTTCATTTGCCCCTGGACGTGATCGACGAAGATCCCAACCAGCCGCGCAAATCTGACAATCCGGGCTTCTCGGACGACAGCCTGGAAGAGCTGGCCGTGACGATCCGCGACCGAGGCGTAAAGTCGCCCATTTCGGTACGCGAGAACCCCGAGGCCGAAGGGCGCTATCTCATCAACCACGGAGCGCGCCGCTACCGGGCTTCCAAGCGGGCCGGCAAGGAAACCATCCCGGCTTTCGTGGATAACGACTACAACGAAGCTGACCAGGTTATTGAGAACCTGCAACGCAACGAGCTGACGGCCCGCGAGATTGCCGACTTCATCGGCCGCGAGCTGGCGAAGGGTAAGAAGAAGGGCGAGATTGCCAAGGAGATTGGCAAGTCCCCGGCTTTCGTAACCCAGCATGTCACGCTGCTGGACTTGCCCGAGCCGATTGCAGAGGTGTTCAACAACGGCCGAGCCAAGGACGTTACCGTAGTCAATGAGCTGGTAACGGCCTACAAGAAGAACCCGGACGAGGTGGCCGCTTGGCTGGCTGATGACAGTCAAGAGCTGACCAGGGGCAGCGTCAAGCTGTTGCGCGAGTTCCTGGACGACAAGCGCCGGCACCAGGACGACGACGAGCGCGACCCCAATACCGTCGATGCCTTCACCGGCAAGACTGACTCCGAGGACGAGGACGGCGAGCAGGGCGCGAGCGAGGACGCCAAGAAGGAGAAGAAGGAGGAAGACCCGGACAAGATCAAGAAGGCTATCGTGCTGGTGAAGCACGATGACCGGATGGCCCGACTGTTGACCAATCGCCGCCCACCGGCCGAGGGCTGGGCCTGGCTCAAGTACGAGGATGACGGGCACGAAGTTGAAGCCGATCTAGGGAATGTGCAGCTCATGGCCTTGATGGAGGGCTGACCAGCCGCCGACCACCACGACCACACCCACCCTACCCCGCCAAGTGCGGGGTTTTTTTTGCCCTTTAGCCGCTAAAGTTCAGCTAAACTGCTTGTGTATTGTATTTTGTTGTAGTATGCTACACGCTACAACATACAACAGGAGCTAAGAAGATGGCGATCACGAAAGAGCAGATTTGGGCGGCCGCCGACGAGCTGGACGCCAGTGGGCAGAACCCAACCTTGGCTTCTGTTCGCAAGATCGTTGGCGGTGGCAGTTTCACCACCATTTCAGAGGCTATGAACGAGTGGCGTTCGCGCAAGACTGCCCAGGCTGCACCGATGCGCGAGCCGGCACCGCAGGCGGTATCTGACCGGCTGGCCGAGCTGGGGGCCGACTTGTGGGCCGTGGCGCTGGAAATGGCAAACAGCCGCTTGATGGCCGAGCGTGAGGCGCTGGAGGCTGCCCGCCTGGATATGGAAGCTGCCCGTCAGGAGGCGGCAGAGCTGGCCGACCAGCTTACCCAAGAGCTTGACGAAACAAAGTCCCGCCTGGAGTCCATCGAGGCGGCCGAGGCCGCCGCACGCGGCGAAGCCGGCGATCTGCGCGAGTCCCTTACAGCGATGAAGGAAAGGGCTACGACCGCAGAGGCGCGAGCGGCTGAATTGCGGACGGAGCTGGATCACGCGCACCAGGAGGGCCGCCAAATGCGCGGAGAGCGCGACCAGGCCCAAGGTGTTGCCCTGGACAGGGCCGGGCTTATCGAGAAGCTGCGCGACGAGCTGGCGACCGCTCGCACGACTGCCGAGCAGTCCGAGCGCCGGGCGGCAGAATTGCGGCTAGAGCTGGATCGAGCGCACCAGGACGCCGACAAAGCGAGGCAGGCGCTTGCGGAGCAGCAGCAGGCGAGCCAGACGAAGGCGGCCGAGCTAGACCAGATCAAGGGCGAGCTGGTCAAGGTGCAAGCCAAGGCAGAGGCCGACCAGGCCACCCACCAGGAGCAGCGCAAGCAGATGGCGCAAGAGGCGGCCCGGCAGGCAGAACGCTACACCAAGGCCCAGGCCGACCGCGATTCTGCCCGCCGCGACGCAGCGCAGGCCCGCGAGGATGCCGCCGCCTTGCGTGGCCGCTTGGAGGCCCTGGAAGGTCTTTTGCCGAAGGGGGGTAAGGGTTCCTCGAAAGGAAACACCTGATAAATCGGTGCTTTTTCACTACAATTGACGGAGTGTACCTATTCAGATGCACCGGCAGCCCAGGGACAAGCCGGCCTCGCACTGCCGAGGCCGGCTTTTTTGTGGACGGGAGGGTGCCAATGGCATCAGGTTATTAACAGCAGTGGCAACAGCAGGAGTGCCAGCAAATGAAGCAACGCCTATTGGTCATGAACGGTCAGCGTATCGTTCAGACCGAGCAGGGAGGCGCATGGACAAACCAGAAGGTTGATAAGGCCGGCGACATGAAGCCGGGGATATATAACCTTTACATGGCGCAGCAGGCCGACAAGTCCCAGCGTCATGATGGCATGATTGTTCATGCTGACAGCAATTCGGTATATCAACAGATTGGCAAGAACTTTGTCATGCACTCCCGGTCAGATTTCGATAAAGTACCTGATATTGGGAGCGCCAAGAGCATCACCTACAACGCGCAGGGCAAAGCCCAGGTTGGCGCGGAGGCCGTGAAGCTGGGGCGTAGTCGCTCCCGGTGATGGTTTTAGCGGCTAAAACGGGAGGTGCCCTTGAAAACACATTGGAAGGAGTTGCGGCAAGGCGGCAACCAACAGAAAGCGAAGCAAGAGCAGGTGGCCCAGGAGGCGGCAGCGCGCAAGGCGAGCCGCAGCGGAAGCATGCAGCCCGCAGGGGGCGGCCAGGCTGTTTTTGACGACTCTAATCCGGTTCGCATGCCAGGCTTCCGGCCTGGGCCTGCCGACGACAGCCTGGAGGCCGCGCAGTCGCTTGAACGCGAACAGCAAGCCTTGCTGGAGGCTGCGCCAGTGGAACAGGCGTACCAGGAAGGACTAGAGTTGCACATTCGCGCAAAGCACGACCAGGTGCAGCGGGTCGAAGATCGTCTTGAGGGTCTTATAGATCGGCAGCAGGCGCGCTTACAGCAGATGCAAGCCAAGGCCCCAGGGTTCCTTGCCCTGCCTTCGGTAAAACGCGCCTGGAACACTCAGAAAGGCCAGCAGCAAGCCCGCCTGCAAACCTTGCACTACCGGCTTGAGTCGGTGCGCGAAATCAAGGAGGGGATGGGGGTTCACTCGCCGCGAGTCGAAGAGCTGGCAACCCGCAAGATGCGAGCTGAAAACCCGGAGTTGGCCGCCGATTGGGATGCCATGCGCGAAGCTGCCCGCCGGCACCAGGTTATGGCGCGGCAGCAGGAAAAGGAGCGCGAGCAGAAGCAAACGCAGGAGCGCAGCCGCTCGCAAACCTTGGGATTGCAAGGACGGCCCACATAAAACGAAGCCCGGCAGATGCCGGGCTTTTTCTTGTCCGTGTCACGATCACAGCACCGAGGCCAGGAGTGCGATACCGGCCGCGAATACCACCATGCCGGCCGCAACCATGTTCATGAACGCCACCCGCTTTGCTTCGCGCAGCGGGGCGGCCAGTTGGTCGGTCATTCCGTCGATTTCGTCCTTCACTACATCGACGGCCTTTTTCGCCCCTTCCTGCATAGCCTTGTTCATGGCGTCCCGACTTGCCGCCAGGGCGGCATTTAGCGTCCGCTCGGCCTTGGCCTTCGCGTCCTCACCCCAGCGGAACGCCACGCTTTCCAGCTCTGACTTGAACTGCTCCAGGATTTCTTGCTGGGCGGCGGCCGTGTCCTGCATAAGCCGCTCATTGATCGTTTGCAGGATCATGATGGGATCATCGCGGCCAACGGCAATGCCGTGCTTGACCGCAATTTCCTTGATGATTTCCTCGATCCGGTCAGCCATCACAGCACCGCCACATTCTCAAGCTGGCCGAAGAGCTGGCCGCGCACGATCTTGAGGCGCTGCCTGGTCATGATTGGCCTGGTGGCGTCGTCCAGGGCTTCATCAAAGGTCTTGCGATCCTGGAGCATTTCCGCGAAGTCTCGGCCATAGGTTTCTTCCTTGAGGTTCGGCACCTGGATGATTGCCGACACCCTGCCCTTGTTAGCCGTGTACGCCTTCATTTGCTCGAACCCTTTGCCTTCATGTTCGATTGGCCCCCAATACGGATTGAGCCAGACCACGAACAGGCATTCGGTAGGGAATTGGCTGGCGAGCTGGGCGAAGCCGCTTACCGTGTCGAGCAGGGCTTGCCCGCCGGTCACGACCGTATGCACGACCAGTTCATGCCCCATGTCCTGGAGCAGCGCCGGCACCTGGTTGCTGATGAGGTAGTGCGACAGAGGCACGAACGAGCTGGCCCCGTTGTCGATGATTACATCATTCTCAGCGGTGGCGATCAGCTCAACCAGGGCGTCAAAGTTCCGCGTGTTGATTTCGTCACCATCCATGATGTTCAGCCGGCGCACGTTCAGGGCCTTGTAACCCTCGAACGTCGCATTGACCGGATCGGTATCAATGCAAAGGGGCGTCTGCCCTTTGCTTGCTTTGTATTGAGCAATAGCCGCCGCGATCATCGACTTGCCGACGCCGCCCTTGCCCTGCAAAACCATGTGAATCTTTGCCATTAGATTAAGTCCTCTTTCTTCGGAGATGCGTCAAATGTGAATCCGCCCACCGGGGGCGCTTCGCTTTTCTTCGGCTCGCTGGGAGCTTTCGGCGCGGCCTTCGATCCCGGCTTGCTTCCCCCCTTCCCTGTATCGGCCGGCTTCTCTTCGGCCGGCTTCACCTGGTCAGGGGGCGCTTGTTTGATATGCCGCTTCACATGCTTGAGGAAGGTTTCGTAGCGATACGCGATCTTCCCCGTTTCGTGAAGATGCTCCCAAATGGTCTTGAGCGCATAGCCCGCGTCCATTGCATCTTTCACGTCAGCACGCACGGCCAAGAACGCGACCACGTTCTTGTCTTGCCGGGGCCTCGAAGCCTCGCGCTTCTTTACCCACTCGGCCAACTGTTCGGTGTAGCTCTTAGCCATCGTCGTTGATCCATCGTCTTGCCCTCAGAACGCCAATTTAGCACCACTCAGACGCTGCACAAACCGCTACAAGTGCGCTGTTAGTGCGCTGCTGTCCTGCTGCTATCGGCCATTATAGGCTTGTTTTGCCGCTTTTCGCTATATCGTTGATGCAAGAAGCGCAGTTTTAGCGCGAAAACAGCGGTTAAATCGAAATGGTTGGTGTACACTTTTCTTGGAGTTATGAACGCCGTAAGGCGGGCAGGATGTGTGAAGTTAGCTAACCGGCGAGCCGGTTATCTATCTTCACTTCCCCTTATTCGCACCTGGCGGTGCTCAACGGGAATCCTGCTCTGCGAGGCTGCCGGCTACCGCCGGCTTTGAAGCGAGGAGCAACATGGAGACGAACGAACAAGAGAACGAGCGCAGGAGAAAGCAGCACCTTCGGGTGCCTGTCTTTCCTGACGAGAAGGGGCTGATCGAAGAAAACGCCAGGGCAGCAGGCATGAGCGTTGCCCGCTTCCTTCGGGAAGTTGGGCAGGGCTACAAGGTGCAGGGAGTAACCGACTACGAGCGAGTGCGCGAACTGGCCCGAATCAATGGTGATCTTGGCCGGCTTGGTGGCCTGCTGAAATTGTGGCTGACCGATGACGTGCGAACGGCGGCCTTCGGTGCTGACACTGTTTATCGCTTGCTGGCCCGGATTGAGACAACTCAGGCGGAAATGGCCGAGGTCATGAAAACCATCGTCAGGCCGAGGGCTGACTGATGGCGTTTTTAGCGGCTAAAAGATCAAGGGGGCGAGCATGATTGCCAAGCACGTCCCCATGCGAACGCTGGGCAAAAGCAACTTCGGGGATTTGGCGCGCTATATCACCGATGCGCAAAGCAAGGATCACCGGCTGGGCCAGGTTCGGGTAACGAACTGCGAAGCGGCAACGCTGCCGGCGGCCATCGAAGAAGTCCTTGCCACGCAGCACATGAACACCCGCGCCAAGAGCGATAAGACCTATCACCTCATCGTGAGCTTTCGCGCAGGCGAGCAGCCCGACGACGAAACCCTCAAGGCGATAGAAGAACGGATTTGCGGCGGGCTGGGTTATGGCGAACACCAGCGTGTTAGTGCAGTACATAACGACACTGACAACCTGCATATTCACATTGCTATCAACAAGATTCATCCGAAGCGCGGAACGCTTCATGAACCTTACTATTCGCACCGCACCCTTTCTGACCTTTGCGAAACGCTCGAACGGGACTATGGCCTGGAGCGCGACAACCACATGCCAAACCAAAGGGGGGCGGCGGCGAGGGCGGCCGACATGGAGCGGCATGCAGGCATTGAAAGCCTGGTTGGCTGGATCAAGCGGGAGTGCCTGGAGGAAATCCGAGGCGCGACGAGCTGGGCCGACTTGCACCAAGTCATGCGAGACAACGGGCTGGAGCTGCGAGAGCGCGGCAACGGCCTGGTTGTTGAAGCAAGCGACGGAACTACGGTCAAGGCCAGCACCCTTGCCCGCGACCTTTCCAAGCCGGCCCTAGAGGGTCGGCTTGGCCCCTTCGAGGCGTCAGCCGAGAGGAAGGCAGACAAACCAAAACGCAGCTATCAGAAAGCCCCGGTGCGGATGCGGATCGACACCACCGAGCTTTATGCGCGCTACAAGGATGAGCAAAAGAATCTGACAGCGGCGCGAGCCGAGGCGCTGAATAAGGCCCGGCGACGCAAGGATAGAGCTGTTGAGGACGCCAAGAGGGCGAACAGGCTGCGGCGAGCAACGATCAAGGTTGTTGATAGCAAGGGGGTCAGCAAAAAGATGCTGTATTCCCAGGCAAGCGCGGCGCTTAGGTCAAGCCTGGACGCCATCCATGCCGAATACACCAAAGAGCGCGAAAAGCTGTACCAGGGCTTCCAGCGGCGCACATGGGCCGACTGGCTCAAGAACGAAGCCATGCAGGGCAACCCCCAGGCTCTTACCGCGCTTCGCGCCAGAGACGCCGCCAAGGGCTTGCAGGGGCACACTCTGACCGGCCACGGCGAGGCCCACGGCAGTACATCCCAGGAAATCGACAACATCACAAAGAAGGGCACGATCATCTATCGCGCCGGGCAAACAGCCGTGCGCGATGACGGGGCCAAACTCCAGGTTTCCAGGGAAAACGACCAGCGCGGCTTGCAAGCTGCGCTTCGCATGGCGGCCGAGCGTTACGGTAGCCGAATCACCGTGACCGGCGATGCCGAGTTCAAGGCCCGAATCATTCACGCGGCCGTTGACGGCCGCCTGTCCATCACCTTTGCCGATCCGGGCCTAGAGCGCCGGAGGCAAGAGCTTTTAACTCAGAAGGAGCAAGCAAATGTCAGAACCGACAGAGCCAACCAACGACATGAACGAGGACGATCTGATAGACGCGGCACTGGCCGCGCTGGATCAGGAGCCGTTACCAACAACAACACTGCCCGAGCCGGAGCAGGCCGAGCCGCACCAGGCGGCGACGGCCGACTTGCCGCCGGCAGCGGACTCGCCGGTAAGCCCGACGTTGGCCGCGTTGGAAGGAAGCCGCCGCCCCAAAGCCAGCACCGTTTGCGAACGCTGTCCGCACTCGGTTTGGTTCAGCTCGCCGGCCGAAGTGAAGTGCTATTGCCGCGTGATGTTTCTCGTCACCTGGAGCAGCAAGGAACCCAACCAGATAACCAACTGCGACGGAATCTATTTGGGCCAGGAGTGAAACCGGAGGCGGCGGCCGCAGCGGAGAAATACATATCCGAACGCGAGTCGAAGCGCGCTAAAGGATTCGATATACCGAAACATTCCCGTTATACTGATGGAGCTGGCGGCCTCAGTTTTGCGGGCGTCAGGAACGTGGACGGCCAAACCTTGGCCCTTTTGAAACGGGACGAAACGGTCATGGTGCTGCCCATCGACCAGGCAACGGCGCGGCGCTTGAGCAGGATTGCCGTAGGCGATCCGGTCAGCGTCACCCCGCGAGGCTCGATTAAAACGTCGAAAGGAAGGAGTAGATGAAAACAACTTTGAACAATGCCGTTGGCCCCCAGGTGCGGGCCAAGAAGCCGGCAAAAAACAAACTGCTGCCGGCGCTTGGTGTGCTATCGCTGGGGGCTGGCCTGCA
>Ga0172382_10001407_pt1 | contig 43026 bp, 33 predicted proteins | sample Leawel138RmetaG_FD_122245 | JGI IMG/M metagenome (GOLD analysis project Ga0172382, IMG submission 122245) | Leachate microbial communities from a municipal landfill in Southern Ontario, Canada - Leachate well 138R metaG | ecosystem: Engineered > Solid waste > Landfill > Unclassified | place...
AAAGCGCCATCCACGTCATCGAGGGGACCAAGGGGGGCCGACCTCGAAAACAGCATGTGATAAATGAAGAAAGCGCCCTAGAATCTATCCGCTTTGCACAACAGGTGCTGAATCAGAATCAGACCAGCTACCTTGTCAACGGCAACAGCGGCACGCTGAAGTCCGCTTACGACCGATATCACCGCATGTTGCGTAAGGTTGGACTCAGGGGGGCGAAAGCCTCTCACGCGCTTCGTTATGCTTGGGCGAACCAAGCCATGACCTTTTACCGGGAGAACGGTTATGATCTGCGGGAAGCCCTTGTCTTGGTTGCCCAGGATCTCGGTCACGGTGACGGGCGAGGGCGCTATGTGGCGCAGGTATATTATGGGCGTGGTAAGGCGTAGAGACGGGACGCATCGGGTTTGGTGGGGTTTAATTATGTGGAAATACAAAGCCACGAAGAAAGAAAACCAATTTTTTGCGGAAGTTTTAGCACAGGCAGTGCACTTGCTAACTATATGCCGTTACACCGAATTATTTACAGGTTCTCCATAGAACTCGGAGCGGTTCATATCCAACGGAAAGGTCGTCGCAACCATCAATTGTCCGAATGCCAGCAACGGCGTAACCACTACATCGCCAAAGTACGGGCGCGGGTAGAGCATGTATTCGGTGCCATGGAACAGATGGGCGGCAAGTGTATCCGGACCATCGGCCAGGCGCGGGCCGTTTTTGCGCTGATCACGATGGCGGTTGCCTACAACAACCGGCGCTTGGTCTTTCTTGAAGTGGGTCTATCCGAGGCGTATCATGCATATAATACGCCTAATGATGGGGAAATAGCAGTAAATAACCATATTCGGCATCAAAATAGCCGGAAAAATTACCTGAATTCTGATTTTGTAAGGCTACTCTCTGTGCATTGCATCAGTTTTAAGATATGCTCTTAATTTTAACTCATGCAGGACAGGAATTTTCAGAAACATTTCTGAAGTTACCAATGACCAATCTATGCCACATTTTTTTCTTCGGTTTTTTAACTCAATAAATGAACTGTTAGTCAGAATATAATCGACACAGACATCGGTGGGTTTTGATGGAAGACTGCCATTATAATATTGGACATCATGAATTACCGAAGCAATTTTTGTATCACTATTAATTAACCCCGCTTCTATAAACATAGCGCACTCCATGTCGAAGTATCCATGACCCTTGCCATGTCTAACACCATCCCCATCGACAAGCAAAGCGCCAGTAATCATGGTATCAAAAGAATCAACCTGCTCCATCAACTCTTTAAGTGAGCATACATCTGCAAAATGCTCCAGCCCATCGAGAGTTGAAAGGAAATCTACATTTTCTGATTTAACAATTGATGGATCAACAACATAAAATCCCCTACCAATTCCGTAAGTTGAAACAACTACCTTTTTTGCGTCCAAAAAGGCTTTTCTTCTAACGTTAAATAAGCTGTTATCAGGCGTTATAAATATAGTAGATGCAGAGGTATACTCAGGTATTTCGTCTAAATAATTAGCAGCAGAATATGAACCTTCGAAATCAGCTATAAACATTGAAAGATCAAAATGGAACCTCGAATCAGGGCTACATATTTTTATAAGCGAATCAATTACAGATTGCCTTACGTCTGCACTAAGTGTCATAGTAAAAAGTCCTTCTTTGAAAGAATAAAATAAAATAACCCTGAAGAAAAAAGACCAAACAGCCAACCCAAACTGCTAAGCAGTTGATTGGATGCAAAAGGACCAACAAAAAATGGTGAAGCATTAATAAACAATAATCCAATAAAAAGACCCAAGATAAAACTTAAAGATCCCGGAACTTTAACAATTGCAACACTTGTAATATCCTCAGAAGAATAGTCACCATTTTTTAAATAAAAGTCAACCAAATTTATTGCGGTCCATGGACACAACAAATAAATTAGCAATGTAAGCAATGAAGAAACTAGACCAATAACAGAGATGTTAATTGTTAATAACCACACACAAAAAACTAGAGTTGAAATTATAATTAAAGCAATAACTTCGAGCCTTTTTCTTAAGGAATAATTATCAATGCAAACAGTACTAACGGAAGAAACTAATGTAGTTGCACCCGAATATATATTTATTGACACGTTTCCAATTAATGATATAGAGAAAATCAAAAGAAGCAATGTTCCATAGCCATTATATAAACTATTACCTAATTTATAGATATCATAAATGGGATTTTTCGATAGGCCATTATGAGATAACCATGCGCCTATAATCAGGAGCCATGCCGCTGAAAGAAACGCGCCAAAGAAAACTGTAAGCCCAAGACGTGTAGCACCAACATCTTCTGACACTTCTCTTGTATAGTCAGAAACATAAGGCGAAAATGTAATATTAAATGAAGCAGCAACAGAGAAAGTAATTATAAATGATACAAAAGAGAAGCGAGTAGGTGAATGCAGTCCAAAGCTATGCGTGAAAATATAAACTGTAAACACACAAAGTAAAGGTAATGATAGTATCGTAAGATATTTGAATAACCGTATAATAACTAGATGACCATTAACTGCGAGAAAAGCAGCCATTGCTATTGTAAATAAAAATGTATAATACCCATCCACATGATATATTTTTCTGATACCATCTGAAATAAAAATACAATTCAGCAAGGCGAATGAAGAAAACATAACTAGGGCCGATAAAGATGGTAGTAAATTTCCATAAATACCAAATTGGTAACGAGATTGGACCATTTGAGACAGCTTAGTTACCGGGCCTTGTATAGCATGTAATGCCATGAATATTGTGCCGAAAGCAAGACCAGAAATACCTGCGATTGTTGAATATAAAAAATTCAAACCATAAGCTGGACCAACATAACCAATAGAAATTGAAAAAACTTGTAAATTTCCATAAAACCAAAATAGTAGCTGATGTAATAGATCACTTTGAGCATTATTTAAACGTTTTAGTTTAACTTTTAGTACGGTAGAATCACACATGAAACACCCTCCGTTCTTTTGAGTTTGTATCTTTATACCATCAAATTTTTTTTCACATTAGAAGTTATCTATGATTGCACTACAGCAGAATACCTTCGTCTTTTTAAATGCGAAGTCTTGATGAAATTAATTATTGTATACAATAATGCTGTTGATGATGTTTAACCATATGATAACTCTAAATTTAACCCAAAGAAACGTGGAATCTGAGTGCTGACCTCATAATATGATCCTGTACCATCGAAAGTAGGAAAGCGCTCTGCAAAATTGACGGATCTATTTCCTGTTAAATTAGAACCTATGAAAGAAATGTCAACTTTATTAATTCCATAATGTCTAATTGGTATCCCATACTTTATTGCTAAATTAACATTCCCGTAGGCTGCCAATGATTTCGATGTTGGTACACCCGTGCTCGCACCAGCATATTGTGGTCCAGTTTCATTAAACCATAGCCTACTATGCAAATGTTCATAATTTACTGCAATTCCTATATTAGCTGTATAATCAGGTACATATTGTATAGGAGTATTTTTTATAATTGTTGTACCAAATATACTTGTGTAGTTGGACGAGTAAAATCCATCTTGCAGCGAATAATTACCATACAATGTCAAATAATTATCAACTTTAGCACTTGCACTCACTTCAATCCCTTGTCTTACCGATGGTGCAGAGTTGTAAATATGTGTTAATCCCGTTGTTGGGTCATAATAATTGGCGAATGTATTTTGAAATACTGATCTATAGATGGTTGTAGAAAGGTTATAACTAGGAGATCGGTATTTTAGGCCGACCTGAGCATTTGCAACGGATTCAGCGCCGACACTTGGTGTAGGTGCTGGTGTGGTTGCTGTTGCAAAATCATCAGCAGAATAAAATGCCGAAACATTGGGGAACTCTGAAGTCATGCTATAGGAAGCAGTTAATGAAATTCTATCATCTAGGTTATATTTGACACCTATATAAGGCGATACAGAGGAATACTGCGCCTGACTAGTTGCACCATAAGCATAGTAATATCCGGGAACATCAGTAAAATGAGTGGATTCCACATCATATGAAATTCCAGGAAATACAGTAAGGTTTCCGATTCGTGATTTCATCATTCCAAATATTTTATAGTATGTTCGATAGCCGTGTTCGTCATATGCATCATTATACTGATCAAGGTGCGGCATTTCAGGTGAATTGTACCAATATATGTTGCTATCATAACCGGATAACATAGCTAGGCCCCCAGCTTCAAATTCAGTATCAAATGGTTTCATATAGAATCGCAGACTTGGTGCAAGGCCGATTGTTTGCGTTTTATAAAGGTAAGAATGGTAATCAACCCCATTTAAGCTTGATGGTTGATATCCTATGTTTGGGTATGAAGAATATACAGCTGGAAAAAGGCTACTAATTGCTCCATTGAAATTTGTGTCTTGCGAAAAAGTAGGGTTCGTATATTTTAGGGAGTGAAAATCTGTTTTCGTAAAAAACATTCTAATATGTGTTCCTATCACGCTTGATAGTAATGCTTTATAGTCCAAAGCTGTAAATAAGTATTGTGAATTCGCAATTTGATATGTATCTGAGTCCGGAAATTGAAAATTTGGTCCGTAGGTATGCAAAATAGACTCAGGAAGTCGTTGTGGTATATATCCATTATTCATATTAATATACGCAATTCCCAGTAGCCTAGAAGTATTCGATAAAGTAGGGAATTTATATGCTAAATAGTAACTATATTGACGATCTGGTGTATTATTTTGATAATTCATCGTTTGCTTTGATGAAAACCTTGCGTACAACCTTCCAAATTCATTATTTTTACCGTTACCGGTATTCAAGGATATCCCATAATTGCGAGTGTTGTATGACCCATAACCGCCAAAGACATTTATGTAGAATTTTTTTGTAGGTAACTTTGGTAAATATGATATATTACCTCCCAATCCACCTATTGCTAGTATATTACTTGGTGGTGGACCATATAATATTTTTACACCTGAGATTTCACCTGTTGTTATTGGTACCAAATTATAGGCACCAGCCAGCTGAGCGTTACCTGCTTGAAATCCCCCATTCCATAGATCACCTATTGGTATTCCATCAAAAGTGTATGCCGTTTGCGTTCCTGAGAATCCTCTCAAGCTGATATTTGTTTTTGTGCCCATTATACTACTTTCTGTCACATTTACTCCTGGTGAGAGATTTAAGATCGATGATGCGCTGCTGGTGGGACCATACGCTTTTATTTCACTGGAAGAGATCTCGGACTGGGCAGACCCCTTTTCAAACGAAAGGCCTGATTCCTTGGTTATATATTTTTTAATGTTGCCTTTTTTTGTAATTTCTTTAATTTTATAAACCTTTTTATTGACTTGTCCAGATGCAGGCCCTGTAACTAGCACAAGCCCAGAAAATATTAGCGCGGATACTACTGCGGTCTTAACATTTGTTTTCATATTTGTCTCCCGTAAAACTTAATTTAAATTATAAAAAAATGAACTTTACATTCTGATAATTGTGGTCACAATATGGGCTCAATTAATTTTACAGCAGCTATTCCATGTAGTTTGTGTTATAAATAACATCATGCACTCATGGGGTTATTTGATTATTTAATTCGCTTTACCTCTATTTGCTCGCGAAGACTTTTAAGAAAAGGAATATCACGATATTGATCATCCTGTATATTATCCCACTCTATCCCTAATGGTTTTTTATATATAGTATTTGTTTTTAGCGTATCGCTCTCGCTAAATATCCAGTCTAATGGGTAATCGTGTGGCATCATACCTAGTTTATCATCAGCAATTATCTGAAGTGAATGCACTGTTGTAACAACTGGTGTATCCTTGCTAACTAGCCCTAACTCACGAAAAATACCAAGTTCAATATCAGCAAATCCCGCTCCCTTCCCTATTCTTGCGCCTTTTTTTGTAACTGCTACACAGCCGATAACTACAATATCAATTTCTGGTATTTCATCGAATTCTACTGGTTCACCGTATTCGAGTGCACCTTGGGAGGTTGCGGCAAGTTCGTATGAAATATTGAGCCTTGCCAATCTGATCGGGTCAAGCAATACAAAAGGACGCTTTTTAACTAATTCTGGCACCGGCATATATAATCTCTTATTTTCTACAAGGGCTCTTAGTCGAACTGGGATTTGTGATGGATCAGGATTGCATTTTACTACTCTAGCATTTTGCCATATATCTTGATTCGCCAGATTGAATGCTGCAATATCAGCGCCCACGAAGTTGGGTATACGGCTTTCTATTTGTCCAATGTTTACCTTATTTAGCTTTAATTTGTTCCAAGCGTCTTCTCTAATGACATCTTTATCAGAGTTCCTACCTGCCCAACGTGCTTTTATTGCATGATGATAATCCATAATTTCTCCATTTCAGTTTGCTATTAGGTTGTGTATGTAGATTATATTTTTATTTTTACGCTTAATAGTGCTATTTTCTTTGCCTTGTGTTGCAAAAAAGTGTACAGTTAAAACTGAAGGGCACCTCGAAAACCTTCCCATTTCGGCTATATATGATAAAATATAACCAGTTGAATGTGATGGGATAAGCCAGATGAAGACCCGAAAGATCGCGATTAAAACCGACCTTTTTGCAGCGGAGTTACACCAGCAGAAACGCGATCAACTGGGAGACCCCTTACTCCGCACGCCGCCTGTATCGACTTTCCCGCGCTGGCGGCAGAGGTGGATCGTGTGGCTCCGCGCTCCGCTGTTTAACAGCATCGGGCGCCTTCACCGGTGCGGTCCGCAGCAGCACACGACGCACGGCGGAGTAGCTTCCGGTGTAACCGTGATTGCGCACCAGAGCTGCGTGAATGGTGGTGCCCTGTATGCCCTCTGCGGCCCACCGGGCGATCTGTTCCTCATGGCCTTTGAGGGTGGACACACACTGGGCGGGCATGGCCTGCTGACGTTGCAGCAGTAGGACAGCGAGCTCGTGGTCGTCGGGTAAAGGCTGCTGGGTATCCAGCCAGCCGCGCAGTGTTGCTTGATGACGTAGGGCGCTCAGTTTCTTGCGCCCCATGAGTCTGGACCGAGCGATCTCTCGATCTCGATCACCTTGGCGCATCCGCACCAGGATTTGGCGAATCGTAAACATCTCAAACCTCCGATTACTCATGGTTACCCCCCAAAAACTGGGAGGGTAACCGATCTAAGGGAAGTCAAGACCCTGCTGAAGCACTTTGTGGATGGCGCCATTACGCCGACTACGAACTGGCGCCTTTATGCCGACTACAAACTGGCGCCATTATGCCGATTCCAAGGTGGCGCCATTATGCCGACTACGATTTGGCTCCATATTGCCGATCCGTGACACGGGTCAACGAATTCTACCGCAAGCCGCTGATTGAAACCTTTGAGGAGGTCGAACTTCAGTTCAAACCCTGGCTGGTGGAAGAAGAGATTCAGGTCGGCCTCTTCCGGGTGCCGGTTCCCAATTATGATCGTCGCGCCTTTCGTGAAGCCCTCGTCAACGCACTGGTACACCGCGACTTCAGCACCCTGGGTGCGGTGCATGTCAAGCTGGACAATGACGGCCTGAGCATCAGCAGCCCCGGCGGCTTCATCGAAGGGGTCGGCCTTGACAACCTGCTGGTTGCCCCGCCACGCTCGCGCAACCCCCTGCTGGCCGACATTATCAAGCGGATTGGTTTGGCTGAGCGCACAGGTCGTGGGATCGACCGCATCTATGAAGGCATGCTGCGCTATGGACGCCCCGCGCCTGATTATTCCCTGTCTAACCCCTATACCGTAAGCGTCTTCATGGCGAATGCGGCCGCCGATCTCGATTTCCTCAAGATGGTGGTGGAACAAGAGGACAAGCTGGGGAACATGCCCATTGATTCCCTGATCATCCTGTCGCGCCTGCGTGAAGAACGCCGCCTGACGATCTCCGACCTCGCACCATCCGTCCAGAAACCAGAGGCCACCGTTCGGGCAACGCTCGAAAAACTGGTCGAAACCGGGTTTCTGGAACCTCATGGAATTGGTCGCGGCCGGACATACACCCTCAGCGCCCGCTTGTATCAAAAGGCCGGGAAGAAGTCCGAATACATCCGCCAGGCCGGGTTTGCGCCCATCCAGCAGGAGCAGATGGTGCTCAACTATATTGACAAGCTTGGGGGCATCAAGCGAGCGGATGTTATGGATCTATGCCATCTGAATGGGCCTCAAGCATATCGCCTGCTTAAAAAGCTCACAGGCAAAGATTTAATTAAGAAAACCGGTGAGAAAAAGCATGCAGCTTATACACGATGAAACGCCATTTATAGATGGTATCCATAAGCGCTATACACGCGTGCATAAAAGCGTGCATAGGAAGTCTTCTTTTATCGTTTGCCGATGAAGATGAAAGAAACCAGTTTGTTCGACTTGCTGCTTGAAGAGCCGCAGAAGCCCTCCGGCCCGGTGACTTGCCTCGGCATGACGTTCGAGAACGACGAAGACCGCCGCGCCCACTTTCCTGGCCACCCCGGAGGCCAAGTGCGCATTAGGGCTGCTCCTGAACAATCCGGCATTCTTCCCATTCCAGCTCCCCGTGATGACTGGTGATTTTGTCTCCCAGCGCTGCGACCGGATCGACGTTGTTCGCTATGGACTGGACGATGAGCTGTTGAAATTGAAGGGCAAGCAAGTCCGGGATGGGGCGTGAATTGAATCGCCTCGACAGGTGTGTCGGATTTGTGCCAGAGCTAGGCCACAAGTGCCGTAGAGTACGGCGGTGTGACGTTGATTTTAGCTTCAGCAATATACTTAACTTATTGATTTAAAGGTTAGTATATACGGAGTAGTTGAATGGGGTTCAGGTGGTCGGAGGTTCAAATCCTCTCGCCCCGACCAATAAATCAAATGGTTACGAAAAACCGCTGCTTGGCAGCGATCCTGGTATTAGCAAGCCTGCTAATATTTTCAGCGAAGCGGTCGTACATGAGTAAATTCTCTGTCGCGAATATAGACCTCAGTCATGCTTCCATGTGGTGGCCAGGGAACCAATCCGCGAATGCCAGGCGTTGGCGGTTGTAGAAAATCTTAATGCACTCCCTAATGGCAGATTCTGCCTGGGCACGGGTCCCGAAGCGATAGTGGCTAACTTCTCAGCTCGATGAGCGTCTCGCCCTGATTTAGCTTGTCCAGCATCTGTGGCCACAGGCGGGCAAAGCTATCAAGCAGTATCTGCCTTCGGCAGTTGGGAGTGCGAAACCAGATAACAGTGGGGCCATCGGGACGTATCGTGCGGAGCATAGCGAAATCTTCATCCTTGGTTATGATGATAGCGCCATCCCCATATGCACGATCCCATATTTCCGGATCACGAGCACTGGCCATACCTATGTCGGCAACATGGCAGGCTGGATAACCTTGCGCACTGATCCATCGGGCCAGAGCGGGTGGTAGCTGTGCATCCACTAAAAACTGCATCAGGCCACATAAAAAATGGGGTGGTCCGCTTGCTGCGCAGCGTAATGGAGACTGGCGGCGATATCTTCGGGTTCCAGGTAGGGGTAATCTTCCAGAATCTCTGCGGTCGTCGCTCCTGCCGCCAAGAGTTCGAGAATGTCCTGTACCCGAATACGCAGCCCTCGAATACAAGGCCGTCCGCCGCATTGCTGTGGATTGATAGTGATGCGCTCATGGTGCATGGTGGATCCTCCTCAGGGCTGCAGAGAAATAGTATAGGCAAATTGGGCAAGTATAACAGCTTCCAGGGGTTCAGGTGGTCGGAGGTTCAAATCCTCTCGCCCCGACCAATAAATCAACGGGTTAAGATGTTTTTCCCGGATTTCTTTTTCTACAACCCCCTTTTTTCTACATCTTCTGCCTCATGCTTCGGGCATAGCAAGAAGATCTACCGCCAGTGCGCCCAGATTTTCAACGCGAATTTCTGGATGGGAGGACTGCGCGGGTTCATGTCGTGAAGACCAAAGCCAATAATCAGTGCGTCCATCGTTAAAATTTCTGTTTTGATAGAGATTTTCCATGATCGGCACATGATCGCCGTAAAAGGCCACCACGCCAGGGCGGGAGAGGGTTTGCATCTTCGTCGTTAGAGCGTGCAGCATATCCCCCGCATGTGCGACATGCCGTAAATAAATGGCCAAATCATCAGCGCCCACGGGCGGATCTTGAGTGAGCAAAATGCGCCGCTCTTCTGGAGTGATGCTTTCCAGATGCAGTGGACCATGATTTTCCATAGTAATAATAAAAATAAATAAGGGTTGTTCCGACTGGGTCAGTAACTCTAAGGTTTTTTGAGCAATCGCCTGATCACCAATATAAGGACCACTACGATCCGCCTCATTAAAAGCGGAGATGTCTAAAAACTCATCAAATCCCAATAGGGGATAAATCACGTGACGATCATAAAAATTTGACCAATACGGATGAATACAAAGGGTACGATACCCTTGTGCTTTCAGTTTCCAGGCGATGCTGGGCAGGCGTTGCCGGGCTAAAAAGCGATAAGGCTGAAATTGATGAATCCCCAGGCTCGCCGGTGACCAGCCGGTAAGCAGGCTGAATTCGGTGCGTATGGTATTCGCTCCCCAAGGGGGAACGTGGATTTGACCAGACAAATAGGCGCTCTTGCGCATGGAGTCTAATTTGGCGAAAGGCTCTGGGGCGATGTGCGGCCACAGGCGTCGGATATCAAAAAAAGATTCGCTTTGGACGATCACCAGATGCGCGGGCGGGGAAGCGACTGCATCTGAAAGAGGGCGGAGCGCCTCGTCGGCTGCAATCGCGGGCAATTCTCCAAAGGGTCGGGCTTTGGGCAAGCGGATAGGCTGACGTTCGGCTCGGCCATACTGCCAGAGACTCGGCGCAAAACCCATGTTACGAATATCTTCCTGCGGACAGAGCGAAGGCGCATCCGACCAACGATCTCCCAGCCAAAGCAGAATAAATACGACCAATAAAGATAAGCCCAGATATTCCAAAAAATACACGGTGGACATTTGTACCGTAATGGGTGCTTCCGCCCAGAACGCGGCCGCCACTACAGCGATTCCTAAAAGCACCAATCCCAGAGCGCGCCAGAGTCCTAAAAAGGGTAAATACAAACGTGGATGTTTGATGGCATCGGTAAAATATTCAAAGTCCATAAATACAAAAGGTTCGCGTAAGGTGGCTTCTTTGGCGTTCCCTACCAAAACCACCGTCAACCACAGTGCAAGGCTTAACAAGGCGGCAAAAATGGGGCGTTGCACCAAAGCCAGCCAGAACGTGAACAGCAACAACCAGATCCCGCCGTGGATCATGTAGGTCCAGAGTTTTCGACCCAGACAGCGTGGTCGGGGATGTACGAGGTTCTCCAGCGCCAGTGACGCGAATCCCCCGAGAACCAGCGCCAGAGGCCAGATGGCTTCAGTCATGATGACCGCTGTAGCCCATCAGGCCGACAATCCAGATAGAAAGGGCGGCCGGGAGTACGGCGAGCCACCATGTGCCAAAATTGAGCGGAAAGGGAAAGCTGATGCGGGCTTGGTTGCGTGCTAGTCTTTTTCGGATGATTTTTGCGGCTTTTGCGGGCTGCATCAGAAAAGGTTTGGGACCCGGCATGGCCTGACACATGGCAGAATCTACATAGCCGGGCATGATGACATTAATCCGCACCCCTTCTTTGGCGAGCCAGCCGCGCAACGCCTCACTGTAGGCTTTAATGGCGGCTTTCGAAGCGCAATAACTCGGGGTGACGGGCAGACCGAAATAGCCGGCGAGCGAGCTCATCAAGGCGATCTGTCCCGCTTTTCGAGAACGCATGGCGGGCAATACGGCATCGACCAGTACGCGACTGGCATGGAGGTTGACGGCCATCAGGGCTTCGCTTTCTTCCCAGTTTTCGCCGGTTTCATGTGGCCCGGTATCTATATTCATTCCGGCGTTAGAAATGACGAGATCCAGCGGCCCCTGCTGCTCACAATCTTGTACCCACTGGCGCAGGGCGGCACTGTCGCGCACGTCAAAATTGCTTTCGGTGACGCTGGCCCCCTGGGCGCGCGCCAACTGGCTGATGGCTTGCAGCTTTTCGACATTACGTCCGTGCAGATGCAGGGTCACACCAGCGTGGGCATATTCCCGGACAAGGGCTTGGCCAATGGCGCTGGTCGCGCCGGTAAGGAGGAGGGTTTGCGGAGATCGTTGCGGCATAAGAGTTCCTCTAAGGGGGAATGAATCATTTCTAAACGTTGAACAGCAGTAGGCAGCGCAATGTCCATACCGGTAGCGCAATAAAAACCACCATTGATCTGTGTGCCATGAATGAGTACTTGGCGAAATGCAGACCAGAGTGTGGGGTCAGGCGGTGAAGGTTCATGCCAGAATGCCGCCAGACTTTGTTGACTGGTGAGTCCCGGAAGATTGTAAACCGGGTTGGCCAAGGTCAAGACCGGTTTGTGTAAGCCCAGTGCCCAAGTTCCCACCGTGCTGTTGATGGTAACGACCCCCTGACATTGCTTTAACAGCATGACCAAGTCGCCATAATCATAGTAGTGAACCCGGTCGCCGATGCCGAGATGATGGGCGAGATCCTTCACAAAATTTTCATAATTGAGGATGCCGGGGTCCAGAGGATGATTCTTGACTACCAGGTGGGTGCCCGTTGGCGCATATTGGGCAAACGAATGTAAGCATTGCTGGATAAAATCGAAGGTATCGCAAAACTCCGAATGACAGGTAATCTGGCTGTCACTATAAAGTTGCAAAGGCAACAGAAAATAGGGACGATCTTGCCCGACAAATTTCCGGTTGGCTTCCAGATCCACGCGCAGTCTTCTCCGGACTTTGGGATAACGGCGAATATACCAGAGATATTCCCGCACCGGATGCAGAGGCGCATGGTGGCGATAATGGCGGAATCCCACCGGATTCAGAATATCGCCGCTGTGATAAATGACGTCGTGGATAGCCCGCATCCGAAATTTACCCAGAAAACTTTGTCCCTCACCGTGCAACGGTACCCGCTCCACCACTTCACGATACCAGTCTGGATCTTTGGGTAGTTGCGAATGGGCATTCACCCCGTTGCGCTCCAGAGTCAGCCAGTGAGGGCGCAAATAGCCCTCTTCAAACACATGGATTCTGAGATCAAGGGATTTCGCCAGTGAAAAAACCGGCTGATGGATGGGGCGCTGATCCCCAAATAATACGATGTCGGTAATTTCGAATTGCTGAATGGTCTGCAGGAGAAAATCGGGTAATGCATCCAAGGTGCCGCGAAAAGCGCGGGCGGGTCGGGGCCACCAATACACCAGATCCCCACCACAAAAGTGAATTTTGTGGATGCGATGTCCCCTTTCCCGCAACTGATCACTGAGCAGAGCGAAAAAGGGGCTGGCAACACCCTGGAGGAATAAAAAATTCTTTTTCATCGCACCCCCACCGTTTGGCGGAGTACGACGCGGAAGGCTTTGCGCCAGAGTGGAGTTGCTCGCCCACCTCGTTTCTGGAGCATCGCGTCCAGCGCAGATAGGGCTGCTTCCGGCGTACAGCGTCGCCCATCGCGGGGATCTTGGTAGCGCGGATAAGCGATCAATACGCCCGCCACCAAGGCATCCAGGCTCAGTGTACGTTGTCGGCGTGGCACAGGGCTCTTGTCCGTGGTCAGTCCCCAGCCACTATAAAAAGGCTGGCCATGACAAGTGACGGGTTTTTCCCGCAAAAGGGCTTCAAAACCGGCTGCCGAAGTCAGCACCTCGACGCGGTCTACTTCACGCAGCAACTTATCCATGGGGACATCGGTTACCAGCGCGTCACAATACTGATGCGCCTGCTCGCGTTCGGCTTCGCCCCAGCGGCGCAATCCAGCCATCACGTCCGGATGGGGCTTGTAAACCATATAGGCTTGGGGATGCTCTGCGCGAACCCGTTGCAGCAGCGCGAGATTGGTGCGTAAGGTTCCACAACCGAGGGTGATGGCCGCATCGCTTTCCACCTGTCCAGGAACCAGAATGACTTCCTGTGCCGTTGTCGGACGCTGCCAAGTTTGGTTACCCACGTTATATTTCGTGAGTCCCAGTTCCACGAGGCGGGCTCTGAGTGCCTGCGCACGGTCCAGCATCGCCGGAGAAAAATGCGTATTTTGCAGGAGCGTTTCAAGGTCAGAAGGCGAGCGGGCATCGTAATATAAGCCGGTGCGATCAAAGCAATAGGAAAGCGGCACAATCAAATCCGCACCCAGCCCAACCGAACGGAGAAAACCATCTTCAACGCGGACCACCGAATGTTGCGCGGGCTTCAAGCAGGGTGTTTGTCCCCAGAGCAGGAGCGTGGCACCCGGCGGTACGCTCTCTTGGCTATTCCGAAAATGGATCTGACTTTCTGGTACAAAAGCACGCAAGGCTGCGCGTTTCCAACGCGAAAAACCCACGGCATATAATTTTTGCGGCAGGGGCGTGTCCATATCTTCCGATAGTGGCGACATCCATGCTCCTCGTTCAATAAAAAAATTAAAAAAAGTTACCGTCGCGTCACTGCAGCTAATACCGCCACAGTGCGATCTATATCTTCCGTAGTGTGAGCCGAGCTCAGAAAAAAACGCAGCCGCGCCTGTTTTTCGGGTACGGCCGGATACAAGATGGGTTGCACATGCACATCCTGTTTCAGTAGCTCCGCCGACAGGCGCACGGCCTCCAGCGAGCTGCCCAGAATCACGGGAGTAATGGCCAAGCCCGCGCTGTAGCCCGTATCCAGCCCTATGTTGCGTACCCGTTCCAGAAAATAAGCGCCTCGCTCATGCAGGGCGGTAACGCGTTCGGGTTCGGCGCGCAAAATATCCAAAGCTTTCAGTGCCGCAGCCGCCAGCGGCGGCGACATCCCCACGCTGTATAAAAATCCGGGCGCCAGATAACGCAGATTTTCAATGAGCGCCTGTTCTCCAGCCACATAACCCCCGCAAGCGGCCAGAGTTTTGCTGAGCGTACCCATCCAGATATCCACATCATGGGGATCGACGCCAAAGTGTTCGCGGATGCCGAGGCCCTGTGCCCCCATGACTCCAAAGGAATGTGCTTCATCCACCATCAACCACGCTTCATAGCGTTTTTTGAGCGCGACTAAGGGCGGCAGATCAGGAAAATCCCCATCCATACTGTACAAACCTTCTACCACAATCAGCAGACGTTCAACACGATGCCGATGATCCCGCAGTAATTGCTCCAGAGCCCCCAGATCATTATGACGAAAGCCCAGACGCTGCGCTCCAGAAAGCTGGATGCCCATAAGAATACTGTTATGCACATATTCATCGTGCAAAACCATATCTTTAGGACCGAGCAAGTGACTAATCACGCTGACATTCGTGGCATGCCCACTGACCAGCACCAAGGCGTCATCCACGCCATAACTGTCTGCGATGCTGCGCTCCAGTTGACGATGTATGGGCCGCTCCCCGGCCACGATGCGACTGGCGGAGACAGAGGTGCCGTACTGGTCAATGGCGGCTTGGGCTGCGGCATTCACCCGCGCGTCACCCGATAAATCCAGATAGTTATAACTGCCGTAATTGATCACCCGACGCATCTGGATTTCGCTGTGGGCGGAAGCTGTACCGGCATGTACATGAAAAAAAGGACTTTCTACACCCAAACGCTGTCCGCCTTCCTGCATCAGTTTAACCTGCTGATAGCCCGGTTGACGATCAAAGCGGGTAAAAGCGTCCGGGAGCTTGCGTCCGGGAGCGGCCGGCAAGTTTGCAGGCGCATCAGCAATCTGCTGCAGACGCTTTTCCAACCCTTTCTGAATGAGCCGGGCTTTTACCTGATCCGCGAGACTGCGTGGGCTCTGACTCATGGATTTTTCCCGGCCTGCAAGAGTTGTTGGGCTTCCGTGCTCTGGGGTAGAACCCCATGCAACGTGGCCAGATGCTGTAAATGGGCCTCTGCGGGCACGGCATCCGGCATCTCTGAGGGATGGGCAGTGTCTTTTTGCAAGGTTTGCACCAGACGTTGGGCCAGGCGGGCCAGCGTGGGCCCTTCGCTGAGCAGAAAAGCCGGGAGTTTGACGCCAAGACGTTCTTCTAGCGCCAGAGCCAACTCCACCCCCATCAGCGAATCCAGACCGAGTTGGCTGAGGTTGTGTTCCAAGGTGATTTTTTCAGGGGCCATGCGCAGAATCTGCGCGACTTCTCGGCGCAGTAATCCCACCAGCAGGGCTTCTGCTTCCGCCGTCGGCAGGGTGCTGAGTTGTGAACGCAAATCCCTGTCGGTTTCGTCCTCCGCATCGCTTAACCCCTCCAGCAAAGCGGCAAAACGGGGTGACGCGGCGATAGGCAGAAAGCGCCGCAATGCCCGCGCGTCAAAATCGGCAACCACCAGACCATTCTGGTCAGCCAGAATCCAGTCTTCCAGCAAGTCGAGGGCGGTCTCGGCATTTAAAGCCATCCCTCCCAAACGTTGCTGCAATAAGTCGAGGGTGCCAGCGTGACGGGTGAGATAACCCACATCGGCAATGGGTCCCCAGAGTACGGCTAATGCCGGTAATCCCTGGGACCGGCGCATGCGCACCAGCGCCTCCATCCAGGTATTGGCCGCCACATAATGGGCTTGCCCCGGATTCCCGAGTAGGGTGGTGATGGAGGAATAAACCACGAAAAAGTCCAAGGGGAGATCGCGGCTGAGGCGATGCAACTGCCAGGCACCCGTAATTTTGGGCTGCAAAACCCGCTGCATCTGTTCCAAGGAGAGATTTTCGGCGAGGCCATCGTCAATCACGGCCGCCGCGTGAATAATACCGCGCAACGGCCCCATTTTTGCCTGAATGTGCGCAAACAGGGCGGTCATTTGTAGCGCATCGCTCACATCGCCTGCCCAGCACTCCATCGTCACGCCTTGGGCGCGCAGGGCGGATAATGCCGATTGCGCTGAAGCCGCCAAGGTGCCGCTGCGACTGACCAGCAGCAAATGCCGGGCACCACGCTGCGCCAAGCGTTGCGCGGTGGCCCAGCCAAAGCCCGAATTACCGCCGGTAATGAGATAAACCCCATCGGGGTCCAGTTGCAACTGCGTCGAACCGTCCTGGCGGGCTTCGGGAGCGGATGCTGCGACGGGGGTAAAGGGCGGGCGCATTTCTACCACGACTTTGCCAATCTGCCGGGCCTGCTGCATATGACGAAAAGCCTCCACCACTCGCGTCGCCGGAAAGCGCTGCAAGGGGAGGGGGAAAAAATCCCCATCCGCAAAATGCGTCATGATTTCTGTAAACAGCCGCTCAGTCAGTCCCGGTTGACCGGCCAGAAGCTGGTCGGCATCAATCCCAAAATAACTGAGATTATTACGGAATGGCCGCAAACCCATGCCGGTATTCTCGTAAAAGTCGCGTTTACCCAATTCCAGAAAGCGTCCAAAGGGCCGCAGCACTTGCAGGTTACGGCGAATGGCTTCTCCAGAAAGGCTGTTGAGCAGCACATCTACTCCCACATGGTGGGTGTCTCGCAAAATGGCACCCGCAAAGTCCAAAGAGCGAGAATCGTACACATGGGGCACACCCAACAGTCGTAAAAAATCACGCTTTTCCGGGGAGCCCGCCGTGGCAAAAATTTCCGCGCCGAGCATTTGCGCAATCTGAATCGCGGCAATGCCGACGCCACCCGCTGCGCCATGAATCAGTACGCGTTCACCGGGCTGGAGTCGGGCCAATTCGTGCAGTGCATACCAAGCGGTTAAAAACACCGTCGGAATGGTGGCTGCAGAAGCCATATCCATCCCTTCCGGAAGCGCGGTAATGGCGGATTCCAGGGTTTGGAGCGGCGAACTGAAACTCGCGGGAGCAAAGCCCAGCACCCGATCACCCACCTGCCAGCGCGTCACTTTTTCACCGACGGCGCGGATCTGACCAGCGAACTCCAAGCCCAGGGCGGGCCCGGAAAAGCCGTTTTCTAAGGCTTCATCCGACAGCATGCCCAGAGCATACATCACATCCCGAAAATTCAGTCCGGTGTAGGCCACATCGACCAAAACGGCGTGTGCGTCCAAAGTGGGCGGGGTGGATAGAGCCGCCCATTGCAAATGACGCAATTGCCCAGGTGCGGAAAACTGCAATTGATGCCCCAACACGGGGGACACTCCGGCGGCTGCTACGGGTCTGGATATTTCCTGTATGCGTGGCACCCAATAGTGTCCTTTGGGATCAAGCACGCTTTCGCTTTCTGCAGAATCGGTCCGCAAAAAAGGCAATAGGGCATCCTGCTGTGCCGAGGTCAGGGGCAGCGTGCCTCGGTCAATGATCCGCAAGCGGAGTTCCGGCCATTCATTTTGCAAGCACCGCGCAAATCCGCACAAAGCCGCCGCGTCCAGACCGTCTTCGGGATGATTTTGCGGATAGAGTCCGGCGTGGGTAGCGCGGATGCCGCCGCGCGTCAAAAGGTATAGTGGTGGCAACGCATCGCGGCGCACCGCCCATTTTCCCAAAGCCGTCAGCAGTACACACTGTTGCAACACCGTGGCCGCATGATCCTGTATCTGGCCCGAAGGCAGATCCACGTACAGGATTCCCGCCCATTCCGTGGTCGCGGATTCTGTGAGATACGTCAATAATCCCTGCGCGCTATCACTCCGGCAGACTTGCGATACGTAGCCTGCTGAATGCAGCGCTGTTTGCAGCATCGACCAATCGGGATGATCTGTGCTGGCGGCGGTTCCGAGCAAAAGCCAAGGGCCCGCATCCCGCGCGAGTCGCGGGGCGGGTGCAGAGCGTTGGGTCGCGCTTTTTTGCAGCGAGAGCAGATAAGGTCCTGGCAAAACGGACGGCGCAGGCGGTGCGGAAATTTCTGTAAATCCGCGCTGCAGCAGCCAGTGGCGGCAACTTTGTTGATCCAGTGGGGTAGTCTCCGCCGAGTGGTTGCCTACCCACCAAGCTTCGGGTTCAACCCCCTGAATCCAGAGTATGCCGTTTTCGGCCAAGGCACGCTCCGCCGTTTCGAGCATGGACCATTGCTGATTGCGGTCGGGATGATCCAGACGCAACCACAGCGCGTCTAATCCCGACACCGGTGTCGCATCCAAAGTCTGGGTGATCCAGCCCTGCGATTCAGGTGACTCGGAAATGGTCGGCTGGAGGTGCCAGAGACGACACCGGAGATCCGGGTGCAAATGCGCGGTTAGGGTCGGTAAAGCTTCTGCACCACCGGCGCTGACTTCCGCGCAACGCAAGAGGCGGTTATCCGGGAGAATTTTGCGGAGCTGGAGCACCAGTGCCGCAAAACCCGTACTGAGTGCGGGCGTGATGGTATGTAAAAGCGTGTGTTGCGCGGTAGCGCAGAGATCTACGGGCGGCTGTCCCGGTGTCATCTCAGTCGTTGCTAACCCCTGGCGTCCGACCTGTAAAATCAGCGGAAAGAACTCGGGATAATCGCGGAGCAGCGTATGCCAGATAGCACTGGCCGGGATACTTACATCGCCGCTTCCTGCAGATTCATCGGCATAGGCTTGCTGCAGGCTTTCGAGCAGAGGCGCACATTCATGGACATAACGCGCGACGGCGGGAATTTCCTGCAGAGAAGCGGGCAACAAGGACTGCAGCACTTCTGGAGGCAAGCTGCAGGCTGTGTGCCGCACATCGGGCAAAGCGTCGGGCAGCGGTACTAGGACATTCTCTAAAAAACGCAAACGCTCGGCTTCACTGCGGCGCAAACGGACGCGGCGCAAGCGCACCCCTTCACAACCCGCCACGATTTGCCCTTGCGCGTTAAAAAGACGCAGCTCCGCCAGCAAAGATTGCGGAGACTGCCGCAACACCCGCACCGTCGCGGTCAGGGTGCCCGTAGCCTCCGCAAAGCGGGTCAAACGCTCGATGCGCACCGGCACAAAGCCCCATCCCTGATGGCTAGCGCCTTTTTCGGCCAGCCAATCGGCAAACAGTTGTAATGCCCCATCGAGCAAAGCGGGATGCAGCAAAAACTCGGATGACTCTGCCTCTGCGGGCAAACGAAGTTGCGCCTGCACCCCTTCCGCCGTCCGCCAACCGTGTTGCACGGTGCGAAAAACCGGGCCGTAGTGTAAGCCGACCGCATCGGTCAGGGCATAGTGTTGGCTGGCCGTAAAATCCGCCGCACGGCGGGGCAGGGTGGCATCCTTATAATCCGCATAATCCGCCTCAGCAACGGCTAAATCCGCAGCCTCCGCAGGACGAATGTGCGCTTTGGCGTGCAAGGTCCATTGCGTGTCCAGCAAAGTGCGCGCCTGAATATGGGCTTCGCCATGCGCCTGCAGGGTGAGACGTAACACCTTACTGACATCGTCTTCCAGTAGTAGCGGGGCCAGGATTTCCAGATCTTCCAGCACCCACGCAGCGGATTCCGGAAAATGCTGACGGGCAGCCGCCAAGAACATTTCCGCATAAGCTGCCCCCGCAAAAACCACTCCATCTCCCACCCGATGATCCGCCAGAAAGGGCATGCGTCGGGCATCCAGAGTTTGTTCCCATTCTCCCGGATGCTGCGGCAGCGGATGACCCAGTAAAGGATGCACCGAAAAACCGCTCAAAGTGCCCGCCGACTCCGCCGTGGCTTCCTGCCAATGGCGCTCCCGCTCCCAAGGATAGTTGGGCAAATCGACCCATTCAGGAACTTGCGAAAAATACGTCGCCTTGGGAAGAGGGCATCCTGCCACCCACAGCGCTGCCGCCGCCTGCGCCACGGCCTGAGGCGCCTGTTCATCACGGCGCAAGGTCGGTATCACCCGTCCTTCCTGATCACGGGCATTCAGGGTGTCTTGTAAATAACCCCTCAACACCGGATGCCCACCCAACTCCACAAAAATATTGCCGAGCATCAGCGCAGACGCCGCCGCCTGCTGAAAACGCACGGGCGCCCGAATATTCTGCCACCAGTAGTCAGCATCCAGAGACTCACCCGCGATGGCCTCACCGGTGACTGCCGATACAAAAGGCACGGAGGCCGGTGCAGGACGAATCTCCGCCAGCGTCGCCAATAATTCCGTCTGCAAAAAATCCATGTGCTGACTATGAAAAGGATAATCAATAGCCAAGCGCTTATAGCCCACCCCCTGCTTGCGCAAGCGGCCCTCCAGCGCTTCCAGATCGTCGGCAGGCCCGACCAGAGTTGAACCTCGAGGGCTGTTCCAGGCGGCAATACTCACGGTTTCTGTCAGTCCAGCTTCTTGCAACCAGACCGCCACGGTATCGGCATCACTGGCTACGGCAGTCATGCCGCCCTGACCCCGGGATAAACCCTGCAGACGACTGCGTTCGTAAATGACCCGCGCCGCGTCCGCCAGATTCAGGCTCCCACAGGCCCAAGCCGCAGCGACTTCACCCACGCTGTGTCCAGTCACGGCTACAGGGATAATGCCATCACTTCGCAACAGGGCCGTGATGCCCACCTGCAAGGCAAACAAAGCGGGTTGTGCAAACTCCGTCAGCGCATAACGATCAGCGCCAAGGATGCCCGCCAGTTCATCCCGCAAGGCGTAACCCGCCAAGGGCACAAAACAGGCGTCGATTTCCGCCAGCGTATCCGCAAAAACCGAATGCGCCAACAGCGCGCGACCCATGCCCGCCCACTGGCAGCCATTGCCCGAATAGACAAACACCGGCCCCTGCCGAGCTGGAGCCTCCAACCCCCTGCCCAGTACCGCACCAGTATCATCACCGGCGGCGAAAGCACGCAACAGCGCTTGCAGGTCCGTACTATGCGATGCGCGAAAGAGGGCGCGCTCTGGCAAGGCTGCCCGGCGAAAATTGGCCGCGTAAATCCGCGCGTAATCCGCATCATCCACCCCCTGCAAAGCCTCGGCGAAATCTTGCGCGACTTGTCGCAATGCCGCAGGCGTAGCCGCCGACAGCAGCAGCGGTAGATTTTCGCTGCGACGCTGGCGACGCGGCCAGCGGGCGCGTTTGGGACGCTGCGGCTCCACACTTTCGAGAATGACGTGGGCATTGGCTCCGCCAAAGCCAAAAGAATTGACGCCGACAATCAGCGGTCCCGAAGCGGGCAGGGCGCGGACTTCGCGCACAATTTCCAGACCATATTCGTTCAGCGGCAGTCGCGGATTGAGCTGTTGAATACCGATGCTCGGCGGAATCTGGCGCTGGCGCAGGCAGTGGATAGCCTTCAGCAGGCCCGGTATTCCCGAAGCGGTTTCCAGATGCCCCAGATTACTTTTAACCGAACCCAAGGGCAGCGGATGTCCGGCCCTGCGCGCAGAGCCCAAGGCCCGTCCTATGGCTTCCACCTCAATAGGATCGCCCACAGCCGTGCCGGTACCGTGGGCTTCCATATAATGCACCGCATCCGCCTCAATCCCCGCAGCCGCATAGGCTTCCATCAGCAACTGCGACTGCGCCTCGGCGCTGGGCACCGTCAGCCCACTTTTATGACCATCCGTATTGATGGCCGTATGTGCCACGACCGCCAAAATGCGATCTCCATCGCGTCGCGCCCGATCATAGTCTTTCAGCACAAACACGCCCCCGCCTTCCGAGCGCGCATAACCATCTGCCGCCGCATCAAAAGGATGACAACGCCCCCCCGCCGACAACATCGAAGCCTTCGAGAAAATCATAAAGCCGAAAGGATGCAAATGCAGGCTGATGGCACCGGTCAGCGCCAAATCACTCTCACCACGCAATAGCGACTGACAAGCCTGATGAAACGCGACCAGCGCCGAAGAACAGGCGGTATCCACCACCAGACTCGGACCGCGCAAGTCATAAAAATAGGACAAACGATTGGCGGCAATACTGGCGGTACACCCGGTTGCGGTATTCGGGCCGACGGCGGCCAAATCATCGGCCAGACGGTAGCCGTAATCGGTACTGGCCAGACCGATAAACACCCCGCAGCGCTGCCCGCGCACCTGTTCCGGCGGCAGCCCCGCATGGGCGAGTGCCTCCCAGCTCATTTCCAGCAATAAACGCTGTTGCGGGTCCATAGCGGCAGCTTCGCGGGGTGAAATATGAAAAAACCCCGCATCAAAACCAGACACATCGCCCAACGAGCCCGCTGCAAAAGTCACCGCCGTACCGGGATGACTGCGCGTGGGGTGCTCCATATTCTCCTGCGCCCAACGATCTGCCGCCACGCGACTCATCAAATCCCGCCCCGCCAGCAAATCCGCCCAGAAGTGCGTATCTGAAGTCTGCGGCAGGCGACTCGCGTGACCAATAATGGCGATTTTAGGGTTTTTCATAAAGCACTCACAAAATGTTCAAATGCGGAAAAGTGGTCCTGCCAGTCGGGCGCGACAAAAGATTCCATCCGGCGCAACTGCGCGACGCGCCGAGGATGATCCACCACGGCGTAATCCCTGAGCGCATCGAGCCAGGCGTCCTCATCATCCACGGGCAGATAATCGGGGATGTCTCCGGCAATCTCCTGAAAAACCGGCAGCGCGTTGGCTAATACCGGCGTTTTCAGAGACAGCGCCTCCAGCAAGGGCAAACCATAACCCTCCGCATGGGAGGGAAACAGCAAAGCGCGAGCATGACGCAAGTGCTGTGACAATTGTGCATCCGTACACTGGGGCAGCCAGTGCACATGCCGCTTGAGTCGTTCATCGTGTAGCAAAGGATGGACGACACCACCGCACATCCATCCTGCCTGGCCAATAATCCATAATTGCGGAATGTGATCGGCGCGCCATTCATAGCCCATGCGTTGCCACAAATAGAGCAAAAAAGCATGATTTTTACGGGGTTCCAAAGTGCCCAGCATCACAAATGCTGAGTCTGCAGAGGGATTCGGCGGGGAAATCGCAGGCGATGAACGCAGTTTGATCCCCAGCGGAATCACCGCCATAGGCGGAACCGCCACCCCCGATTGCCGCGCATATTCCCGCAAAGTTTCCGCCGTGTGTTGGGAATTACTGATGATGCCAGCGGATTGCTGCAAAATGACCGCCATGCGCTGAATATGCCGATCAGTAGCGTCCGGCTGGCAAAATTCGGGGTGGGTGATGGGGATCAAATCGTGCGCCATCACCAGTAGCCGTATTTTTTTACGCCGCAACCAGGCGAGGTAACTCGGACGATCCAGCCCACTGTGGCCCATATTGAGCACCCAGCCCCCGCGTGTCACCGAACGAAAAGGTAACTTCAGCAAAGCCATCATGGTTTTTGCCAAGCTCCCATGCCGCTGCCCCACTTCCCAAGCCAGCAACCAGTCAAACAGCGCCATAGAAGCCGTGGCGGACAAGGCAACGGCGACGCCATTTTCGATCAAGAGGGCCTGAGCGCGCGTATGAAAATGTTGCACATAAGCCAGACAAACCCGATCCACTCCCGTTGGCATCCGACCCTTACGCAAGCGGTGCAGCAGGCGGGTCACGTCCAGATAGACAGGATCGCTACCAAAAATTTGCACAGACGCCCTTACTTGACGATACCCGCCGTAGAAAGACCCTGAATAGGATAAACAATCTGGACAATCAACCCTAAAAATTTCTGCAGATCGGTAATCGGCGCCGAGGCTACATAAATCAAGTCATGATTCTGAATGGGAAAGCTTTGCGCCGCAAAAAGCGTCGCCGGATCACTGAAGTTAAAGCGGAACACCACCGGCACCTGGCCAGCGGGCGTCAACTGTACCGGCTTGGGCCATTGGGGGAGCAAGGTCGGTTTTTCAAAGCGGAACACAAACACCGCCTTGGCATCCGCCTGATTGCCATCCAGCCCCCCCGCCTGCGCCAAAGCCTGCGCCAGTGAAATTCCCGAAGCCTGAAAATCCACTTCTTTGGTTTCTTTGGTCGCCCCCATAACCGTAACCTGCAGGGGCTTATAGAGCGCGGTCAAAATGTCCCCACCCCGCAATGAAATATTCTCGTGGGGATTGCGAATAATCTCCTCCAGCGGCAGTTGCAAGACCTTGCCCCCCCGCGAAAGCTGAATGGTCACCTTGTTCACCGGCTTGACGACGCCCCCAGCGGCGGCAATAGCCTGCAACACGCTGACACCCCCCGGAATCATCGGGATTTCTGCACTGTTTTTAATGTTCCCCACCACCGTAATACTCTGCGCGTGATTTTTCACCAAGCGCACCACCACCTGTGGATCATGGGCCATCGGGATCAAGCGGGTTTTGATTTCGGCACCAATTTCATTGAGGGTTTTGCCGGTACACGGAATCTTGCCCGCAAAGGGCATCACAAGGTCGCCATCACTACCCACCATCTGATCGGGAATAGTCGTCATAATCGAACCAGAAGGCGTACTCATGGACGCCGTACTACTGGCAAACAACATGGCGGGCGGTGCTTCCCAAACGTACACCTGCAAGGTATCCCCCGGACCCACGGTATAACTCAGGGGATGTGGATTCATAAAATCCCGCAGCAGGTTCAGATTGGGCCGCTCGACTTTTTGCTGAAGATAGTGGGCCACGGCATAATTCACGTCCACCAGTTGAATACCTGCCAGCGTCTTGTTGTGGGCAACATCCTCCATACTAGAGGCGCGCGGACCGGAGTAGGGCATATAAGACGCGCAACCCGATAAAGCCCCAGCCAGCAGCAGCGCGGAAAGCTGGATCGAGGAGTACTTCGGTGATTTCTGTCGGATTATCAAGGTATCTCCATGAATTTTGCAGTGCCCAGAAATCCGGGCCTGTCTTTCGAGCGTAGCAAAATAATAACAGCAATCTCGCCGTTACCGATCATTATAAGCCCTGAAAAGTGGCGGGCACATCACCCATACGGCGAAATGTAGTATTGAATGGTTCCATATACTTGATAAGTTTGAGCATGGAACCCTTGAATTTTAGTTCGTTGATGAGCAGTGCTTTCTTGGCGCTTATGTCGCGGTGGTAGATGCGCTGCCAGGTATCGGCGCGCGCGTGCACGCGCATAGTCACCTTATGCGCTGGGCTATCGGTGATGTCTTGTGGCAGGCCATTGCATATGTGCAAATAGACGCTAGGATTTGGCGCTTCTATCCAGCCATATTCAATCAGCCCGTTAAACCCCTGGAGCGATTTCACAAGATCAGCGTCCTGTGCACAGTGGGCGGCATAGGCTTCCATCCAAGAGATACTAAGAAAATGATACATGGTGATCACCCCAAAAAATCGACATAAATCAGATTCTATCGAGCATGCCTCGAAAATGATACGTAACGCCCCACGAAAATTATCCAATCTTATTTTTCGACTCAGAAACGATGATTTTAGGCTTGGAAAGCTTCAGCGCCATGAGGCCCACGCCTAATCTTCGGGTATCCATACTCTCGCCGTAAAACGCCGGAGAGCTCGCTTTTTCCATAACTAATCGCAGCCTGATATATAGATTGGTGCTATTCAGTGCCTCGGCGGGTAATTCGACTTTTTTCTTGATTCCAGTTTCTGTGTCGGGACGCCTATTCGAAAAATAGAACGTAGTGAGTCGTCGATTCCCCAGATAGACCGTTACTTTTGCTTTTGTTTGAGAGGGAACAGATGAAGGAAAATAGTGCTTGCAGAGTAGCTGGACGACTCGTCCGTGATTTTTCAGTAATTTTACGGGTAAATTGAGTAAAGCCGTATCATCACAACTCCAGGTGCCCCATGATTCGGAATGCGACCATCCTTCACCTAATACCAGAGCGCCTGTCAATGTGTTTTCAGAGAGTGGCATCTCCGTTGTCCATGAATCATTCATTATATCAATATGCTGTAAATTATTTTGCGGGTACCCCATTTGTTTGGCAACAACCACCGCGCGCATCTCAGCAGTTGCACGCGGAAGAAATTCAGAAATGAACTGACATAATACTCTATCCTCTTGTCCGTTATCATTTTTGTGAATCTTATAGTTCTGTATGCTACTTTGATAGATTTCTTCCCAACGAGCAACAAGGCGATCCATATTCGTCAGGTAACGGCACACTAGAGCGGCTTCTTGGATATCGGTGGCACTATAAGCATCAATACCGGATAACAGGTTGTGCAGGTTGACGGGCCCTAGAATACGTCGACTCAGATGATTTTCTGGCCATTGACGGGCAATTTCGGCGCTCAGTACACCGCCATAGCCAAATTCATCGGTAATGACCACATGCGCTCCGGTACAACAGGCCTCTATGGCGCTGCGTGAAAAAGCGAAACAAATATCATAGTCGGGAATAATACGTGAAATATCGGATATTTCCTTCCCAACCCCACGCCCAACCAGATCAAGAGTAATGCCTCGAGCTGAACAAGCTTCATTCAAGATCTGGATGTAGGCTGTCTTCATAGGCTCTTGATGAAAGGCCTTGACTATAGCTAATGCTTTCCGAGGCTTAGAAGAAATTTTATCTTTGAGTGCGTACCGCATGGTATCAACAGCATTGATGAGTATCTCCGTCTGCTGTGCAGGTACACCATGGACTATTAGACGCTCCTGACAAGCGTAATCCACTGCTAGATAGTGCGTGATTCGATCGGTAATAAATGGTTTGTCGAATGGCGAGATGACATCATGACACACGAATAGGGCAGGTGTGTGTCTAAACCGCATCATCGCAGGAGCCAAGGCGACATTATGATTACCGTGAATAATATCGGGCACAACACCAATCTGGGAAATATCATCGAACACCGGTACCCCACGACCAGAAAGCTCCATAGCCAATCGCCCTAATGAGGGCGAGTATACCATGACACGATGTCCGCGCTTGTAGAGTGCCAGTGCAAGCTCGAAAGTAGCTGTTTCAGTGCCGGTACGTTCGGCCATGATAATATTGGTTATTAATATAGTGAGCATCATAATCCTTCAGGCTGAAGATATTCTTCGCTGAAACGCGTGTGATGGCGCAGATAACCGCGACGCGATGCTGCCAGGAACTCGGTAATGGTTAATACTTCCTCTTGTAGCAAGTTCATGCTGGTTAGTAACTCTATGCTTTCGGATAACCGATAATGTCGCCGGAACAATATGGCATCCTTATCGTACCCATTCCTAGAAGAACCGCTTCTGGAAACGGTGATCACTGCAGACTTTGCCATAACTCATAACGCTTCTCCCATAAGTATGTTTCAACATTCGACACACAAAATCACATAATGTTTAATTAATGGGTAACAATTATCAGGGGTTGTTTTTACTTTTGTTATTTAAGTCTCTCTACCGATCAACTATAGCGGGTATATGGCAAGTAATAAATATATTTTGATGGCGATCCATAGTGAATCGGAAAATATGAGACAAATTTTTGTAGATTGTTACGTAACATGTGAATGGTATCGTAACTACTTATGTAACGCGCATTAAGCCCTTGTGTTTTTGATTGACCAAAGTAATTTTATCTAATAGAGTATTTCTAAATGATGGTCACAAAGATTCAGTATAAATCTGTGTTATTTGGTATTTAGGGGAACCCATTATGGTGTTAATTCCTGTAATTCTTTCAGGTGGTTCAGGTTCCAGATTGTGGCCCCTCTCCAGAAAGTCTCACCCTAAACCCTTTGTGCATTTACCAGATGGCGAAAGTCTTATTCAAAAAACCTACGGCAGAGTCGCCAGTCTCAGGCTTGGCGGCCCGGTTTTGACCTTAACCAATAGAGATTATTACTTTTTGGACAGAGACGCTGTGGCTCAAAGTGCTGTTGCTCAGCGCCATGACCAAGAGTCAAATGGTCGCACACCAGTTGCCTCATAAATAGTAATGATATCTACAAGGAACTCCGTGTGATCAAGGCCCTCTGGACCCGCCTCAAAAATCTCAGCAAATTATTTATCTGGGTCGTGCTCGTACCAACGGGCCTTTCCATCATTTACTTTGGGCTGATTGCTTCGCCGGTGTATATCAGTGAGTCCGACTTTGTGGTGTACAGCCCTAATCATCAGATGGCAGGCGCATCGGGCCTGGGCTCATTGTTGAGTAGTTTGGGCGGCAGTAATTCCACCAGTGCGGCGGATACTATTCATGCTTACGTCGGCTCTTGGGATGCGATGATGGCGCTCCAACACGCTGTTCATCTGAAGGATATGTACAGTAACGAGCATATTGATATTTTTAATCGATTCGGCGGCATTTTTTACCCCTACAGCAGTTTTGTAAAATTGCTGCGTTACTACCAAAACATGGTCACCGACACCATCAACACCAGCAGCGGCATTACCAAGCTCCGGGTGCAAGCCTACACGCCGCAAGATTCGCAAATCATCAATGCGTTTCTGCTGAAAAAAAGTCAGGACATCGTCAATCAGCTCAACGCCACCGCACGGCTCAGAGCCGTCAGTTACGCCAAGAACGATGTCGCCACTGCCGAGCAAAAACTCCGTGAGGCGACTCTGGCTCTGGCGGACTATAGGAACCATCAAGCGGTATTCAGCCCTCCCGCGCAATCGACGCTGCAGTTGAGCATGGTGTCCAAGTTGCAGGATCAGCTCATTAACCAAAAAACCCAACTCCAGGCCATTCTGGCGCATGCCCCGCAAAATCCGCAGATTCCGGTGCTGCAAAGTTCCATCAATGCCCTGCAAAGCGAAATTAGCGCCGAAAAAGCCAAAGTCACCGGCTCCAAGGCCTCCTTCGCCAGTAAAGATACCGAATACGAGCGCTTGACGGTCAACCAAGTGTTGGCTCAAAAACTCTTAGAAGCCGCTGTCACCTCACTGGAACAAGCACGGCTCACCGCTCAGAAACAGGAGCTGTATCTGGAAACCATCAGTAGCCCGAATCTACCCGATGCGCCGCAGGAGCCAAAGCGGTTTGAGGATATTCTGGCGGTCTTGCTAGTATCGTTGATGATCTGGGGCGTGTTGAGCATCCTCGTGGCAGGAATCAGGGAGCACCATGAGCGCTAGTACTGGCCCCTCATTCTGGGAACAAACCAAGATGCAAGGCCGCGTCATCTGGGCGCTGCTGCTGCGAGAAACGGTGACCCGTTTTGGTCGTGAAGGGTTGGGAATGTTGTGGATGATCGCAGAACCTGCATTGTTTGTGGTCGGGGTGATGGTCATTTTTTCGTTCATTGATTCAGGATACCCCTATGGAATTTCTCCTGCTGAGTATTTGGCGGTGAGTTATCCCACCTTACTATTTTGGCGCAATGGTACTGGACGGGTGACCAAAGCCATTGAGGTGAATCGGGCGCTACTGCATCACCAGCCCATCCGCCCTATGGATATTATTTATGCCCGAATTCTGTTGGAGTTCGGAAGCGCTGCGGCGGTATTTCTGTTTCTCTTCCCCATATTTATTATTATTGGAATATGTCATATTCCATCCAATCTGTTGACTATGGCGATAGGCTATCTTCTAATCATTTGGTTTTCATTCGACTTTGTTTTGATTATGGCAGGATTGGCAGAGCTCAGCGAAACCATTGAAAAAACTTCGCACATTATATTGTATCTCATGCTGCCCTTTAGTGGCGTTTTTATTCCCACATTTTTGGTGCCGGAGCCTTACAGAAGTTATTTGCTCTATTTTCCTTTGATTGATGCCGTAGATTATTTTCATCATGGTTATTTTGGTCCCATGGTGCCTAGCTATTATCACTTGGGATACACCATATTTGCCTTGTTGGGTATGACATTATTTGGATTGGCTATATCAGGGGTGGCCATAAAGCGGGTCAAGTCGGCATAGGATGCAAATATGCTTCAGTTGTTAAATATCAGCAAATCGTATCCGATGAGTCATGGGCAAAACGACCGTGTTATTTTTAAGGATGTAAATCTGACGGTGCAGCCCGGTGAAAAATGGGGCATCTTGGGGCGCAACGGCGCGGGTAAGTCAACGCTGATTCGTATTATCAGCGGATCGGATCGGCCTGATAGTGGTCAGGTCCTTAAAAATATGTCGATATCCTGGCCCTTAGCTTTTGGCGGCGCATTTCAGGGGAGCCTTACTGGGCGGGATAACGCGAAACTGATTGCTCGCGTTTACAACGTCGATATTCCCAAAACCATTGCCTTGGTAGAAGATTTTGCGGAACTCGGTGCGTATCTGGATGAACCCGTCAAAAGTTATTCTTCTGGCATGAGTTCTCGCTTGGCCTTCGCGATTTCCATGGCCATTGAGTTTGATTGCTTTTTAATTGACGAAGGAATGTCTGTGGGCGATCACCGCTTTCATAAAAAATGCGATGATGAACTGTTTGGTAAACGCGGTGACCGGGCCATGATTATTGTTGCGCACCAGACTGACATTATTCGCGCAAATTGTGCGCATGCAGCAGTTCTGGAGGCTGGTACGCTGACTGTTTATGACCAGGTGGATGATGCCATTTCGGCCTACGAGGCATTATGAATACGTATTTTAATCAGTGAGACTAGCCATGCAAGTTCAGCACGTCACCGAACTGTTTTCTTTTGAGGGCGAAGACTTCATCGCAGAGGTTTTTCGTAATCTGTTAGGTCGCGAGCCCGATGCGTTTGGGCTACGTTATTATCTTGGGCGTCTCGCTCTGGGTTATGATAAATCCAACGTGATTGCACAAATTGCTAAATCATCGGAGTGCCGTCCGCATGAGGAATTTTTAGGTCTTAAGACATTGCTTGTAGAACAACAGCGGGGTACGCATTGGTTTTGGGGCAGATGGAAGCGTTATTCCCGAACGACCAGAAGTTGGCAAAGTGGTTTTGCCCGTATAAGTGCTATTGGTCAACAACTGACTGACCAATTAAAAGGTTTACATTCTATTGATCATCAGTTGGCTGTTCAGCAGGATGCTTTACTTTCTCTTAGCCAGAATATGTCCAGCATGTCCGTAAAAATTACCGGCAGTCTGCAACAACTTTCTGCATCTCCCGCTATCTCCGTGCCCACCTATTCGCAAGCACGAAATATCTCAGATGAAGCGGTGCGTCAGGCATTTCGAGATGTGCTTGGGCGCGAACCAGAAGGGGACGACACTATCGCCTATCATGCAAGATTAGCAAATGTACAGGTACTACGAGAAGCTCTGGTGACGTCCGAAGAATTTAAGATGCGGATCGACCCCATGCCGGAATACGCGCGATTTATTTTTAGAAGAATGCTCATACAACAATCATTTCATCCAGGAGATTAAGGCATGCGTATCGTCATCGACATGCAAGGCGCGCAAACAGCGAGCCGCGTTCGCGGAATTGGCCGCTACACCTTGGCCCTCGTGGCCGAAATGACCAAGCAGCGAGGCGAGCACGATGTATTGCTGGTCTTGAATGCCGCCTATCCCGACAGCATCGAGCCGATTCGTGCCGCATTTGCTGCGTTATTGCCGTTTGATGCCATTCGCGTGTTTGAGGTGGCAGGTCCCGTCGGCGGGCATGATGCCGCCAATGATGCTCGTCGCAAGGCCGCCGAGCAGATGCTTGACGCTTTTATGGCCAGCTTTGAACCGGATGTTATTTTCATTCCTTCGCTATTTGAAGAATTTGGTGGCGAAGCGGTAACCAGTGTACATAGCTTGAATAACGCTATCCCCACGGTTGTCACTCTGCACGACCTGATTCCTTTGGTTCATCGCAATATCTACCTACAAGACCCGGCGATGGAGCGCTGGTACTTCAATAAATTGAATCAGTTGCGTCGAGCCGATTTACTATTGTCGGTTTCGGATGCGTCAGGGCGGGAAGCCCTACAATATCTTAATGTACCGAGCACGTCGGTGGTCACGGTCGCAAATGCCTGTGATGCCCAGTTTCATCCCATCGCCCTGAGCGCAGCTCAACGAGAGCATCTCAAAAACACTTATGGCATTAATCGCCCTTTTGTGATGAATACCGGCGGAACAGATAAACGCAAAAAGATCGATGGTTTGCTCCGTGCTTTTGCAAGTCTGCCCGTCGAGTTGCGAAAAACTCATGTTCTTGCACTGGTTGGGCGAGAAGTAGCAGACCAAAAAGCTCATTTCCTAAAAATCGCCACGAATGTAGGTTTGCGCGAAGATGATCTGATTTTTACCGGCTACGTGACTGACCAAGATTTAGCGCTGTTGTATAACGCCTGTGAATTATTGGTATTCCCCTCCTGGCACGAAGGCTTTGGCCTACCGGTTCTTGAAGCCATGGCCTGCGGTAAAGCCGTGATTGCCGCGAATAGTTCCAGCTTGCCTGAAGTGATCGGGCGTATGGACGCCTTGTTTGCCCCGCGCGATGACGCCGCCATAAGCGCCAAAATGGCTGAAGTGCTCAGCAATCCCATATTTCGCCAAGAACTGGAGCGCCATGGTCTGCAACAGGCCAAGAAGTTCTCTTGGGAATTGAGTGCGAAGCGTGCTTGGCGTACGCTTGAAAGGTTACATCAAGAACACCATCGGCCCAAAATTACCCTGCCCCTATTACAGCGCCCCCAGCTTGCTTTTGTATCACCCTTGCCGCTGGGAAAAATCGGCATCGCCGATTACGTTGCAGATCTCCTGCCCGAATTATCACGGCATTACGACATAACCGTCATTGTGGAACAAGCAGACGTCAGCGATGCTTGTGTCATTGCCAATGCGCCCATACGGAATGCGGCTTGGTTTCGCCACCATGCCCATCAGTTTGACCGAGTGGTTTACCAATTTGCCAACTCCGAGCGCCATGTGTACATGTTCGGCCTTTTGGCGGGAATTCCCGGCATAGTCGTATTGCATGATTTTTACGTATCCGGCGTACTGGCTTTGGTGATGGAGGAGCAAGTGGCGTATCGCTTTAGCTGGACGAAAGCACTACTTGATGCGCACGGCTGGAACGCTGTGCAAGAGCGCTTTAGAGAAAAAGATATTGAAAAACTTGTTTGGCAATATCCCTGCAACTTAAACGTTGTGCAGCAAGCACTCGGAATTGTTGTGCACACGGATGATTCGCACCGACTTGCAAGGCAGTTTTATGGTGAAGAAGCTGCAACCGAGTGGTCTGTAATTCCCTATCCTATCCAGCCCAATATCAATCCCGATAAAGTCTTAGCCCGTAAGCAATTAGGTATTGCAGAAAATGATTTTTTGGTATGCAGCTTTGGCCCGCTAAGCGCAAACCAAATGAGCCAACGCGTTTTAGAAGCTTGGATAGACGCACCTCTTGCGCAAAATTCCCAGTGTTATTTAATATTTGTTGGTGAAAACCAAGGGGGACATTATAGCGAGGCGCTTTTACAAACCAGAATACAAAGTCCAGCCAAAGACCGCATTATCATAACCGGGCGCCAAGAATCCTCTGCCTACTCTAATTGGCTGGCTTCCGCAGACATTGCTGTGCAGTTACAAGCCAATTTGCGTGGAGAATCCCATAATGCTGTATTGGATTGCATGAATTATGCCTTGCCATCCATCGTGAACGCGAATGGCTTCATGGCCAATTTGCAGGCCAATGCTGTTCATTTTTTACAAAACGACTTTACGAACAAAGAGCTTATTGATGCACTGTGTCAATTGCATGAGAATGCCACTTATCGCGCGGCACTTAGTGAGCGGGCACGTGTTCATATTCGTACCCTGCACAGCCCCCGCAGTTGCGCAGATCTATATGCTTCAGCCATTGAGTCGAACTACCATAAGTCTAGTCAATCTGTTAATGGCTTGATTGACAAACTACCTAAAATTACACCAAACCTAGCTACAAGTGATCTGCCATTAGTATCTAACGTGTGGTCTAAAAATTTTCCACCGAAGCCTAATAAGCCCAAATTACTTATTGATGTGTCAGAGATCGTTCAGAGAGATGCTAAAACTGGCATACAACGTGTTACTCGCGCATTATTACAGGAAATTATGCTCGCCAACTTAACACATTGGATGGTAGAACCTGTCTACGCAACATCAAATCAGCCTGGCTATCGTTATGCCCGGAAATTCATGAGTAGATTTTATGGGATTCCAGATGATCAGACTGAAGATGAGATGGTACAGGTTTCGCATGGTGATATATTCTTGGGCCTAGACTATCAGACGGATGTTGTATGCAGCCAAGCAAATACACTTAAAGAATGGCATCTACGAGGCACATGCATATATTTTGTGGTTCATGATCTTATGCCAGTAACAATGTCTGATGTCTTTCCCGAAGGTACGCGTGAAGGACAACAACGTTGGCTCAACACTATTTCTTGCTTCGATGGAGTGTTTTGTGTATCGCGCCATGTCACAAACGAATTTTATGAATGGCTACAGTTTTTTGGTGAAAAACGTGAACGTCCCTTCAAACTTAACTGGTTTCACCATGGCGCTGATTTAGACAACAGCGCACCCTCATCAGGCCTGCCTGCCGATGCACCGCGCATACTTGCTAACCTCAAGGCACGCCCCACATTCTTGATGGTCGGCACCATCGAGCCACGCAAAGGCTATTTGCAAACACTCCAGGCCTTTGATGCACTCTGGGCACAAGGTGGGGATGTGAATCTGGTCATTGTTGGTAAAGAAGGTTGGAAGCCCCTGCCGGATGACCAGCGCCGTGATATTCCGCAAACGATGAATGCGCTGCGCAACCACCCGGAACTCGGCAAACGCCTGTTCTGGCTGGAAGGCATCAGTGATGAATATCTGGAGCAGGTATACGCCCACGCTGCGTGTCTTATTGGCGCCAGCTATGACGAAGGCTTTGGCCTGCCACTGATCGAGGCCGCCCGTCAGGGCGTGCCACTCCTAGTTCGGGATATTCCCGTATTCCGTGAGGTGACAGACGGCCATGCGTATTATTTTGCCGACAGCCGCGAACCCCAAGCCATCAGCGGGGCTATTCAACAATGGCTGACGCAGTTTGAACAAGGCACGCACCCGCGCAGCACCGCCATGCCGCATCAAACCTGGCACGACAGCGCCCAGCAAGTGTTGGATGCCATTATGGGCAACATACCGCCCTACAAAACCTGGATGCCAGATGGCGTGGGCCGTTACTGGGGTTCCGATCCTCGCCTGCATACCGAAGTGGGCAAGTGCAGCAGTAAAAGCATTCATACCACGGGAAAAGCCGGGATGCTCATTTATGGACCTTATGAGCGGCTTGAGGTAGGGTATTATCAACTGATTGTTACAGGTCATGCTGAACATTGGTCGGGGGCGGAATGGCTGGATATTTGTCGAAACAAAGGTAAAATTCAACTCACTCAGATCAATCTGGATTTGAAAAAAACCGGAATGTGGCAAAAAGTAATTGGATTTAAAATCAAAAATCAAGTGGCTGATTATGAGGTGCGCATTTTTGTTGGGTCGTTATCTAAATTAACTATCGCTTCAATTATTGTTGGTAAAGCAACAAACGTAAAAGATAGTTATAAAGATTTACGTATATGGATAGATAGAAATGTTAAATCGGCTCAATGCATCAACGACTTCCAATCGAATAAAAACTCAACAATAATGCTTCAGACTTCAGATCCATTCAGATATGAAAAACTGCTTGCTACATCTTCAGAAATAAATAAAAAGTACTGCGATATACATGGTATTTTATACACTAAATACTCAGGTATTAGATACGGGATATACCCACATCATGCAATGTTTAATAGGATTTTTGAAATTAAAAAGCTTATTGATGACGGTAATTCTGGTTGGGTTTTCTATCTTGATGCCGATAGCATTATTTATCGCGAAGATTTTGACTTGGAAGAAAAGTTGATAGACCTAAAGCAACAACGTAAATTCGCTTGGTTCCATAATATTTATCTTGAAGATGACCCGTTATTCTTATTTGAAAATATAAACGATGGAGCATTTGCAATTGACCTCGGATCTGGATATGCTCGTTTATTAGTTGGTATGTGGCATAAAATATATTCTGAATACTATTCAGCTAATAACTATATAGCAGCAACGCATTGGGATGGTGTTGTTAACGACAATGGAAGTATAAATCTATTGATTTCATCATTCCTAAATCACTTCGGCGAAGAATTCAAACGTGGCATATTGTTGGAGCAATTTCAGGATTGTTGGAATGGCAATAATCACCATGAGGGAATAGTATTTCAGGCTTTACGTTCTAAACATAACGACATATCACCGGATGATGAGTTGGAGTTGCGTAGAGAGTCATTGCTGAATAAATAGTCTTCTCATCATTTGTATAAAATAAATGCACGTTATGAATTTGAAAAATATTATTTAGGAGTAAGTTATGAAAACAGCAATCATCACCGGCATCACCGGCATCACCGGCCAGGACGGCGCTTACTTAACTGATGGAATCTAGCGGGGCTACCGAGGTTTATAATCTGGCCGCGCAGAGCTTTGTCGGTGTGAGTTTTGATCAACCTTGGACCACCGCTCAGATTACCGGTCTGGGTGCACTGAACTTGCTGGAAGCGATTCGCATCGTTAATCCCAAGATCCGCTTTTATCAGGCCAGTACTTCGGAGATGTTTGGAAAGGTGCAGGCGGTTCCGCAGGACGAGTCCACACCCTTTTATCCCCGCAGTCCTTACGGCGTGGCGAAGCTTTATGCTCACTGGATTACGGTGAATTACCGTGAAAGCTACGGTATTTTTGGTTCCAGCGGCATTTTGTTTAATCACGAAAGCCCATTACGTGGCCGTGAATTTGTTACCCGCAAAATTACCGAGAGTCTGGCTAAAATCAAACTCGGCAAGCAGGATATTCTGGAGCTAGGCAACCTCGATGCCAAACGCGATTGGGGCTACGCAAAAGACTATGTAGAAGGCATGTGGCGCATGTTGCAGGTAGATGAGCCGGATACCTTTGTGTTGGCAACCAACCGTACCGAAACTGTGCGTGATTTTGTCTCTATGGCGGCCAAAAGTGCGGACATAGCACTGGAATGGCGCGGCAAGGATGAGCAGGAACAAGGCATTGATGCGGCAACCGGTAAAACCATTGTGCGGATCAATCCCAAGTTTTACCGCCCTGCCGAAGTGGAATTGTTGATTGGTAATCCGGCCAAGGCCAAGGCCAAGCTCGGCTGGGAAACCAACACGACTTTGGAGCAACTCTGCGCCATGATGGTGGAGGCCGATTTACGGCGTGTAAACGGGTAATCCGGTCCCTTGCGGAGCATATCCATGCGGGTACCGCACGACACGGATAAAAACTGGGAACAATTTGGTAGACAAGACCCCTATTACGGGGTGATTACCCATGACAATTATCGTCAGGAAAATCTCTCCGCCGAGCGTAGGCACGAGTTCTTTGAATCGGGCATTGCCCATATGGAGGCTGTGCTCTCCACGGTGCGGCGGCGCCTGGATGCGGAGTTTACGGTAAAAAGGGCTCTGTATTTCGGCTGCGGGGTGGGCAGGCTGCTCATTCCACTGGCCCGCATCGCTGAAGAGGTGACGGGTGTGGACGTTTCCGACGCGATGCTGGAAGAGGCCCGCAAAAACTGTGCGGCGCAGTCCGTCCAGAATGTGCTACTGGTCAAATCCGACGATGCGCTGTCGTTATTGGATGGCACCTACGACTTCATCCATTTGTTTATCGTATTTCAGCATATTCCGGTGCAGCGGGGCGAACGCATTTTTGCCCAGTTGCTGAGGCGGTTGGCTCCCGGTGGCGTCGGAGTGATCCACTTCAAGTATGGTCAGGAGGTTAAAAATCGAAAGTGGTCGGTTGGGATGGATCGGCATGTGCCTTGGGGCGGTAATCTGCTGAATCTTAGTAAGGGGCGCAAGTGGTCAGCAGCGCGCATGCAGATGTTTAGCTATGATCTCAATATACTTTTTGCTCTTTTGCAAAAAGCGGGTATCACCGAATTTTTCACGACTTTTGAAAATCACGGTGGTAACTTGGGGGTGATGTTGTATTTTCAAAGAACCTCTTAATCAACGATCATAGGGAATACCATGTCCGACGCCCATTTTTATCGTGCCTTTGAAGATCGCCATCGGGGTTCGCGAGCGCTGATCAAATCCCGCGTGCGGGTGTATCTACCTTTTCTTGCGCCACTGCGGACGCTGTATGAGGAAGCGGTTGTGCTGGATATGGGCTGCGGACGCGGCGAATGGCTGGAACTCTTGGGTGAAGAAGGTTTTACCGCTCATGGTGTCGATCTCGATGCGGGTATGTTGGCAGCCTGTCAGGAGCGGGGCTTCTCTGCAGAGCAGGGGGATGCTTTGGAGTCGCTCAAACGGCTGCCGGATGCCAGTCAGTGCGTCGTCTCCGGGTTTCATATTGCCGAGCATGTGCCTTTTGCTACTTTGCAGGAGATGGTGGCAGAGGCGCTACGCGTTCTGAAACCGGCGGGACTGTTGATTCTGGAAACACCCAATGCGGAAAATCTGGTGGTAGGGTCTTGCAGTTTTTATCTGGACCCAACCCATCAGCGCCCGCTACCGCCGTTGCTGCTGTCTTTTTTGACGGAGCATACAGGCTTTGTCCGTAACAAAATCCTGCGCTTGCAAGAATCTCCTGATTTAGTCGCACATTCGGCGCCGGTAACTTTGTTGCAAGTACTATCGGGGGTGAGTCCCGACTACGCGATTGTTGCCCAAAAATCGGCATCTGCTGAAAATCTCGCCTTGTTTGACGTACCCTTTGCCCAAGAATACGGACTGACGCTGGAGGCCTTGGCTGCTCAATACGAAAATGATCTGCGGACCACGTTACGCGCTGAGTTGCTTCAAGAGCTTGGTCCCCCGTCGTAAGAAACCTGCGCCGAAGAAGGCTACCGAGTAGTGGTATATTCGCTATGAGTGGGATGATCGGGAGTTTTGCACATGTCTATGTAGAGTATGTTAATTAGGGAAATCTGCAATGATATTGGGCTGCACGAGAAGAGCCTCAGTATTCTTACATCTTGCTTTAGATACGGAGCAGCTTAACAAATGATGCATCCATCCTCCCCCAATTTGCGCGTGGTCATGGAAATGCGCCCGGCACTGGATGGCTTTTACGGCATCCCTCAAGAAACGCGCTTGCTTTTTGGGGTGTTGTCCACCTTGCCGGATGTGGAATTATCCGGGCTACTGCAGATGTCCAAGCGGGGGGTGCGCGGCGGTGTCTATGGAAGCGGTGCGACACTGTCGGAGGCGGAGCGCATCCATCGTTTTGCCCGCGTGGTGGTGTCTCTCAAGGGCCGTTCGGCGCTGGACTGGAAAGGCGATGTTACAGAATGGCTGGATAATCTCTGGCAGACTTGGCGCTTACGGCTGGGGGCTTGGACGGGTTTGGGACGGATTCCTCTGGGGCACTTTGAAACCCGCTATTTTCGGGATTATGTCTGGCAGGAACTATACGGACGGAGTTTGCCGGCGGCGGATCGGGAATCAGTACTGAGCCACGATTATCGGGTGTGTGCGTATCCTTGGCGGCGTATGCATCTGGTGGGTATTGAAAGAGCCCAGGTTTTATCGCATTCCCGTTATCCGCGTTGGGATACGCGGGGTATCGATGTGCTGGTGGCGCAGACGCCGTTTCCGGGTCGGGTAAGTCGCGGGACGCAGTTGGTGGTGCATTATCATGATGCAATTCCGGTACTGATGCCCCACACCATATCAGATCGGGCTTTTCATCAGGCCAGTCATTTTCAGGCGATGGCGGCCAATGTGCGCTCGGGGGCACATTTTGTTTGTGTGTCAGAGGCCACCCGCCGTGATTTATTGACGCTTTTTCCCGAGGCGGAGCCGCTGGCCCATACCATTCATAACATGCTGCCCAGTCATTATTTTCCTGCTGATCCCGAACCCGAACGGATTCCGGGTATTGTGCGCAGAAATCTCGCGGGGGAATTTGAAGGAAAGAAAACGGGTAAGAATGGGAAGGCGAAAAGTTATCAGCTTTCCCGCATATTTGGTAACGAAGAAGAAAAAAACCGTTTTTACCAGTCGGCGCTCGGGCCAGAATCCCGATTTATTCTCATGGTTTCTACCATCGAACCGCGCAAAAATCACGCGCGTCTGCTCGAAGCTTGGGAAGCGTTGCGGAGCCGATCCGATCCCGATTTGAAGTTGATTGTCGTGGGTCATATCGGTTGGGATTACCAAACCGCCTTAGAGGGCTTCATGCCTTGGATAGAGCAGGGGAGTCTCTTTCTGCTCCACAGTGTTCCCGCCGAGTCGCTGCGGTTGTTGTACCGGCAGGCGGTGGTAACGGTATGCCCCAGCGTGGGGGAGGGCTTTGATTTTTCGGGAGTGGAAGCCATGCGCTGTGGGGGGGTGGTGGCCGCCTCCGACATTCCGGTACATCGGGAAGTCTACGCCGATGCGGCGCGCTATTTTGATCCCTACGACACCGCCAGCCTGGTAGAAGCCTTGCAGCAGATGATTTATCACCCCGACGCCAAGCAAACCCAAGCCGAACTCCGTACCGCCGGTGCACAACAAAGCGCGCGTTATCTCCCCGAACACATCCTCCCGCAGTGGCAGCACTTTTTGCAGCAGTTAAAAGCCCAATAGCTGGATGCTATGCTCGGCAGGGAAACCCACACGACTTTGGAGTAAATAGGTCATTAACTTTGTACAAATGGTAAGTATGTATTATTGTACATATGATTTTTGAATGGGATGAAGCAAAACGCCAGATCAACCTTGAGAAACACGGGGTTGATTTTGTGGATGCGTCAAAAATGTGGGATGGGATCATGCTGGTGGCTGAGGATGTCAGGCGAGAATATGGCGAATCTCGCTATGTGGGCATTGGTCGCATAGAAGGAAGATTGATGGTCGTTGTTTATACCGATAGGAGCATAAACGTCGTCCGGATCATCTCGCTACGAAAGGCGAATAGCCGGGAGGTTCGATTTTATGAAAACGCAGCCAATTAATAAACCTTCAGTGATCAGACGTAATGCAGTAGTTGATAATAAACAAGCAACTTCTCAGACGGACTGGAATCGTCTGGACGCGTTGGGTGATGATGATATTGATTACAGTGATGCACCAGAGATGGGTGCAGATTTCTGGAAAGCGGCAAAAGTTCTAGACCGTGGCGCCAAAAAACCGATAACCATAAGAGTTGATCAAGAGGTGATTACTTGGTTCAAGTCTCGCGGTGGGCGTTACCAAGTCTTGATGAACCAGGTTCTGCGCCAATACATGGAGAATCTGGAGAAGCATGGACCGAGGTGATCATAGGGGTTGGCAGCCGTGTCTTGGTGGATCGGTCAGGCGGTTGCAAGCGTCAGATGCCCGAGCGGTTCAGCCGCCGGTCGTACTTTGATTTCGATGTCGTAACCGAGGCGATTCAGGCAGTCCATTAGCTTGCGTTCGGACAGGTTGGTGAAGTCGCCGTGCATCCTTGTGGGTGGCTCCAGCTGATTTAAAAGCGCAAAAAAACCTGAATATAATGCCTGAAGGCAGGGAGTTCTCGCGTGGAAGCGGTGAGCGAAATGCGCTTGACCGGTTAACACGGCTATGCCATATTTTACTGCATTTCGTGCCATGTGGCGCGACTGGGAGGTTGAATATGGCGGAATGCATTTCGACAGGGCAACTGCTTGGAGGCCGCGAAGTTCTGCCTATTTTGCCTGAAAATTCTTTGCAGTGGGTTGAGGTGATCCGGCACGGAATTTCTTCTGCAGCTTTGGTTTCATTATCCACTACCTTGCACCTTTCTCTGGCTGAATTGGCTGCGGTTTTGGGCATTCCCTATCGCACGTTGGTTAGACGTAAGCGGGAAACGATGCTGAACAGTGAGGAATCGGCCAAAGTGATACGGTTGGCGAGAATCATAGAACGGGCGGAGGACGTATTCGACAGTCTGGATAAGGCTATTGACTGGTTGAAAACCCGGAATGCGTCTTTATCTGGGTTGACCCCCCTTTCTCTGGTAGATACCGATGTGGGTGCGGAAACCGTGTTGGACACGCTCGGGCGTATAGAGCATGGTGTATTTGCCTGATGCCAACCGTTTGGCGGATGGTGACGGACCGGTTTGCAGAGACGGCTTTTAATGGTGAGGGTGCCCGCCGCTATGGCGGCCGATGGAATAGGAAAGGCGTGCCAGTCGTCTATACGGCAGCGACTCAATCGCTGGCCATGCTGGAAATGCTGGTTCAGGATGACCCGTTGCGGGCGCATTATGTTGTGATTCCGGCAACGCTCCCGGACCATCTCAAGATGGAGACGATCTCCGTTGACCAGCTACCTGATGGCTGGCGAAGTCCGCAATCCAGTGATACATTGCGGGAAATTGGCATGAAGTGGGTGGAGAAAGGTCAGAGCGCAGTGCTTGCCGTACCCAGTGCCGTCATTCCTGCGGAGCGCAATTATCTCATCAATCCAATGCACCCAGAGTTTTCAC
>Ga0172382_10001408_pt1 | contig 42999 bp, 39 predicted proteins | sample Leawel138RmetaG_FD_122245 | JGI IMG/M metagenome (GOLD analysis project Ga0172382, IMG submission 122245) | Leachate microbial communities from a municipal landfill in Southern Ontario, Canada - Leachate well 138R metaG | ecosystem: Engineered > Solid waste > Landfill > Unclassified | place...
ACATCAAATGCACTCGCACGTCTTGAAAAATATGCTGCATAGTAGAATATTGGACGATATACCTTAAACCAGCCAATTCTTAAAGCCATTATAACATAGGCTGTAGCATGAGCTTTTGGAAACATATACTGAATTAATTTACAAGATTCAATATACCATTTAGGTATATTATACGAAATCATTAGTTTTTCAAAATCTTTGGAAACGCCACGACCTTTACGAACCGATTCCATTATTTTGAATGCATCATTAGCTGGAATATTTTTACTCATTAAATAAACCATAATATCATCACGACAACCAATAAGTTCATTGAAAGGCACTTTAGGATATCCATCTTTTAATCCTAAGAAGAAATCACGAGAATTACCTCCCCAAACACCAGTACCATGTGATAATCCTGATATTTTCAACAATTCACTAACTGTAGTAGGTCTAATTTCACTTAACATGTCTTTTGCAAGGCTTGTTCCAAATTCAGGGATTCCGGTAGTACCTATTGATTCTCCCATCATTAAATCACTATTTAGATTAATTGAACTTAATCCATTAAACAAACCAAACACATTCTTGTCTGATAAAGGAATATCTTCTACAGTTTTAAATGGGAATTCTTCAGGGTATGCTTCAACGAAATCCATTAAATGACGAATCATGGTAGGATCATCATGCCCTAATATATCAAGTTTTAGTAAATTCTCTTCAAATTTATGATAATCAAAATGTGTTGTTCTCCATGATGAGGATGTATCATCAGCTGGGTATTGAATTGGAACTAAATCCGTATAATCAACATCTTTAGGAAAAACAACAATTCCTCCCGGATGTTGCCCTGTTGAACGCTTTACTCCTTCAACTTTTGTTATCAATCTTTCAATTTCAGCTTTTCTTACTTTTTGACCTCTTTTTTCAAAATACTTCATTACATAACCATAAGCAGTTTTTGAAGCTATTGTTGAAATTGTGCCTGCTCTAAAAGCATGATTTTCACCAAATAATTCCCTTGTAAATTCATGAGCTTTAGATTGGTAATCTCCTGAAAAGTTTAGATCGATATCAGGAACTTTATCACCTTTAAATCCCAAGAAGGTTTCAAAAGGAATATCTACACCGTCTTGTAATAACAAAGTATTACACTCCGGACAATGCGCTTCTTCTAAATCATAACCAGTGAAAGCATTATTTAACTTGTCTTCAAATGCTATTTGTTGATTAGTCCTTGGATAAATCTTTTTTTCATCCTCAGACATCTTAATTGCATTAAAATGACAATGAGGGCAATAATAATGAGGAGGCAGAGGATTAACCTCAGTAATCATCATCAAATTAGCTATTAAACTTGACCCTACCGAACCTCTACTACCAACAACATATCCATCATCGATAGAATGCTTTACTAGCATATGTGAAATATAGTATATTGAAGCAAAATTATTACCAATAATGCTCTTTAGTTCTTTCTTCATACGATCTTCAATTAATTCAGGCAAGTTATCTCCATAACGTTTTCTAGCTACTTCATAACTCATATTAACTACACCATCTTGAAAAGAGGAAATACCAATATCCTTAAATGAATCATCAGCTGGTGCAAATAATTGCTTAGGAAACAATTCATAGTGCTCTATCATATCAGCAATAGCATTTGTATTCTTAACTACTATTTCATGAGCTACCTCATCATCCAGAAAACTAAATTCCTCTAGCATTTCGTTAGTTGTTAATAAATGAAAGGAAGGAATTTTCTCAATATCACTAAGATAATGTGTTCCTCCACCTAATTTAGGTGCATCCACATAAATCTCACGAATAATCACATCTTCTTTATTTAAATGAAATACATTTCCGGTTGCAACAACCATTTTGCCTAATTCTTTTGCAGCCTTTATAATCATTTTAATTGTATCTTTAACATATTCCTTAACTCGATCATCCTTGTTTTTTTGAACAAGGACATCATAAGTACTTAGTGGTTGCAGCTCAATATAATCATAAAACTTCATTTTTTCTAGTAATTCTTCATATCCTTTTTGGTATGCTGTATCAAAAATATCAGAATCCATTAGACCACTACCTATTAATAAACCTTCACGGTTTTCAGTTAAGAAACTTTTTAATATTCTTGGTTCTCTAAAGAAATGATTTGTATGTGAATCGGAAATTATTTTATATAAATTCTTCTTACCAACAACATTTTTTGATATAATACTTACCTTTGAAGGATAAGCTTGTTTAAATGATTCTTCATTATCAATTATTTTATTTATATCCTTATAATTTATGATCTTTGAATCTAGTAAATCATTAAGCATTTTATTAAAAATAGAAGCTGTTGTTCTTGCATCATAAATAGCACGATGATGTTGTTCTAAGTCAACATCAAAGAACTTAGCTACTGCTTTTAAATTAAATCTTTTAAGCTTGTTTCCAGCATATTTGACTTTAGCAAGTTGTAAAGTATCAATACTAGGGAACTCATCTTTATATAAGCCTAATCTTTTCATGTTTTCATACAAATGTGAATTATCAAATGTAGCATTATGAGCCACTAATACACAACCATTACAAAAATCAACATATTTAGGCATAACCTCTTCTATACTAGGAGCATTTCTAACATCATCATTAGTAATACTTGTAATATCAGTAATAAAGGCTGAAATTGTTTTTTTAGGTTTAACATAAGTACTAAACTCATCTATAATTAAACCATTCTTCATTTTAATTGCAGCTATTTCAATTATCTCATCATAAACACTTGATAAACCAGTTGTTTCGAAATCATATACAACGTATGTTGCATCTCTTAATAAAAAATCGTCATTAGTAAGAGCAATTCTAAAATCAGATTCATCAACTAATGCTCCTTCTACACCAAGAATTGGTAGGATATCATATTTCTTACAAGCATCATAAAAATCAGGAAATGCGTGAATATTATAAGTATCAGTAATTGCTGCTGCTCGATGTCCAAATTCAGATATAGTTCTTACATATTCATTTACATCCATAACCCCATCTTGAACACTCATTTTCGTGTGGGCATGAAGCTCAACTCTTTTTACTTTTGCAGTATCAGTTCTAACATTTTTAACTGCAGCACCTAAAATCACCATGTCTGTTATGTTTAAAACCACATCTCTAGAATATGTATCATATGCTAAATTACCAGCAACTCTTATCTCAATTCCTTCTTTAACCTCATTCTCGCAATAATCTCTCATTGTTGGATTGTTATCACTTAAAAATGTCTTACACACTAAACTATCTTGTCCATCAGAAATAGTACATTCAAATATTCTAAACTTTCCACCTTTTTTAGATACTATATCTTTAATATTACGCATTACTACTTCACCAACAACAACAAACTCATTATTAGAAAACTTTTGGTTATGTTCAATAATATCAACTTCACTAGCCGGAATATCCGAAAGTGCCGTTGGAGTTCGATTGATTAATGCCTTTAGTCTTGGCATCTTCTTCCCTCTTTGTGGTATTTCTTTTTGTTGAGGGTTGGATTTATTTTGTTCATACATCTCTTGTTCGCGTATAAGTTCAACTTTACTAGTTTCAAAATTCTTTTGAATAATATTCATAATTGGGGTTTCAAAATTACTAATACTAATCATAACTTTTGATTTTAATCCGTATTGTTTAAATTTTTTATTAATATCTACAACTAAAAAATTCACAATCGAATAATCTTGATCATTAGCAACATATACATGAATATTATTATTTACTACTGTACTATTAAAAGCAGTAATTGCTGAGAACCTTGATTTAATCAAAGCTAGTTCATCAACTATTTTTTTATAATATTCATTTAATAAGTCATCCTCAATATAATCATCATCATAAGAAATTATCACTTTAACTTTTTTATAGCCAAAATTTGTTTTAAAGAACTCATCGAGTCTAGAAATTAACAAATTAGCAGCATCAACACTCATAACCTTGTTGAAATTCAACTTAACATTAACAGAAAGTTTTTCCTTATTGATGTCAATTTTTGTAATTTGACCTGATGCATATTCATCAGAATTTAATTTAATTATACTCATTAATTCTTTAAATTTCGCGTTCATAATATTACCCCTTTATTACATTATCATACCATAAATCAATTTTTTTATCTACCCTTTTTCAAAATGAAAATACTTTTCATTTCTTTACTTATAATAACTAACTATCAGTAATTTTTTGATAAAAAAATATACAACTATCAAATAAATAGTTGCATATTTTTTTATTAATAATTGTTCTATAGATATAACAAAATAGCCAAAAAATGCATTAGTGTACCTAATAAAGTGAATACATGCCATACCATATGAGTAAACTTAAACAACTTTAAAGCATAGAAGAATATTCCTAAAGTATACATTACACCACCTAGGATAAGCAATGTTAAACCTGTAGATTGCAATCCCGAAATTATCTCATCCATAAAGAATATTGCAACCCATCCTAAAGCCACATACAAAAACATATGTAATAATCTAAATCTTCCAAAAGCAAATAAATTTAAAAGTAATCCGAAAATACTACCTACCCACAAAAACACAAATACATTTAATCCGATTTCTCCTCCAATACCGATTAATGCAAATGGAGTATAAGTACCAGCAATAAGTAAATATATTGTCATATGATCAAACTTTTGAAATAATAATTTGGTTTGTCCACCTAATCTGAAAGAATGATACAATGTGCTCATAGTATATAATGTTATTCCACTTAAAGCAAAAATTATATAACTCATTATTTCAACAGTTGTTCCGCCTTTTAAAATAAGGAGAATTAATGCTACAACTGAAAGAATAATTCCAATTCCATGACTTACAGCATTTCCGATTTCTTCACCAACGGTATAGAATTTATCAATCTTGATTTCTTGTTTTAGTAGTTTTTCCTTTTTCCCTTTTTGTGTATACCAAATTTTAGGGTAACTATCAATTAGATCAAGTTTCTTAGAGAGTCTTAATATGTGGTAATGATGGGTCAGTGATTCATTATTCAATATTAAATTTTGCTCTTCTTTGGACAACAAAACAAATTGATTAACAAAATCTAAAGACTTATTTGTTACTTCTTTATTTATGTTATATTTTTCATTTACTTCTTTAATTTGATTGACGTCAGTTATTATTTGATCACTATTAATTACTAATTTTTTATATGTTTGCGAATAAGTAATTATCTTGTTATTCAAATACTCATTATCAATATTTTTGACCTCATCGTGAACAATATACTTCACACGAGGATCTTTAAATATGTTCTTTAATCGATTAGCCTGAAAAACATTATCTATTAATACAATATAATCTAATTGTCTAAAATACATTTTGTTGTCTTTTTCAAACTCTCTAATTCTCAGGTTAAAACTTCCCAAATCATTAAGCGAATAATTTTGCAAATAAAATCCACTTATATATTCACCTTTAATTAAATCCAGCAGTTTATAACATTCTTTGCGTTTAACAAAATCAATTTTTATATATATATCAATTCTTGAATTTTTTATATCTTTTAATAAATCACTATATTTTTCAACATTTTGAAAAACGATGCTTGCATCATTAATATCCAACAAAATACAATCAGACAACAATATTGTGTCATCACCAAAAATCTTTAAATTATTCTCTTTAACATTCAAATAGCTACGATGCATTAGATCCTCCAGTTTAAATATAGTAATAATTATAACATAATAAAATATATAACACAAGAAACTTATTCTTGTTTATTCAACTGACTTAATGGCTTCAATCATATCCAGATTTTTAACTTTGAAGAATAGTAAGAAATTCACTAAGAAAGTAAACATATATGTTAAAACGACAGTATAAACATAACTTAAAAAATCAATATTCTTATTAAACATAACCTCATTTGTTTGAATCAAATTAATTATATATTCTACAAAGTAAACTCCTAATAATAATCCAAACCCAACACCAAAAAAAGTGCAAAAATAATTTTCTCTATTAATATAATTATTTACCTCGAAATTAGTTAAGCCTAACACTTTAAATGTACATAACTCTTTGTTTCTTTCGGTGATATTAATATTACTTAAATTGTATAAAACTATTAAGCCCAACATTCCCGAAGCTAAAATTACAATTAAAATAATGAATGCCATGTTTTCAATACTACTACTTAATACAAAAAGGGAATCATTAGTTAATGTAACCATTATAACTTCGTCTAATTTGCTAAGTTCTTCTTTTAATTCCTTAGGGTTACTTGTTAGAAATAATGACATATTTAAGCTATATGAATCATGATATTCTATCATATTATCGTAATTAATAAAAATATAATTGTATGTAAAGTTTTCATAAATTTTAGTGACATTAATGTTAAAAACATTATTATATGAATCTTTTACTTTTATTATATCACCTGTTTTAATATTGTATTTCTGGGCTATTCCTGAAGATATAATAATATCTTCATCATTTATGAGCATTTTCTTTTTAGTTTTATAATCAATAAAATTAATGTAACTATCAATACCATCTTTATGTACAACTAAATTCACAGTATCATCTTTATCATTGATATATATTATCGACTGATTAATGTTTAAATAATTAACATCATAATCATTGAGTAAACTTACATTTTCACTGGTTTTAAATACTACTAATCCGTCATTAATAGTAATATTTGATTGCTTTGACTCAATTGAGGTAATTGCATTTCTTAGACCAAAACCAGTTAACATTAAAGCACTACAACCTGCTATACCAAAAATTGTAATTAAGGTTCTTTTTTTAAACCTAAATAAATTTCTAATTGTTAGTTTTATATTAAAACTTAATCTATTCCAAATAAAAGTTATTCTTTCAACAATTACTTTTCTACCCACTTTTATCTCTTTAGGTCTAAGTAAACTAGAAGGTTTTTCCCTTAATAAATTATATAAGCTAAATGTTGTTGCTAGAGTTGTTGAAAGGATGGCTACTCCTAGTGAAATTAATAAATAATCCCATCTAAATAAAAGCACTAAGTCGGGAATCAAATAAGACATGCGATATGCATTATAAACAACAACCGGTATTATATATATTGATAATATAACACCAATAATTACTCCCATAAAAGTTGGAATCATTGAGTAAAAATAGTATTTAAACCAGATGTTTCTTTTACTATATCCTAATGAAAAAAGAGTTCCTATTTCAATTCTTTGTTCATCAATCATTCTCATCATAGTTGTAAGGGAAACAAGTAATGTTATAAGTACAAAAAATATTGGAATAACATATGCGATCTTATCTACTTTCATTGCATCATCATAGTAGAATTGATATCCATAATTATCAAATCTTGTAAAAACAAATTTATCGTTTAAATTGTTTGCTAATTCTAAAGCTAAATTTGACATATAAGATTTATACTCTTTTGAATATGCATCATAATTAATATTTAATTTCAAATACAAATCTGTGTATCCTGGTATAACAATATTATCTTCAACCATTCCAATATAGAAATTAGGAACATTACTAACGATACGATTATTACTTAAATACATTGGGTTTCTAACTAACCCCACTACAACAAAAACTTCATTATCAATTAAATTAGAGTTGATAATAATTTCATCACCAATTTCATATTTAAAATTATTATTTTCGTTATCTTCAATTACAACTTCGTGTTCATTAACTGGAAGCCTTCCCTTTGTAATATTAAATTTATTAACTTGATTTTTATTTATTGATATAATTAAGACATTCTCTAGTTCATTGTTATTGTTTCTTAATTTGACAGCTACTTCTTTTTTGAATTCATAATCAATGTAATCTACATTACTTAATTCTTCAATAAAGTCTTCTGTTAGGAGATTTTGACTTTTAATGTTTAAGTCCATTAAATTATAATCATCATAATATTTTTCTACAGAAGATATCATATTCGGACTGGATGCTTTCAGTCCAGAAATAAATCCACTTCCTAAGGCTATAATTAAAAATATTGAAAGGAAGCGACTTTTTGATCTAATTACTTCTCTAAAAGCATTTTTAATTAATTTCTTTTTCATGATTACCACTCAATTAAATCAACAGGTAATGGCCTATCATTTACTAAATACTCATGTATTTTAGCATCCTTCATTTTAATAACAACATCAGCAATAGGAGCAATAGCTTGGTTATGAGTAACTATTATAATAGTCATATTATATTTTACTTTAGTTTCTTGAAGAAGCTTTAGAATATTCTTGCCCGTATCATAATCTAAAGCTCCTGTAGGTTCATCACACAATAGTAATTTTGGCGTTTTGGCAAGAGCTCTTGCGATGGCAACTCTTTGTTGTTCTCCACCAGATAATTGAGATGGAAAATTATCCTTCTTATCAAATAAACCAACATCTTGTAATAATTTATTAACATCAATATTACTTTTAGAGATTTCACTAGCAAGTTCAATATTTTCTTTAGCTGTTAAGCTAGATATTAGATTATAGAATTGAAAAATAAATCCACAATCGTATCTTCGATACTTTGTTAGTTCATTATCCGTTAACGAAGCAATATCAATATCATCAATAATTACTTTCCCGCTAGTAGGACTATCCATTCCACCAAGAATATTAAGTAAAGTAGTCTTGCCGGCTCCACTAGCACCAATTATAACGCACAAAGATCCTTTTTTTAAACTAAAGTTAATATTATTATTAGCTATAGTTTTAATTCTTTGTCCATATTCTTTACTTACATCGACTAGATTAATATAATTTTCCATAATACACCTACTTAATTTTTTCTTTAAATAAAATAGTAATTATTTCAAACAAGTCTTCAGTTCTTTTTTTACCAATTGTATTAAACATATCAGTCAAGAAAAAATATGCTTTTTCTCTAATGTTTTTAACTTCATTTAATCCTAACTTCGTAATATTAACAATAATGTTTCTTCTATCTTGGGCTGATAATTTCCTTTCGATTAGTCCTTCTTTTTCCATTTGATTTAAACTCACCGTAACAGCAACTCTAGATAAATTTAGTTTATCACTAATGAATGATGGCTTTGCAACATCTTTTCCACTACGATTAATTAAATCAAGTATTCTAGTTTTAGGTTGTGCATACTCAACAAACACATTAAAATAATTATTATCACTTAAGGTAATCGCATGTTCTAAAAAATCAACTACTAAACTATTCATAAATTTTCCTCCAATTAATTTACTTCTTAAATTATTATATCATTTAATTATTTATATTACAAATTAAATAATAAAAACTAATTCAGATGAATTAGTTTTTTATCGATTATTAATTATATTTAAATCTATTCCTCGTTGCTTAATATAGTTAACTAGTGAAACATCAATTAAAAGTTGTGAACTACGAAGTTCCTCAATACTTGATTTACCTAAGATTGTAATTATTGTTCTCATTTCAACAATAAAATCTTCAAATATTTTTATTGCCGTATCCAAATCATTGTTTTCTATTAGTCTCAAAAAATACCCTGACATTCCAACTGCTTTAGCTCCTAAAGCTAATGCTTTTATAACATCCATTGGTTTGTTAATTCCACCACTTGCTAGAAAATCAATGTCTTTGACTTTTGTAGCTTCAAGTAATGATTCAACTGTTGATAAACCAAAATTGTTTAAATCAGAAAACCTTGTACTTCTTCTCATATTCTCAATACTAGCAAAATTAGTACCACCTTTACCACTAACATCAATACACTTGACATTAAATGCTTTTAATTTATTCATTACTTCATAGCTTATTCCAAAACCAACTTCTTTAATGATTACTGGAACGTCAATATTCTTTACTATTTCTTTAATATTGTTTTCTAGATTAGCAAAACTACGATCTCCTTCTGGCATAATCATCTCTTGAACAATATTTAAATGAATCTGAAGAATATCCGCCTTAATTATACTAATTGCTTTTTTTGCTTCTTCTAAAGTTTTATCGGCTCCAATATTAGCAATAACAATACCATCTTTATAATTATCTCTGATAGTTGTGAAACTATCAATAGTTTTAGAGTCTTTTAAAGCTATTGATAATGATCCTGAAGCAATTGGAATATTAAAATGCTTTGCAAATTTTGCGAGTTTTGTGTTGATTTCATGAGATCTAGGAGTTCCACCAGTCATGGCGTTAATGTAAATTGGTAAATCAATACTAAAACCTAAGAAACTAGTTTTGAGTGAACAGTCATTATAACTAGCATTAGAAAGTGCATGATGGATGAATCTAATTTTATCAAAGTCATTATTTGATAATTCTTGTGATAAAGCTAAATTAATGTGATCATCTTTACGATTCATATATACCTCCATATACCATACATTCAAATCCTTTAATTTCTAACTCTTTTTTTGATTCTAATAATGAATGATTGTTTTTAAAAAAGCAAACAACCATATCTCCACCACCAGCACCAGAAAATTTCATAACTCCATTAAAACTATTAACAATCATTCTTATATGCTCCATTTGTTCAGTAATTAATGTAACACCAGTGTTTTGCTCTAAAAACAAAAAATTATTATGAAGATTATCGATATCTCTAATATTGAAATCTTCAATTAAGTTATGAACTAATTTATTACTCGTCTTTATAAAATCCTTAAAGAATGTATGTTCTTTAAAATTAATTACTCTAGAAGCAAGATCATAAGATTTAGATTCGTGATTTGTGTGTACAATCAAAAAGTTAATATCCATATAAATTGGCTTAATAATTAAACCAATCCAGTCAGTATTTAATTGGTCAATAATGTTTTTACTTTTTAATGTTTCTAGATTTATTCTAAACTTTTTATAATATATTTTTTCATTAAAAACTATGCAAGCAATATCACCATATGATGTATTTTTTGAAATCGAGGACTGAATCAATACTGCCATTTTAAACAACATCATTTGGTCATAATTGATATTATTTATTTTAAGAATTGCCTTAAGTAAGGCAACTATAATAGCACCACTAGAACCATATCCATATTTAATGTTTTTATTATTATCAAGTTCTGATATAATCTCTAATTTGTATTTATTTATAGTTTTGTTTAATAAATGCAAATATTGATTAATCCATTCTATGGTTTTATTAATATAGATAACTTCTTTATCTTCGTCAAATAGATTAAGTTTAACAAAATCACTATGGTATTTGTGACTATAAAGAATATTTTCATTATTTAATGACACTTTTACAGTAACTTTTTTATCTATCGGAAAAATAATTGCTGGATTATTAAATAAAACAGCATATTCTCCAGCAATATATATTTTTCCATTAACTGTTTCTGTAATTACTTTATTCATAAATTATCCTAGCCCCAGCACCTAACCTACTTATATAATAATTGATAAAACCATTTTCTTCAAGCTTTTTAATAATTTTTTGATAATCATTTTCATTAGAAAGAATCTTGACATTTGGTCCTGCATCCATTGTTGGATATATATAAATTCCTTGTGAGAATAATTCTTCAACAAGTTTTAAAACCCGTTTAGAGCCTTCTTTAATATATACAATTTTAGGAATGGATTGTTCCATTACTCTATGTAAACTTAAAAAACTTGTTTTTGTTAGTTCTCCAACTTTTTTAATATCACCATTTTCTAAAGCATTAATCATCTCAACAAATAGAGTATTTCCTTCATTAACAAAATCTTGGTAATTATTTGCGGTTTGCACACTTAATTCCATTGCAACTCTACTGGATATTTCTTTTATTGATTCATCGACGATTACGGTAATTAACACAAAATCTTTATACTTACTTTTTAATTGATAAACTCTATTTTTATTATCCCAAGCAACAAAGCCACCTAATAAACTTCTACAGGCACTACCCGAACCAAGTCTTGTAATTTCTGTTAATTTATTAATATCATATTTTTTATCAAAATATTCATTAGCACATAATGCAAGAGCTGAAAAACCTGAAGATGATGAAGCAACACCTGCTGCAGTAGGTACATAATTAGTACTTCTGACAATAACTTTATCAATTTCTCTAGGGGTTACAAAATTCTTTAAAAAATCATATACTTTTTTTTCATCTTCAATTGATGCTTTCTTACCATTTAAATAGAAACTATAACCGCATGTAGATTCTTCAATGGAAGTTTTAGTATATAGATTATCTAAAGTCATTGATATTGATGAGTTATAGGGAGTAACTCTAATCTTATCAGACTTCCCCCAATATTTAATCAATGCAATGTTTACAGGTGAAACTGCTGTTATCTTCTTCATAATTATAAATCCTCAAAATTTAATATCCAACTAGTTTTATTAATATATTTTTCCCACGATTCTTTAACTAAATTAGCTTTATCTAAGGTATCAGTAATAGCTATTACACATCCACCTAATCCTCCACCCGTTAACTTAGCAGCAAGTGCTTGATTATTAAGGGCAATATTAACCATTTCATCAATTGTATTTGTTGAAACATGTAGTTCTTTTAAGCATCTTTGAGCAATATTCATTGCATTTGCAACCATTTCAATATTATTGTTTGTCAAACCTTGATAACATAATTCAACTTGACTTCCAATTTCATCAATTAAATACATCTTGTTCTCATCTTCAACAACTTTCCTGACAAGACTAACTGCTTCTTTAGTTTTACCCAAAATATCAGTCTCACTAACAATTAAATAACCTTTTAAATTTATTGATATTTTTGTAGGCACTTCATATTTCTTAAATAACCATGTATTATCAAAAGTTGTAGTTAGTGCATCTATTCCGCTTGGATTCCCATGCGCAATTTCTTCAGAATACGCTATCCATTTTAACCTAGTTTCATTAGATAAACTAAGTTTAAGATAATCAAAAACAGCCTCTACAATACTTGATGCAATTGCTGCACTTGAGCCCATGCCACTAGATATAGGAATGTTACTAATTATTTCATAAGTAAGCGGTTCGAGATTAAACTCTTTAGTTAATTTTTCAATCAAACTAACCGTTGAATATATCTCCCCAGTAGCATTAGATATATCTCCAGTAAATAAATCTGAAATAATGTTTGGTTTATTACTTTCATATACTTTAGTTACAACTTTTGTTTTATTATATGGTATTGCAATAGCCCTAGTTTTATATACAACGGCATGCTCACCAATTAGAATAATCTTTCCATGGGCATGTCCTATTCCTTTTTTCATACTATATCACCGCAGATAATAGTTCAACAATCAATGGTGCTGCATATAATGCCATAAACTGAACCCCATAATTAACACCGAGTTTATTAAGTGATCCACTAAGTAATCCAATCATTAAAACTCCAAAAATATTTATTAATCCTGCATCCATAAATGCAAGTAATAAAATGAATGCAATAAACAACCCAAGAACTGATTCATGAGGAACATATTTTAAAATAATTGAAGTTATTTTTCTTGCAAATTTAGTTATTAATATATAAGTGATAATTGTTGCAATTATACTTCCAATTAATACTGCTACCGTGAATTCAAACTTGCTTAAAATATGAAATATATTATTATCTAAACTTAAAACTGGTGAAGCATTAAACAATGCTGCGCCTGGTCCTAAAGCAACCGGAGATAAAGGTATTCCAAATGCAAATAAAGGAATAATTATTCCGGATATATAAGTTGCTTGGATAACTGATGACATAGTTGTCATTGTTGATACGGACTTTTTATATGGATCTTTTTCCCAATTACTCAAAGAATTACCTAAAAGGATAGTTAAACCCACAGGACTTAAAACGAATAAAAAATTAGATATGAAAGAACCAATACCTGCTTTTTTCTTCTCTTCTTTAGTTAATAATTTAAATGGATTAATTGTTTTGTTTTCCATATCTTCACGCGGAATAGTAATGGCATTATAGTCTTTAACAATGCTTTCATCTAATGTCTTTTTATTTAGTAAACTAAACAAAGATACAATTAAAGGTCCTATTGTTATTCCTAAAAAGAAACTAACTGTAATATTCTTATCTAGTGGAACAACTCCTAAACCCCAATATAGATGTCTTAAACTCTGAAACATTATAGCTAGTGGAATAACTGCTAACAATGATAAAATCTTGTTTTTACTAATCAGTGATAAAAATATAGCTCCTATTATAAATAACCATGAAGCATAGGGTCTAATCAACGGTGCAAGTGGCACCATTAAATTTGCTATTAACAAAGAAACTGGAACAGAAATAACAATTCCTAATACAGCAGATGCCGCAATTTTTTTAATAATCATCGCTGATCTACCTTCATTTTTAATATATATCGAATGTTCAATCATTGGACTACTCATAACTCCACCTGGTAAACCAACTAATGCAGTAGGCATAGAATTAGTTAGATTAAGAGTAATAATTGCTGAGATGAAAAATGATAAAACCGCAATTGGTGGAACGCCACTTAAAACAACAGCAAGTGTGATTGGTAGTAAAACGCTAGTTTCATCAGTTCCTGGAATAAAACCGATAAAACTAAATATTATTACAGCAAATAATGCTGCAGCTATCATCCAAATAATTAAATCTAACCCCATTATTTGTCCTCCTTGTTTACTACTCGTTTTGGTTTAAACAAAACAATTGTAATAATAAAACCTATAACTGCTCCACCTAAACCAAAAAATAGTTCTAGTGGTAATTTATCTGATTTTGGGGCTAGAAAATAAGATCCTAAAGTTGTAGTTGAAATGATTAAAATTGACAACAGCAAATCTTTTATATCTACAACGTCTCCCCATATTTTAATTAAAGTCTTCTTCATAATCTGTAATCTCCTTTTCATTACTTTATTAATTATACATTATTTTCACTTTTATGTGATATTTTTGCATAGAAAAAAACGACCAGCTACAAATAACTGGTCGTTTTACTAAGATTATTCAATTGTAATGTATTTTTTTTCTTCTGGTTTATCTTCCATTTTTGGTACATTTAAACTTAAAATACCATTTTTGTAAGTTGCTTTAATTTTATCAAAATCAACATTTTCCAAATAAAAACTTCTTGTAGCACTACCTACATATCTTTCACGACGAACGAAGTTTTCTTTTTCTTCATTTTCACTTGTTTCTTTTTTTGCTTCTACAATTAAATAGTTATCTTCAACACTTAATTTAATATCTTCTTTCTCATAACCTGGTAAATCAATATCTAATACATAATTACCATTTTCTTCCTTGATATCAGTCTTCATCAAATTCTTTCGTTCTGCAAAAACTGGAAAACTAAAGAAATCATCGAAGAATGAATCCCTAAAACTTCTTAATCCATTATTTTTATTTTTTGATACATAGAACATAATATCACTCCTTTTATTATTATTAGCACTCTATGTTCCCTAGTGCCAATTATATTATACCACATCTTTTAGCACTGTCAAGTGTTAAGTGCTAAAAATATACAAAAATTTTTAAAAAAATAAAAAAACGCTATATTTCTATAGCGTTTGCCTACTTAAATACATTAATTATTTGTTGTTCAAGATTCTTTAAATCCTCTTTACTAGGAGTGTAATACTGTTTAATCGGTGGAAGTAATTGTTCAAGCTTCATTGATTTTAACTCATTATCAACTTGTTCAATACTCTGTCCTCCCCAACCATAACTTCCAAAAGATATATATTTAAGATTAACCGGAGCTAACCCTTTCATATAACATAGGAATCCTGCTATTGGTGGTAACATATTATTATTTAATGTTGAAGAACCAACAGCAACATACTTACTATCCATGATTTCAGTAATCAATAGAGAATTAGGCGTTTCATCAACTCTTGTTAAGAAAACTTCTATTCCTAAATTTCTAAATGTTTCAGCAATAGTTTGAGCCATTTGTTTTGTATTACCCCACATAGAGTCGTAAATAACAACAGCTTTTTCCTTTTTCTTAGAATTAATTAAATCATCATATAAGTTTAATATTTCACTGACATGTTCTCTCCAAATAACGCCATGGCTATTGGCAATCATTTCAATATCTAATCCCTTAACAACTTCATTAATCTTATTTGCTTGTTTAGTATATGGCAAAACAATATTAGCATAATATTGCTTAGCTTCTTCTAATGCAAGAGCAAGATCAACTTCACTATCAAATCTTTTAGACGTTGCAAAATGCTGTCCAAAAATGTCATTACTAAATAATATTTTTTCCTCAGGACAATAAGTAACCATATTATCCGGCCAATGTACCATCGGTGCTAAATTAAATATTAAATTTCTTTTACCAATACTAATTTTATCACCAGATTTAACCGGAATTAGATCCATTTCTCCATATTGTGCCTTTAATATCTTAGCGCCAATAGGCCCAGCAGTATATACTTTCGCATTAGGAGCTAATTTCAAAATTGCAGGAAGACTTCCGCTATGATCTGGTTCTCCATGATTTGAAATAATAATATCAATTTTACTAGGATCTATTACTGAAGAAATTCTCGAGATTATTTCTTCAGTAAAACCAACTTTCACATTATCAATTAAAGTAATCTTCTCATCAATAATTAAATATGCATTATAAGTGCTTCCTCTTGAAGTGGTGTATCCATGAAAACTTCTTAGTCCCCAGTCAATTGCACCAACCCAATATATTCCTTTTTTTATTTCTGTTGCTATCATCAAATAACCTCTTTATAATTTACTAAATTCATCTGTTCCAACACCACACTCTGGACAAACCCAATCTTCTGGTAAATCCTCAAATGCAGTGCCTGGAGCGATGTCTTGTGTTGAATCACCCTCAGCTGGATCATACACATACCCGCATACATCACACACGTACTTTGCCATTTATATATCCTCCTTCTTAAAATATATAGATAAACAAGAAAACTACAATATAGAAACTTTCTCTAAAAACATTGATACGTCTTCTTGTGAACCATCAAACTCAAATTTTAATAAAACAGGAACGCCATACATTTCACTTATAACATCTGCAGCTAAACAATAAGCCTCGCCATAACCAGTGTCTCCGCTTGCCGCAACAGCTACTAGTTTATCAGCATTACTTTGTAAGAATTCCATAACTTCTTCTGGAACTTCACCATATCCATCAGTAAATGTTACTAACACATACTTTTCATCAACAGTTTCAGTACCATTTTCAATTTGCATGACATCGTCAATCCCTAATTTATCAATAAAACTTTGAACATTACCTGTCCTTGAAGCATAAACAATTTTCATAAAATAACCTCCTATAGTTTACTTTACTATTTTACCATTTATGCTATTTTTCCTCAACAAATATGCTATTCCATTTCATCGAGATTTTCTTCTATTAAATAAGTTATCAACTGTTTTATCAACTAAATTATACCATAAAGCAATATACAATTCAACTAATCTTTTATTTATAAAAAAAGAAGCCTTAAGACTTCTTCCATTTTGCATAAATAGTTTTAGCCGCAAATTTATCATCATTAATTTCCTTAATTTCAGCACCTTCACCTAAATAATTATCATACCAGCCATCAAAAGTAAATCCTTCATTATGAATTATTGGAAATACTACTTTTTCTCCAACCGGATATTTTATTTTATGAATACTAGAATTAGTAATATCAGCAACTTTTTCCAAAACTCCAGCTCCACTATAATCATTAGTCTTAGGCCATACTAAGTGGAATCTTTTAACGAATAATGAATTTAGTTCCCATCTTACTTGTGCTTCTAAACCAAATTTACCATTTTTAAACTCAAAGCGTTCTTTTAATTCTTCCGTTTTCTTTCCAGATTTTAAATATTCAATGAGCCAAATCCATTTATCATAATACTCTTGATCATTGAAGAAACTATTTAACTTCCCATTAAAACTTAAACTACAAAACTGTGAAGTTGGTCCATGATCCAAAAGCCTAGGAGCTTCTTTGCTAACAGTTAAATTTAAATGATTTGAAAAATCATTTAAGAAATCACTATACAAATCACTAAATGTAGCATATCCATCATTTGAATGGAAAAATGTATGAGTTCCCCATCTAGCAAATAACTTTACATCTTTTGACACTTTTTGAATAGGGTTACCTTCAAAAAGAGGATTATCAAACCATCCTAAAAAATAATAATTTAATCTTTTTGGTTTAGGTAATACTGTTTCTTCATTTGCCTCATAAGGCACTTCTCTTGTTCCAGGAACATTTTGAATGTATTTAAAGATAGTATCACATCTAACACTAGGTGATTCTGGACTGTTTTTCAATTCTTCATCGGTTGTATATTTAAACAACTTGGCTGTATCAACTAAACTAGCCCAACTACTAGCAAAAAAGTCATCTGCGTGCGGTTCGCTACATCCTTCAATAACTCGCCAATATGCAAAAAACTCAATCAAATGCGAAAGGAGTTCTAAATACATACCGTTATGATAACAGTATCCAACAAAATAATTAGTTTGTTGACTCTCTAGACTACCACCAATTTCTTCTTTTAAATAGTATTTCCCGCAAAGCGAACCAATGATATATGGTTCACTTTCAATAAAATCATTTAAATCCATTGATTTTAGTTCCGTATCATAGTTGTCATTTACAAAATTGTATAAATCAGTATAAAATTTAGTCTTAACTTCATCTTTTTGATGGAAATACCCACCATTTAATTCATAATTGATTTTTGCCATTTTCTTCTCCTTAATCTATTAACATTATATATATAATCATATTCACTGTCAACTATTTATGAAACTTTATACATTTCCTTAATCCATCCACTCTCAACAAATATTACGTAATCCCCAATGAAAGGAACAAAATTTCCATTTTCGATAACACCCACGAAATGAGGGCAGTAAATAAAATCATAATAACGTCTTGCATTAAATGGATCAAAACCCGTCAATCGATAATTGACCTTAATTGGACTCACATTTTTAATTTTATTCTCAATTATCTTCTTTGTTTCCTCGATATATTCATTAACTATCTCAACAATATCTTGATCCTCCTTAACAATAATATCTCTTTGGCGATAATATTTGTTAATTAACAAATCATCAATTGTCTTACTTTCTTCACCTAAATTATGTTTAATATTTATATTATGGTCATGACATAACAATAATGTTACAGCTCCAGAATCATAGCAAATATGCCTAATTGGAATAAGTTTATTTTTATCCAGTAGTCTGTTTTTAATATTATTTAAGTATTTAGTATATAAATCTATATCAAGTTTTCTTAATGCTAGCATTTCTACATACTGTGCCATACCTTCAACAACTTCAATTTGACTTTCATAATTAGCGTACTTGTTGATGTTTTTGCGATATATTTTTAAATCAATTAACTCATTAAACTTTTCTTGACTATAATTATCAATTAGTTCTGATAAAAGTTTGTGTTCTTCATATTTAACTGATAAGTTTAAAGAATCATAATTATAATTAAATATTGCATTAATTTCATCGGGAAATCTTCTTTCCAATTTAACATATTGATACGCATGAAACATTTCATGAATTATTTTTGCTGTAAGAACATTAATATCAACTCTCTCAATTCCTTCACTATTCCATATAGCTAAGTAATTATCATTATGGACAATCGCAGTGTTACCTATAAATCGTGAATCCTTTACAATTTCATGATCTTTTAAATAAACTGTGTCTTGATCATATAATGCAAAATCAAATGGATAAAACCCCTCCCACAATTCATTAAAATCTATGGTCTTTAATTTCGAATCTATTAATTTATATACTTCTCTTAATTCCATAATTACCACCATTTTCTTTTTAAGTTATCTTATTTGCTACATCACCAATATCAGTTAATGATTTTTTTATTTTTCTGGTTCTTACACCAACAAGTTTCTCCAAATCATCACTAGCTTGGCTAAGACGGTTTTGAGTGCTTGTTAAAACTTTTTCAAATTCATGAAATTCATTCTTAACTTTATTTAGAACTTCCCAAACCTCACTACTTCTTTTTTGAATAGCAATAGTATTAAACCCGACTCTAAAACTATTTAATAAAGCCGTTATTGTTGTCGGTCCTGCAACAACAATTTTATAATTTCTATTCAAGTCTTCAGTAATCCCAGTCTTAACTACCTCGGCAAATAAACCTTCAATAGGCAAATACAAAATAGCAAAATCAGTTGTATTTGGTACATCAATATACTTATCACTTATTGTTTTAGCAAATTTCTTAATATTAGAAATTAAATTAAGTTTAGCCGTTTTAACTAAGGTTGCATCTCCCGTATCATAACTATCTAGCAAACTCGAATATGACTCCAATGGAAACTTAGCATCAATCGGCAAGTAAATTTGTTTGGAATTACTACCAGGAAATTTAATAGCAAACTCGACTCTTTCACTACTTCCAGTCTTCGTAATAATGTTTTCCTCAAACTGGTCATAAGTCAGTATTTCTTTTAGAATATTCCCTAATTGTGACTCACCCAATATTCCTCTAGTCTTAACATTACTTAGAACTTTCTTTAAATCTCCGACTCCACTTGCTAGAGACTGCATCTCACCTAGCCCTAAATGAACCTCTTTTAATCGATCATTTACCATTTTAAAAGAATTGGATAATCTTTCATCTAAAGTCTTTTGTAATTTTTCGTCAACAACATTTCGCATTTCATCAAGTTTTTTTGAATTTTCAACTTCCAAAGATTTAACGCTACTAGAAATAGTATCTTTAATTGCAAATAGGCGCTCTTCAGTAATTTTAGTATTACTATCGATACTATTCTTAAAATTCTGCAAATTATCACTTATTGTCTTTATTAAGAGATCAATCTTTTCTATTTCCTTTGTTGAAGAAAATGTTAATTGATTATCTATTGTTTTAGTTAAAACATTTTGTAGATTACTGATTAACCCAGTAATTTCTTGCCTTAACATTGAAAACTTCACATCGTTATTTTTCGGTCTAGAAATAATTATAAATATAATAATTATCACTAATAAACTTATTATTATAATTTCTCCAGTTGATAACATATTAAATATCTACTCCAATTACAGTTTTAACTAAAAAACCAATTCCAAATGATATTATAGATACTCCCAAACTGATAATAATCATTTGGAAGAACTTCTTCCTAAAATTCAAATCCTTAGCAACTGATATATAGTAGTTAAAGAAGAAAATAATTAAAATAACTACTCCAATCATTATTCCTAAAGATAAAAAATGGTTATCCGGAATTAATAAATATGGCAAAACTAGAAAGGCTACGGTAATAATATATGCTATCCCAGTATATATTGAAGACTTTAGTGCATTTGCACTTCCATCTGCTTTACTACTCAAATACTCACTTGAAGCCATTGACAAACTTGCGGCAATTCCAGTTATGATTGCTGATAGAGTAATCATCTTTGAATCAGCAAAAGCCAATGTTAAACCAGCAATAGTACCAGTTAATTCAACCAAAGCATCATTTAACCCTAAAACAATAGACCCTATATAATTTAATCTTTCCTCATCAAGCATACCTAAAAGCTCTTTTTCATGTTCATGTTCTTCAATAGCAACATCAGCAGCTATTGGTAAGTATTCTTTAATCTCTTCATAGTAGAGTTGAGCTTTATCTTCACTTTTTTCCATAAGTTTTAGCGTAAATGTATATCCCAAAAAGAAATTCATCATTTTAAATAGAAACAAAGTAAACTTGTTTGCTCTTATTTTAACTTTTGTAACTTTTTCCCAAATTACATAATGATGCATCTCTTGTTTAGCTATTTTATCAAGAATTTTCTTGTTTTTTTCATCCTTCATTTTTTTTGATAAGTATTCATATAAATAGAAACTATTAATTTCTCCTAATTGCATTTTTTTAACTTTTTTCATAATATTTTTTGGTAATTCACTCATAAAAAAATCCTCCAATATAAATTTATTATATCATAAACCTCTTATAAATTCTAGTTAAAACAATAAAAATACCTTGAGAAAAATCTCAAGGTAAGTTAATTAGAAATTCATTAATTCTGTTTAGTCCCCGTATTAAAAATTCTCTAGGACAAGCAATATTTATCCTAATAAACGAACATTCTTCTCTGGTAAAAGTAGCTCCATCACTAACAATCACCTTAAATTTAGCTAATCCCTCAACAATTTCCTCACTTTTAAGTCCAGTATAACCAAGATCCACCCAAACTAAGTAAGTTCCTTGTAAGTTGAAAACTTTCGCTTTCTTAATATGTAAATTAAAATACTCCTTTAACAGTAAAAAGTTATCCTCTATATGTTTATTTTGTTTTCTTACATAATCATAACCAACAGTATAGGCACTAATTAATGCAGTCATACCAAAAATATTTGGAGTTCTAAACAACATATCAGCTAAAGATTTTTTAATTTGATTTCTAATAATACTATTTTTAATAATAATATTTGCTATTTGTAATCCCGCCAAATTAAATGTTTTAGATGGAGCACTTACAAGTGCAATATTATCATATACATCAAAAAAGTGACCAACTGAATAAAACTTATAATTAAACAACATAATATCCGCGTGTACTTCATCACTTATTAAAAACACATTATATTTTTTGCAAAGTAAAACAATTTTTTCAAGTTCTTCTTTTTTCCAAACTCTTCCAACAGGATTTTGAGGATTACAAAGAATAAACACATCCGATTGTTTGAGTTTATCTTCGAGATCATTATAATCTATAACATAAGAATCTTCATAAACCACTAATTTATTAACTAGTAAATCAAGATTACTATAATTTGGTATTTTAAAGAAATGATGATAGACTGGAGATTGAATTAACACCCTATATTTAGCAACAAGCTTGGTTATTAAACTAATTGAATAAACTACACCCATTGAAGGCAAAATCCATTCTGGGGCAATTTTAAGGTTATAAGAATTTTTATACCATGAGCAAACAACATTATAGTACTCATCGTCACAATAATTATATCCAAAAGCCCCATGACTTGCCCTTTTAATTAAATCCTCTTTAACTTCAGGACAGGTTTCATATTCACTATCAGCAATGCTCAAAATTACTAAATCATCTCCATATTTCTTAGTTGCAACATCCCATTTAACGGATTTAGTATTGTATCTTTTAATTTCATTAAACATATTATCCCTCTAATCTAATAATACTAATTTTGAATCAATTAAAGAATATAAATAAATATTAACTGGCTTCTTTGTTAGATTAAAAACATAATCTTTGTAACCATTTAATTGTACAATGTAATCATCAATATTAGTGTTTTTAAGTTTATAATCAATTATGTCAATATAATCTTCATATTCTAACATTAAATCTATAATACCGGTAGTATTTTCATTCACAAACTCATATTCTTGATAAATGTTAGCACTATCTATATTTTTTAAAATATCTAACTCTAAAAATTTAATTAATATTTCTTTCAAATATTTCTCAATACTCATATTTAAAATCCTACTACGTAAATCCTTATCTTTTAAATTAATATTTTCAAGCAAATTGTGAATTTTTAATCCAAGATTAATATTATTAATCTCTTCTTTTGTAAGAATCTTGTTAATTTTCTTAGAATAATTGAATTTACCAATTTTAGTAGTATCATAATTTATATCTTGTACTTTAATAGTCTTACCACCTACAAGCATTTTCTTGTATTCCTTAGCATCCTTGATTAAGTAATCTTTGTTAATGGAAACATCTGATACATTGTGGATATACTTTAAATTCATGTAAACAGACTTCATTATATCTGAGAAATTACGAAATCTTAATTTGTGACTATCTAAAGTCTCTTCAAGAAAATCACTACTTAAATCATCAATAATAATTATTTTTTCTTTAGCTCTAGTTAGGGCAACATAGAATAGTCTAATTTTTTCACTTATCTCTTCATAATCATATTCGAATTTATAAATATCTTTTAAAACAGTCTCTTTAATTCCATTCTCAAAGTAAGGAACAATAATCGTTTTATTTAAATCTATTAAAAATCTTTCTTTGATATCTGCCCTATTAAACCCCTTATTTAATCCAGAGTAATAACATATAGGAAATTCTAATCCTTTACTTGCATGTATAGTCATTAAAGAAACAGCTTCTTGACTTCCGACATCAATTTTAAAACCAATATCAATACCAAGTTCTACTGATTTAACTAAATGATTAACATAATTTTGAAAACTCATCGATAACATACCAAACTCTTTAGCCAGGCTAAGCAAGTATTCAACCTTTCTAAATGTAGCAGTTAAATTTCCAATTTTTATAACATTTGTGCATATTCTGAAGTCATCAATAATTTTTTGAACAATTTGTTCTATTGATAACTTGCCAATTTCATTTGAGATATTTAAAGCAATTTCATAAACTTTGGTATTAAATATATTGTTAGTATTTAAAGTATCAAATATTTCTTGATCGGTATATTCAAATATGAAACTCCTAGCAATACTTACAAATAAGTATCTAAACTCCTTAGAAAATGACTTATTATTGATTAGTAAACAAAACTTCATTATATTTAATAAAACTTTGTAATCATATCCTTCATTTAACTTTTCTTCTTTTAGTATTTTTAAGGGGATTCCCTTATACTCAAATATATTTTTAAACAATTCAAAGTCTGTAGAACGATCAACTAGAATACAAAAATCATTTAACTTAATATCTCTTGCAACACCATTTTCATTTATAATATCTTTTTTATTAAGTCTTTTTATAATATCATCTGCTATAGAAAATATTTCTTTAACATTTCTTTCATAATTCTTACTAATTTTACTAATATCAATAACTTCAAGATCATAATTAAAACTTTTAATTAAATCAAATGATTTGTTACCATAAATCATTTGATGCTGTGATTCATAATCAGCACCACCAATTTGTTCACTCATAACTTGCTTAAATATTCCATTAATTGAGTCTAGAACTTCTTTTCTCGATCTAAAATTTTCCAATAAATCAATTTTAATACCATTTTTTAATTCTTCACTATAACCATAATCATTATATTTCATTTTAAATATTTTAGGATTTGCATTTCTAAAGCGATAAATACTTTGTTTAATATCGCCTACAGCATATAGATTATTATTTGATATTAATGTCATAAATTCTTCTTGAATATCTGATGTATCCTGATATTCATCAATCATGATTTCATAAAATTCATTTTTTAGTTCTTCTTTTACCCAACTATTATCTCTTATTATACCAATTGCCATTTTAGCAATATCATTAAATGTATATAATCTACTTTTATTCTTAATTAATTTAAATTCATCGAATACTTCTTTAATTATATTAGTAATTACTGTTACGTGATTATATGTTTTCTTATACTCGATTACAATTTCATTAAGATCATTAAATCTCATAAAATCAATGATATTATCAATATCTTTTTTTACGATTTTTTTAATATCCGAATACAATTCACTACATGACTTGTTTTTTCTTGGCAAGTTTATCCTCGTTATTAATGACTTAAGGTTTTTATATTCTTTGGTTTGCGCTAAACGCGTCTTAACATCTTCTAAATATTCACATACTTCATCTTCTGAATTATTTACTAGTTCTTCTAGATTTTCTTGTAAATTTAGTACCTTATCCAATAACACTTCAAGATATCTATTAATTAGTTGCGAATAAAAGTTTTCATTGAAATATTCATGAACATAATTATCTAAATATTCTCTACTATCAACCATTTTATCTATTTCATAATATAAACGAATAATCATATCTCTAATTAAACGATCATCCTTTATACAAAAACTTCTAATCAAATCGAAAAAATTCGAATCACTACGTTCATAATAATTATCAACAATCTCATCAACAGTCCTAATTAATAACTCTTTAATAAGACTATCAGAAGATATGTTGATTTCATTTGAAATATTAAGCAGATATGAATATCGTCTGGCTATACTTAAGCTGAAACTATCAAATGTTGTAATGTAGCTAGAATCCAGTAGTTTTAACTGTTCTGTTAAGTTATTCTCTTTGATTTTTTTTCTTATTCTTTCTTTCATTTCATTTGCAGAAGCACGGGTGAACGTTAGAATTAGAAGTTTATTAATATCGATACCTTTTTTTAGTATCTCTATAGTCCTTTCAGATAAAACTGCTGTTTTTCCACTACCTGCCCCTGCAGAAACTAAAATATTACATCCGGAAGAGTGGATAGCTTTATACTGAGCGTTAGTCCATTTCATTTTCATCAGCCTCCGAATCTATATATACATTATCTTTACCGCTGTGATAACAAATATCACTAAACTTACAATAATTACAACTAATGTTTTTATTGTTAATAATCTTCGGATTAATTGTAAAGTCCGAATTTAATATATCATTGCTAGCCTCTTTTATTTTGTTGCTAACAAGCAAATCTAATTTGTTTAAAAATTCTTCAGTCAACGCTTTTGAGTAAGCATAGAAATTTCCTTCTTTTGTTTTTCTAAGCCCTTTTATGACTTCGCTATTATATATTGTTGGATCAAATTCAAAAACCTCATTAATATTATCAACAACATATCCGCGTAATTTCAGATTGTCTTTTTTTGTTTTATTGTACTCTTCTTCGGTTCTACTAGCAATTTCAGTGGTCAATATGTTTTGAAGAAAAAATCCATACACTTTTACATTTTCAAACTTTTCAATTTTCTTTGATAAGTGCAAATATATCGGCAATTGTAAACTTAAGCCATATTCAACTAACTTTAAATCAATATCAAGCTTACCTGTCTTATAATCAACTACACTTATGTAAGTTGTAGGAACCCCATCAATATCTATGGTTTTATAATATATCTTATCAATAATCCCTGTAAAGGTTACTTTTGTATTATAGTTATCTAAATTGAAACTATATTTTACTTCCTCTTCAAAAAGCATGTCTTTATACTTAATAATACTGTTTTGTTCATTAATAATATCAATAATAGTTGCTAGTTCTTCTTTTAATTTTTTGAGTAAAAACTTTTCTTTACTACTTAGAATATATTTCGAACTAGATACAACATCATTCCATTTGTCTTCTAGAGAAAAAGAATTATTTGTGCTTTCTTTTAAAACTTCATGAAATAGGGTTCCAATAAATAGCGGGAAAGTTTCTTCATAAATATCAATTTTTAAAATCTTTTGAATATAAAATGCAAATTTACATTCGTTGAATTTATTTAAAGAAGTATAACTAAGTTTTAAATTATTATTTAATATTTTTGATACTGATCCATGTTTTAGTCCACTAAAGGAATTATCATATTCTAAGTATGGAATATTATACGATTGGTTTAAATCCAGTAACCCATTTGTAATTACGGTGTATTTTGTATACTGATCAAGCTTCATTGAGTACAACAATTGATTAAAGATGTTTGAAAAATTAGAAAATTTATTTTCATCATGGTGTATTTCTTCAATCTTTAAATCCTTGATAATATTAGATAAATATTTCCTATCGCCATTAGAATACTCATGATGACTTAAGTAAATCAAATTATTGCTTTTAATTGACTTCTTTACCAAATCATAGTTTTGTTTATTAAGTTCTGCTGATGTTTCAAAAGGTAAATTTGTTAGTTCAGAATCTTTAAAATAAGCAATATCCATATTAACTACTGGATAAGACCCTAAACAAAAAGCTGGTATAAATATGTGTTTTTTATCTAAATCTAAAACTTCATTCATATCTATTATTTCAATAGCATTTAAGAATTTTGGTTTTGAAATTCTATGTTTATCAAATTTGTAATTAAATATTTTATTAAAATCTTTTTGATCAGCACTAACTTTTTTTGTTTCATTTATAATATTGATTATTTCATTTCTAATAGCAATATCAACAGTATTTACATATTCATAATTTATTTCATTTTCAAAAATCAAGTCATTAATGCTAATAATTTCTTTTAAATATGGTTTGTTATTATAGTTTATTGGTATATTATAAAAACTAAAAACTCTTTTAAACTTAATTAAATCTTGAGAATATATAATTTTAATATCACTTAACTCTACATTGTTTTGAACTAATTTTGAAATTGATTCAGCTAAATACAGCAATTCATCATCATCATTTTGAAAAACATTTATACAACTTGGTGTATTATATTCTTTAATATCAATAAACTTGTAATCTAATTGACTAATTAAGCTAATTACCAATTTAGGTAAATATGTGTATCCAACAAATTCTAGTGTATAATTAGACAGTGATATTAAAGTAGTTTTATTATAATCAATCAAATTGTTTTCTTCTAAAAAAAGAAGTATGTTTTTTAATATCAAAGTTTTTTCATTATTTAAATAATCTAAATAAATAAGATTATCAATATACATTTTTGCTACATCAATATCAAAAGAAAAATGATTAGAAACTTGAAAAATCGCATTTTCAGAAATTTTATAGGTAAGCTCTGAAATCAACTTTTCCATAGTATAAAATTTACATTTTAGTAATTCTTTAGTGTTTTTTTGAATATATTTTTTTGTATGGGTTGGACACACAACAATATTATTTTCTAAGTTTTTTATTTCATACATTTTAATCACCTGGTTTAATTATAACACAAATACTACTTTTATAAAGATTATTTTATAAATTCAAATACAAAAGAACTTGTAAATATAGTAATTTAAGTTTATAATATTGGTATATGGAGGGATTTATGAAAAAAAAATTAATATTGTTATTACTTATTGTCGGATCACTTTTTTTAATAAGCTGTAAAAAAGAATCTGTACCAGAAGATGTGAATCACGAAATAAATGAATCTGAATTTACTAGTTCAGGAAGACTAATTGTATATAATATTAGTGCTAATATACAAGTTGAAAATGTTAACGAATCACTAAAGAACATTAAAAGTTTATTAAATGTAGATGAATGGATAGCGTATGAAACACAATCAGCTGGTTATTCAAGAATCACTTTAAGAATAAAGACTACAAGACTAGATAACTTTTTAAGTCAATTATCGGATTCATACACATTAGATAATCTAAATAGAAGTTCTATAGATGTTAGTTTAAATTATTATGACTTAACTAGCAGAATAACTGCTTTAGAATCTCAAAGAGAAAGACTTGTTGTTCTATATGAAACTGCTAGCTTTAATGATATTCTTGTAATTAATGAGCAAATATCAATCATAGATTCACAATTACATGATTTAACAAGACAAAAAAATGAATACGATTCTAACATTGAATACTCAAGTATAAATTTATTTATTCAGTCTGAAGAGACTGATCAAAAATATTCTACATTCTTTACAGAATCTGTATTATCAATATGGAAAGTTTTACTAAAACTAGGTGGATTAATCCTCATTGCCATTGTAGCATTTATCCCTTTAGCAATAATTATTATACCTATTGTTGTCATTTCTAAGAAAAAAGCCAAGAAAAATAAATTTGATTTCACAAAATATGATAAATAAAAAAAGCCTATGATTTATTCATAGGTTTTTTTATCCAAAACAGATACCATTTTCATCGCATTCTATATCTTCTTTAAATATTTCATAGAAAAATCCATTTCCAGCTTTTAGTTTAAATAAATACATCTCTTCGACTAACTCATCAAGAATTTTTACTGCCTCTTCTAGCTGTACATTGAAGTTGATTGCAACCTCTACTGGCGCAACACGGTTGTATTCATAGATAAAGTCAATAACATTATCATGGTTAAAAATATATTTGATTTCTCTAAAACGATTGTTTGTTAATTCTTTTATAACTGCGTTAATAGTTTCATATTTTTGAAATCCTCTTAAAACAACTTCTCTATCTTTATATTTTATTAAAAAAGATGGAAACCCTGAAATGTTATATATATTGCATAATTCCACATCATTTTTAAACATATCACTTGAATAAGAATGATAATTTTCTATAAATTGCGCAACATCAAGTCCAACTTCACTCGCTATTTCAATTAAAACTTCAAATCTATTTGTTTTTCTACCATACACTTCACTGGCTTCTCTTAAGGCTCTTAGGAATTTTTTTGATAAATCTTCGCCTTCTAATTTGCTTGCTAAATATGCACGATTTTGAGGAACACTTGAGATATACTCATCATTAAACATATCAAATCTACTTCCATCTACTGGCATATGATGAACACTTGAGGCATCATACCAATGTTTACCAATAGCTTTATTAGATTTGATTGGATCTACTCCAATGCCATTTACAGCATCATAAAAAGTAGTAATGTCCTTTACTAATCCGCCCATGACATAGTGAATTTTAATATTATCTAAATAAGCTTGTTCAAGTTTTCTTATAATTGGCTCACTACCCCAACACCAAGTACAAATTGGGTCACTAAATTCGTAAATTTCTATTTTATCCATAATGATACTTACCTCACAGTAATAATATTATAACAAAAATACATTTATTAAACAAACTTAATGCTCTTTATACAATCTTATTTGTCCAAGCCTCAGCATCCCATACTTCATCAATTATATCTTCATAAAATAATGGATCATGACTAACAAGTAAGATAGTTCCTTTATATTCCTTTAAGGCAGTTTTTAGCGCTTCCTTTGCATCAACATCTAAGTGATTAGTGGGCTCATCTAATACTAAAACATTAGTCTGTTTTAAATTGATTTTACATAATCTAACTTTTGCGTTTTCTCCACCACTCAAAACTTTCATTTTAGATTCAATATGAATTCTTGTTAAACCACATCCAGCAAGAGCACTTCTAGCCTCATTATTCATCATTGAAGGAAACATGTCCTGTATTTCTTCAATTGCGGTTTTATTAGATGGGGTATCTTCTTGAGAAAAATAACCAACTTCTAAATATGGATCGGTAAACACTTCTCCACTAAAAGGTTTTATTTTGCCAATTAAAGTTTTTAAAAGCGTAGATTTACCAATACCATTAACTCCTTTAATTGCAACTTTCATATTTCTTTCTAAAGCAACATTTATCGGCTTTGTTAAAGGAGTATCATAACCAATAATCAAGTTATTTGCCTCAAATATGACTCTACCGGGAGTTCTGGCCAACTTAAAAATAAAGGTTGGTTTTGGCTTTTCATAAACTTTTTCAATTAATTCCATTTTATCAAGCACTTTTTGTCTTGATGAAGCTATATTTCTTGTAGCAACTCTTGCTTTATTTCGTGCAATAAAATCCTCCATATCAGCAATTTCTTTTTGTTGCTTTACATATGCAGCATTTTGTTGCTTCTTTTTAAGCTCTATAGTTTCAATAAACTTATGATAATCCATAGAGTATCTTGTTAAATCCCCACCATCTACATGATAAATAACATTAATGCAATCATTCAAAAATTCAACATCATGACTAACAAGAATAAAACTATTTTCATAATTTTGCAAGAAATTCTTCAACCAATTAATATGGTTTTCATCTAAATAGTTGGTAGGTTCATCTAGTATTAATATACTTGGGTTTTCAAGAAGTAATTTTGTTAATAAAACTTTTGATCTTTGACCACCGCTTAACATGGAAACATCTTTATCCATCCCAATATCTATAAGTCCTAACCCTGAGGCAATCTGATCGATTTTAATATCAATATTATAAAAACCACTAGTTTCTAACATCGAACCAATATCACCGGCTTCTTCTAATATACTATCCATATTTTCTATATCAGTTGATAGATCCTCATATAATTGATACATCTTTTTTTCTAAATCATATAGGTAATCAAATGCACTTCTACAAATATCTCTTATTGTCTTACCTTCAACTAGTATTGAGTGTTGATCTAAATATCCAATTTTAATATTCTTATGCCACTCTATTTTACCCGAGTCTGGTTGTAAGTTTCCGGTAATTATATTAAGAAATGTTGACTTACCTTCACCATTAGCACCGATTAAACCAATATGTTCACCTTTTAATAGACGAAAATTGGCATTAACAAGTAAAGCTCTTTCACCAAATCCATGTGTTAAATTTGTAACAGTTAATAAACTCATAATAATACTCCAATCACTTATTATATCTTACTTAAAAAATGCTGATTTGTCATTAAAAAAATTAGAAAACTAGTTTTCTGATTTTGTTTCTCTTTTTTGAATTATTAACACAATTAACAATAAAAAACCACCAATTAAGAAAAATATTCCACTTGAGTCAAATAATACTAATGGTTTAATACCATATAACATTCCTCCAAATAGAGGACCAATTACATTTCCTATTGATAAAAATGATTGTCTAATACCCATAACTGTACCTATTGAGTCATCATCAGCCTGTCTGCTTATGTAGTTTTGTTCTAATGGTAAATATATAGCTTTAAATATAACATAAATCATAAACACAGTATAAACAGTTAAAATAAAATTATTAGCTCTAAATACATAAAATATAATTACAGAAGATAACACTTGAATCAAAATAATAAAGACGAGTTGTTTTCTTAATTTAGAAAAAAATGGAACAATAAAAATTGATGTTGCAACTGATACTAAACCTGTTGCCAAAACGAAGTTACCCAAGGCCGTTGTTGTCAAATTCAAGTCATCAAAATATACATCAATATATTTACTAACATTTGTACTACCAATTGTAATCATGGTTAGTGATATCAAAAATATAATTAATTTTTTGTCTAAAGTTTTAATTTTTGCAAGTGACGCAAAAGGATTCTTTTTCTTTGAAAACGAAACGTCTTTATTATAATCTTTAACAAAAATTAAAACCATTATTCCGAAAAGTATAAAACTAATCCCTTGAAATAAAAAGACGTTTTGATAACTTGGTGTTACTATCAATTTATTAAAGAATACACTATCACCCAAAATTCCACCCAGCTGATAGCCGAGTGATGTGCCTAATGTGGCAAGAGCAGCAAATATAGCTAAATTTTTTGTTCTTGACTTTCCGGAATGACCAATAAGTAATGCCACAAATAATGTCATTGGTGCTGCAATTCCAATTCCACTAATAAATCTAAACAATATCATCAAATATTGATTATTAGCAAATCCAAACCCTATTTGTCCAATGGAATATACAATCAAGCCAATAAAAATATAATTTTTATTTTTCCCAGAATCACCTAACGAACCCCATATAGGAGCTGCTAACATCATTCCCAAACTCATTGTAGCAAAAAAAACTCCAAACATATACTCAGGAATCTCTAAGTACCTTACAAAAGAAGGTGTAACTGGATGTCCTAAGTTATTTAGCATATTTTGAATAAAGGCAAATAGTAAAACAATAATTATATTTTTCTTCATTTTAATCACCATTAATAAATATTATACCATAAATAGTTTATAAATCGAGTTGATTTTTAAATTTTTTCATACCATTCTTTTACTTTTATCAACTCTTCTTCAGAAACCCTATGTCCCTTGTTGGTTCTTAAACTATCAACATTAGCACCTTTATTGATATACATTTCAATTAAGGATAATGATCCAGTTAAACTACAAATCGGATCATTATCTCCGTAAGTAATATATATATTTATTCCTTTTAAGTTTACATCTTTTTCTTTTATAACAGTCGGATGAAGTAAAACGGCATTTTTAAAAACATCTGAATCATTTAATAATAAACTACTAATCAAATTTGCCCCATTGGAATAACCAATTGCAGTAATATTATCACTTAAATCTAAATCTTTTTTTAGCTTTATTATAAAATCATTGATTGTTTTTGTTCTGATACTCAAATCTTTATAATCAAAACTCCCATTAGGGAATCTTTTGAAATATCTATTCATCCCATTTTCAACAACTTCACCTTTAATTGAAATAATATTACTATCTGGGTCTATGAACTTTGCAACCGGTATTAAATCATTAATATCTCCACCTGTACCATGAAACAAAATAATTGTTGAGGAGTTATTTCCTTTGATATATTTGTATTCCATTACTGCGGCCTTTCTATTTCGATAATTTTCCCAATAGTACTGTAATTTGATCCAGATAATCTACCGACAACATTATACTTGTCTAATTGAATTTTTCCATTTTTATATATTGATTCTTCTAAATGATAAAAAACTACTCTACCAATAAACATATCTGTGTTTTCAAGTTCTATATATTTTTCTAAAACACACTCGAACCTAACTTTTGATTCTTTAATACCTCTAGTTTGAACTATCGTACTTTCTACAGGCGTTAACCCGTGTTTTAATACTTCGCTTTCTTTAATAGATAGACTCTCAGCTGTTGCATTGATCTTACCTAAATTATCTTCATCTATTAGATGGACTACAAACTCTTCAGTTTCTAATATATTTATTGCTGTATCTTTCATCTTATTATCTCTTCTATTAACAGCAATCATTATTAATGGTGGTGTGGATGATACAATATTAAAATAACTAAATGGTGCTCCATTTAATGTAGCATTATCATGACTTGATGTCACAAATGCAACCGGTCTTGGTATAATAGCACCATTAAGAATTTTTTTACTATCTAGATCACTAATTGTATTTGGATTTAAACTTATCATATTTTACTACCTCGTTGAATCAATTCCTTCGTGTGAAAACCAATCTTTTTAAGCAATTCCTTAGTTACTTCTAATTCTTCATCGGTTAAAACACTGAAAACCTCTTCGATTGTTTCCCTATGCTTTGGAAAAATTGCATCAAGTAATGATCTTCCTTGGTCGGTTAAATCAATTAAATTACTCCTTTTATCAAAAGTGCTTACTACTCTTTTCACTAACTCTTTTTCTACAAGCTTATCAATTACATAAGTAATGCTACTGTTTGCCATTAATAGTTTTTCACAAATACTTGTCATTGGTTGTTCACCTTGATGATAAAGTAATTCTAATGTTCCAAATTCTGTAGGATTTAAACCATAACTAGCAATATCTTGTCTCAATAATTCTTCTAAATTATGTGTTGCTCTAAGTAATATACTTACTGCTTTTAACGAATCTCTCATAAATACTCCTTTTTTATATTTTTGTCACTTCTTTTAGTGTCAATATGTCTAACTAATTTTTCTATTTGTTGTCTCTTATCTCTAAACCTTGGTGGTAACGCTAAAGTCTCACCTAAGATTTCATAATCTTCTTCATCATCAATAAATCCAGGTCCATCAGTTGCAAACTCAAATAGGATATTTTGATATAAACGAACGTATAAACTCTTAAAATAAAACCTATCCACAAAACCTGAATTAGGTATCTTTAATTCTTTCATATAATTAATCCAATCTCTTAACACTGATTCATCCTTAACTCTAAATGCTAAATGGTGAACGCTGCCAAACCCTTGGATACTATTATATTTAGATTCATCTTTTTCAAGTATTACCGATGCTCCATTTCCTCCATCTCCCATTTCAAACAAATGATAGTCACCTTGCTCCTTTGTTTTTCTCATGAACATTATTTTTTCAAGGGCAAAAGTCATTTGAGCGACATCATTTACTTTCATAAATGTTGGACCTAAACCAGTAATTGCAAACTCATTTGGAATAGGACCTTTTTGCCAAGGTGTACCAGATGGAACTCCTTGATTATTTTCATCAGAAATTAACATATATAATTGATCATCAAAGTCCTTAAACATCAATACTTTTTTACCAAACATTTCCGCAATCCCATTATTATTAACATTATACTTCTCAAATCTTTTTAAGTAATATTCAATAGCTTCATCACTGGGTACTCGAAATGAAGTTCTAGATATCTGATTTGTGCCTTCAGTTTTTTTTCCAATCCCTTTGAAATCAAAGAATGTCATATCTGTCCCAGCACTACCTTTATCATCAGCAAAAAACAAATGATAAGTATTTATATCGTCTTGATTAACAGTTTTCTTTACTAACCTAAGTCCTAACACATATGTAAAGAATTCGTATATTTTTTCTGCACTACTAGTTATTGCAGTAACGTGGTGTAAACCTAATAATTTTTCCATTATTTCCTCCTATTTAACTTATGTGTTCATTATAGCACAGGAAATACTTCATTTCCACAATAATGCTTCGAATTCGAAGTAAATTGCTTATTAGTGCGCTTTACTTGTAAATATAAATTATATATGTTAGAATATTCAATAACAGGAGGGTTATTATGTTTAAAAAAATAGAACAATTTTTACCATTAATAATAATAGTAAGTTCATTATTAATGGCCATCATGATTTTTTTCCCAGCTTTATCTGATGGGGAAGATTATCTGATTAAGGGAACAACAACTGTATTTGGTGGTGAACTAGTTTCATTTGGATCATTAATGAATGTTAGTGTGAATTTTAATTTTATAAATTTATTGGCTTATGGCTTACCATTTTTATTGTCAATTATTTTATTTACAGTCAATGTAAGAACTAGTAAAAAAGGATTAGTTAAACTTATATTAAGTGTGCTACTTTTGGTATCATTCTTACTTAGTCTTATAGTCTTTATATCTTTAGGGTCCTATACTATTGTAACAACCGAAATATTTAATGGTTCAGGAACTTCTGATCTTGGCGGATACAGTTTAGCAGTTGGAGCAATTATCTCATTAGTATTATCTGTAATCGGTATAGTATCTTCAACTTTGCATTTATTAATTACAGCAAGTTTAAAATCTTAATTAAAAACAATCTCTTTAGTAGAATATTTACTCTATTATTGAGATTTTTTATTATTACAAATATATTTATATATTTATAATTTATGGTATAATATTATAAAAGAGGTGATATACTTGGATGATTTAAATCAGTTAAAAACACCATACTTTGATGCCTTAAACGATTATGCTACTAGTGATGTAACACCGTTTGATATACCTGGGCACAAACTTGGAAGATTAGATAATTTATTAAAAGAAAAAATAGGTGAAATGGCCTTTAAATTCGACTCTAATTCCCCCAAAGGTTTAGATAATATTGGTAAACCTAAAGGAGTATTAAAAGATGCCCAAATACTAATGGCTGATGCTTTTAATGCTGATAGAGCATATTTTTTGACCGGTGGAACTAGTCAAGGAATTCTTGCAATGATTCTTGCATCAGTTAGCGCGAGAGAAAAGATTATTTTGCCGAGAAATGTTCATAAATCAGTAATTAATGCATTAGTTTTATCTGGTGCAGTTCCGATTTTCTTACCAGTACAAATCGATAAGAACTTAGGGATAGCAAATGGTATAAATATAAATGATGTAAAAAAAGCTATTAAAGAAAACCCAGATGCAAAAGCTATTTTCGTTATTAATCCAACTTATTTTGGAGTAGCAAGTGATATCAAAAGTATTGTTGAAATTGCCCATGAACATGATATGCTTGTTTTAGCTGATGAGGCTCATGGCTCCCATCTTCATTTTCACGAAGAATTACCTATGTCAGCAATGGATGCCGGTGCTGATATGTCTGCTGCATCAATTCATAAAACATCAGGAAGTTTAACTCAAAGCTCAGTATTATTTGCAAAAGGTAATCGAGTAAATTATAATAGAGTTAGACTATCATTAAACATTCTTCAATCTACTTCACCAAGTGGATTATTGCTAGCAAGTTTAGATGTTGCAAGACAATTCATTTATTTTAATGGAAGACGATTATTAGAAGAAACATTGAAGGTTGCTTATTATGCATATGAACAATTATCAAACATCCCAGGTATAGAAGTAATTACAAGGGATGATTTCATCAACGCAGGTTGCTATGATTTTGATGAGACAAAATTATTAATTAACATAAGAGATTTAGGAAAACCTGGATACTTCTTCTATAATTACTTTAAAGATCGTTTCAATATTCAAATAGAACTTGCTGAAACCTATGTTATTCTTTTGGTTTTAACAATGGGTAGTACAAAAAAAGATATTGATATTCTTAAAAAAGCACTTATTACATTATCAGATGAAATGTATAAAGGTGAAAAATTGCCTGTTTATGAAAAGTTTAAGTATAGTTTTCCAGAGAGTTATGCAAGACCTAGATCTGCATTCCATGCACCAAAAAAATTTGTTTCACTTAGGAATTCTTTAGGTGAAATATCTGGAGAATCTATAATGATATATCCACCTGGAATACCTCTAATAATTCCTGGTGAAATAATTAATGAGGATATAATTGAAATGTTAGAGTTCTATGAAGCTAATGGCTTTAATATCTTGACTGATCAGGATGATGATTCAATTAAAATAATAGATAAAGAAAACTGGATTAAATGGGGTGAAGATGATGTATTATAAAACTGTTCAACTACCTTTCCAAAGTTGTACTTCTTCTTTTGAAGATTCTAAAGTAGTTGTTTTCTCATCTCCAATGGATTCTACAACTTCTTTTAGACCGGGAACAAGATTCGCCGGAAATGCAATTAGAGTTGATTCATTTGGAGTAGAATGGTATAGTCCTTATTGGGACATGGATTTAAAAGAACATAATACTTGTGATATAGGAGACTTAGACTTACCAATTGGCGATGTCAACAAATCACTAGATATTATTCAAAAAACAACCCAAGATATCATCGATTCAAATAAAAAGGTAATGATGGTAGGTGGAGAACACTTAGTTACACTTGGGGTAGTAAGAGCTTTAGTAAATAAATACTCAGATTTACATATTATCCATTTAGATGCTCACACTGATTTACGTGATGAATTTTTCGGAATGAAACTTTCACATGCAACAGTATTAAGACGTTGTTATGATATGTTAGGTGATGACAAAATTTTCCAATTCGGCATCAGAAGTGGTGATAAACACGAGTTTGAGTGGAGTAAAGGGAAAACTCACTTAAGAAAATTTGATTTAGTTGGCTTGAAGGAAACAATTGAAAAATTAAAAGACAAACAAGTATATATAACTATCGATTTAGACGTTTTAGATCCTTCAGTTTTTCCAGGAACAGGCACCCCTGAACCAGGTGGAATTACCTACAAAGAGCTTCTAGATGCTATTTTAAGCTTTGGTAATCTTAATAATATAGTAGGTGCTGATATAGTAGAATTATCACCACATTATGATCATAGTGGTGCCTCTACTGCAGTAGCTGCAAAAACATTAAGAGAAATGATATTATTATTACACAGATAACAAAAAGCCATCAACTAGATGGCTTTTTTAAGGAATAATTCCAAGAATCATTCTGATTATATAAACAATCAACACAATAGATAAACTTCCATACAACAATATATTGTACAGTATATTATTCATTTTTTTTAGAATGTTTTTACGATGTAATGCTAAAAACAAGGCTAAAACAATTAATAATGATGCTGGGTGATAATACCAATATGACTTGAAGTCCAATCTTGTTAATGCTAATAGACTTCTTGTAGCTCCACATGTTGGACAATGAATTCCAAACACCTTTTTTATTAAGCATGTGGTATCTAGAATATATAATAATACATAGTATAGTATAAAAACACTTAAAAAAATTAAGTGTTTTTTTATTGTTTTAAACATGGATTATAGAATAGCCATAAAACGATCGTAATTAAACTTTTTAGTTTTCCCAACACATGTAAACCAGTCATAAATAGTTAAAACTCCACAAAGCCCACCTGTCAGTAATTTTAATACTCCCATTCCAGTATCACCTAACATGAATCTGTCAACACCCCATGATCCTAAAAACAAAGATAATAAAAGTATTGTTGTTGGATCCTTTAATTCTACAGACATCAATAAACTTAATTTATGATCTTCTGAATTAAGCAGTCTTTCTCTTAAAAATCCAATTGTTTCTGCTGGAAAGTATTTCTGATTTGCCATCAGATACATATCCACTTTTTCTCTATCCATAATTCCTCCTCATAACAACTATTTTATTATGTTGCCAGAATCATTATAACATTATAGGAAAGTTTTTGCAAATACTTTCTAGAATAAAGTTTTAAAATAATATTAGAACAATAAAAATGAAGGTCATATGGAAAATCATAATTATTTTTTTATCAATATAAGTTTCAATTATCAATAATTATTTTATATTTTTGCTGTTTATCAGTTCAATTTTTTTCTTAGGAGTCATTTGTTTAATATAGTACTCTCTTTTCCTTGCTTCTGTTTTATCATCATATGTTTCATAATAGACTAATGTTACTGGAACTCTTCCTTTAGTATACTTAGCTCCTACTTTATCATTGTGAGCTTTGATGCGTTTTTCTAGATTATTTGTCCACCCAGTATAGTAAGTTCCATCAGCACATTTTAATATGTAAACATAATTAATATCACACATTTATTCAATCTCCTCCTTAATAATAGCCGAGTTAATTGTTTTTCCAAAAACATAATATCTATCATATAAAAACTCTGTAGTAAAATTAATCAGCATTGTTCCTGCTAAAACTAAATATTCATCCCATCCGATTTTTGTTAATTCATGGCCCCACCAAGTTGATAATGGTGTAAATACTAAATAAAATGCAAAAACTTGAATCATTGCAATCGTAACATTATTAGCCGATTTAAATGTAAATTTTCTATTTATAGTGAAATTCCATAAAATTGATAACGTGAGCGAAATTAAATAGGCAGGCCAATAGACCATCTTAAAAACTTCATTTAATAATGTAAATGATGCAATTTGAACTATTCCCGCTGAAATAGAAAATAACGTAAACTTTATCATCATTATAACTTCTTTATTTTTAGCTTTCATATATATATTAGATTTATAATCTACTCCTTATATCCATATAGTATATTATATAACAATTTCTAAAAAAAGACTATCTTTTTTAAAACAAAAAGTCTCAAATCATTTACAATTAAACACTTTTTCTAAACAATTAAAATTATACCTAAAGATATTACGATAAATACTAATAATAAATAGATAACCATAGGAATAAAGTTCTTTTTAATAAGCGTCCCTTCACTTCCCATTATTCCAAGTGTTGCACAAACAGCTACTGCATTATTTATACATATCATATTCCCAACGCTCGATCCTAAAATTTGTGATGCAATTATTGCTTCTGGATAAATGCCTAAACTCGATGCAACCTCAAATTGTAACGAAGTAAACAACACATTAGAAACTGTTGCTGAGCCAGAAATAAATGAACCTAATGAACCTATAAACGGTGAAATAAAGATAAACAAGTGTTTCCCTACTTTGGATAATGCTTCTGCCATTGTCATTAGCATACTTGGTAATCCTGAATGATTAATATTTGAATACCTTAGTATTTGAACTAGAGCAACACCAAATATTAAGGCAATTGTTGCCCCAGATATTTGTTTGAAAGTTAGCCCCCAAGATTCCTTAATACTATCCTTATCCATTTTATGAATAATGTTAGTTATAACTGAAACTATAATGAAAATAGTACCCGGTAAATAAGCCCATTTAAACACATAGTTAAGTTCTTCAACACCGAGTATACTGTTGAAATTGATTACAAACATCCCTTTTTGTAGTATGTCTTTTAATCCAATTATATCTATTCGAGTTAAAATCAATAACAATGAAATTATAATGTATGGTAGCCAAGATTTGATTGTTGAAATGTTTTTATTAACTAAATCATCAGCCAATTTAACTTCGTTTTTATCTTCACTTATCTTCCAAATGTGTTTAGGAGTCAAAAAGTTTTTCTTCGCTGCAAAGACAACAATCAACAAACTAATTAGAGAACCTAAAAGCGATGAAAATTCAAAACTAAATAATAAATAAACTAGTATGTAATTAATTGAAAATACAAGTCCAGTAAATAATGCAAATGGTAATATTTCTAAAGCCGGTTTAAATGATTTTTCTTTAGAAAATACCTTTGTTAAAAAAGCCACTCCGATAAATGGAATGAATATTCCAATAATTGCATTAGAATAAATTGTCCAGTCGATTAATGTAGTTGAATCAACTAGTCCATTTAATAATGATAAAGACATAATAACAGGTGTTCCAACTGCTCCAGTTACAACAGCAAGAGAATCATAAAACAATGTAATCGCTGCAGCCGCAATTGGTGGAAAACCTAAACTAACTAATAATGGAGCTGCTAAGGCTGCAGGTGTACCAAAACCAGCAGCTCCTTCTAAAAATGAAACAAACAAAAAACCAATAACAATAGTTTGAACACGACTGTCTTCACTAATAGAAATAAAGGCTTTGTTTATAGTAAACATACCTCCAGATTTCTTTAAAGTATTCATAATTATGATTGCACCAAATACAATAAATAACACATCTAAAGAATTTAAAAAACCATATAGAGTTGTAGCTAAAACTGTAATAATTGATGATTTCCAAAACAGTAAAGCCGTTATCGAACCAACAAGCCAAGCTATAGGTAGAGCTTTTTTTGCTGGAACATTAAAACCCGTCATTAATACAATAGTGATTAAAATTGGTAAAAATGCTAGTAATGCATACATATAATTTCTCCTTTAATATTTCACAATAAAACTAGTATAGTCTATAAAATGAAAATTTTCAATTATTTTCACTCGAATTTCATGATAAAACGTTTTACAAAAAACACAACCAAATTTTGGTTGTGTTTCTACTTTAAATTTTGTTATCTTTAATCCTAGTTAGCAAGTCTTTAACTTTTTCTATTATTATATCTCTAGTTTTTCTAAATTCTGAAATATCCTTTCCGGAAGGATCATCTAAACCCCAATCCTCACGATGTGTACACGGAACATATGGACACTCAACACCACATCCCATTGTTATAAGAATATCGATATCATTTGGAATATCCTTAATTAATTTAGGCATTTGATTTTTCATATCTATATTTAACTCTTCAATTACTTTGATTGCTAAGTGTTTTACCTCTGGATACTCTTCTACGCCTGCTGAATATACGTCTATTAGATTTTTTCCCAATTCTTTTGCAATAGCCTCAGCCATCTGCGATCTACAAGAATTATGGATGCATACAAATACTACTTTTTTCATTTTTATTCCTCCAACTGTACTATACCAAATTTATATTTGGTTTTGTTTGCAATTTTCACTAACATCAACATGATTGGAACTTCAACTAACACTCCTACTATTGTAACTAGGACAGCAGGTGAGTTCATGCCAAATAGAGCAATTGCCATTGCGACTGCAAGTTCAAA